>Ga0308008_1000447_pt1 | contig 16948 bp, 17 predicted proteins | sample Neamet125_FD_203140 | JGI IMG/M metagenome (GOLD analysis project Ga0308008, IMG submission 203140) | Marine microbial communities from water near the shore, Antarctic Ocean - #125 | ecosystem: Environmental > Aquatic > Marine > Unclassified | place: Southern Ocean | collected 2014-07-24
TGACTGGACTTCCTTTTGGGTAGTCTTTAACTGCATCATTATGTTAGGGTTAAATCTCTTTTCTTCAATACCGTTGTTCAAGACAATCAAGGTAGGTATAGAAGTAACGTTAAAACGTTGTTGTATTAAAGAGTTGTTAACAATAGATAGCTTATAACTATTGCAATCTTTTAATGAAGGTAGAAAATCAACTTTATTACCATCGTTCCATGCAGCGTAGAATTCAATTACCACTATTCCTTTAGCTGTTTTAGAATCAAATGAGCTAGAAGTGATGAACTCTTGAGCTACAATATTTGTAGTAATCAGTAATAAACATATAAACTTATTCATAAAGTTTTTGCTTAATAAGTTTCATGTCTTCTTTAATCTCAGATACATCGTCCTGTGTATTCATTATCGTTTGACGGACTAGCTTGTCCTTCATATCAAACTCCATACGAGTAATAACAGGGTCTATAGGTAAGGGTAAGTTTCTAGCCTCTGCTATATCGTTTTGTAATACAAACCACATACCTACTAGAGTTGCAATTCCACAAGCTATACCGCCTAATGTTTTTAAACTTAATTGTATTGAAGTATCTTCACTTAATTCTTTAGCCATCGTTTAGAATATTATATAATTTAATCCAACTTTCATTTCGTAAGAAAGTATATCCCAGTACTTGAGATGTCTTCCTTCTACAAATATACTAAAATGTCTGTTAACTTTTGAGCCTGCCACAAAACCTAAATCCCATTCAGTCTGTTTGTTAGGATAAGAATATGAATAATCACTCAGCCCTTTGTGTATAGGGTATAAGGAAACCCAAGCGTGTATCCATGACTGTGTTGTATAGAGATAATAATCAGCTCCTACAACTGCAGAAACTTCTTGTTGTAACCCTAAAAGGTCGAGTTGTTCTTTGTTGTATCTATTAACTAGGTCACCAAAATGATACATATAGAACTCTCTATCTGACTCAGCAATCCACTCTGCAGTACCTGCCTCTGTATCTATCTGCATCCAATCTTCACTACCTCCTGTTGTACTAAAAACACCAAACTCCTGAGCTAATTGCCACCAGTGTTTGTTTAAAGGGTCAGCAAACCATTCTGTAATTGGAGAGTAACCATATACAGGGTGAGAACGATGGGCTACGCCTAAAGTAAGGTCGAGATTACCAAAACTTTTGCGTAGCCTAACCTCGCTCAGAGTGTATTTAAGGTCAATTAATCCATCATCTATATACGATGCTCTTGCTGTATAGTTGTTTGATATATACCTAAGTTTATATTCATGTTGACGAAACGTCATACCTCTATTTCGTATAGAGGAATATTCAAATAAATACTCTAAGCCAGGAGCGTTAGATATTGTAGCGTAATCACTTATTTCATTCTCTGAGCCCGTGTAAAAATTACCTTGTTTTACTTGGTAATTAAAACGTGCTATCTTTCTAAGACCAATGCTTACATTGTAATTTGGTTTGCTTACGTTAGTAATTTCTACTAACTGTCCTGAACCAGCTACACCATCAACGATAAATGATTGGTTTTCCGAGAACGGAGCTCCTGTTGAAAAGCTTGCATAGAACGTAGCAAACTTTAATAATTGTGCGTTAGCTATTAACGGACAAAGTAATGTTAAATATAGTAGTTGTTTTAACATTTCCATCTTCTTCTAGCTTGTCTTATTCTTGAATCAGGGTCATTCTTTGTCTTAGCACTACTGTTCTTTAACTGACCAGCAGACCTAGCACAATATGACTTCCTTCTACCCGCAGCCTTACTACCTTTCTTAACTGTGCCTGTAACGGCAGTCTTAAGTTTACTACCAGGATTAGCTTTCTTATAAGCCTTAACACCTTTAGCTGTCATTCCAGCACCACTCTTAGTAGGTCTGTAATTAGCTCCTTTACCTTTAGTAGTCTTTCGTATGGGTTTACTTTTACGTTCAGCCATTAGTCATGTTGTTTATCAAAATTACAATTAACCATACCACCATTTTTATAATTCTTTGCAGTTTTTTTTGCGCGCTTAAAATTTGCGTTAGTAGGAGCTCCATCGCTACCTTTCTTTCGCATCTTTTCTTTACTACCCGCTTTTATTCTTTTGCGTTTAGCGTGTATGTTAGCGTACAGGCCTTTCATAACTTAGTTTTTATATAAAGCTACTGCATCTGCTGCATCTGCTGCATCCATAGATGTTATATCCCCAAACAATACACACCCTCCGTTTATTAGAATAGAAGTACTTGTTACTCCGTCCATAATAAAAGTGTATGTACCATCATTTAAGAATTGACAACCAAAATACTTACCTGAAGTAGCAGTAGTTACAGTTGTACCTTGATGTATGTCAGTGCCTTTAGCAGCTGTTAATCTTGTGTTTAAATCATGTATTGAAGCCATTGTCTTAATTTTTAAGTTGTTGTAAATATAATTATTTTAAATTTGTTTATGAACCACATGCTTCGCAGTCATCATCATCAATCCCGCAAGTCTCAGGTTGTTCTTGTTCTTCTAAATCAACTAACCAGCTATCCCATTGGAGTCTAGCAGTTTCTTCATTTTTCTCTTTTTCGTCTTTACTAGTCTGCATTTACTTTAAAATTACCGTACATCCATGTTTGAATAGATGGACTTTTTGTTAATACTAATTTGTATTTATATGTACCAGGGTTTATTGAACTGTTAGTTGTAGATATAGATATAGATATTTTACCTGTAGAATCTAATGTTCCCGAACCTCCTGTAGTATTTGCAATACCACTACCATTAGATAATGTTATAGCATTGCTGTTGTTGTTATCATAAACAGAGAAAGTTGTTGTGTATCCTGTAAGGTTAAACGCAGAACCACTACTATCAGCTATCACTAAGTTGATAATCGAACTATTGTTTTCTCTAACTACAATATCTATTTTTTGAGATATATCTGTGTTTATTGTTGCCATGCTATATGTCTGCTATATTTATTACTGCTCCGTATATTATTTGTGATGTTGTTGTTGTTATAACCTTTATAGCTACATAGTTAGTTGCTGCTGAGTTATAAGCTGTTCTTAAACTTATAACAGCACCAGAGTTTCCATTACCTATTACAGATAATACTCCTGTAGTTGCAATTACACCATTTAAAAAAGTTACCACAGTACTACTAGAATATACAGCATACCCTGTTACTTTCTTACCTTCTGGTATAGCAACAGATGCAAATATTTCTTGTGCAGAGCTAACCACTCTAACTCCTATCTTATTTCTTATATCATCCTCAATAACGGTACGCTCTAAACTAGCATCATCGTTACCCATAAACTGTGTAGGTAGTATTTTGATTGTGTTTCCATATACACCACCATCAGCTCCAGCAGCTCCAGCAGCTCCTCTTGCACCTGTGTTACCTGTAGGCCCTCTAGAACCTGTGCTACCATTGTTACCGTTAGAACCATCTGAGCCTGCATCACCATCATCTCCTTTAGGACCTCGTGAACCTACAACATCAGAAACTACATGTCTTCTTAGTTCATCTACATCTTCTTGTACTAAACCTATTTGATATATAACTCCTGCAATCGCAGGCTCTTCATCAGGGGCAGTTGCAATTTTACCAATGTGACCAGCATCAAACTCATCTTTAAGTTTCACTTTATCTGACCCATCTTTGTTGTGTATAGGGTTTGACTTTTTACTTGCTAATGCCATATTATGTTGTTAAATCAAATACTAATTCGATTGTTATATTTTGTCCACCATCAGGGTCAGCCGTAGGGTCAACCTTTATAGCCATAGTATCTCCTTTACTATAGGCATTGCTTACTGAACTAAAATCAAATAAAACTGCAGCACTTGCACCTACAGCAGCAGTAACATTACCTAAAACTGTAGTTACAGTAGCACCACTAGCTCCTTTATATAGCTTTAAGTTAGTGCTACCCATATTAGTTTCACTCCTAAGAATCATTTTCTTTACAAAACCGTCATACGGAAATGTGAAGTTTACATATTCAGGAGATGATGTTGCGGTATTCTGCTCATTCAAACTACCATTTAAGGGTATGTATCTTGAGTAGGGGAAGCTTAGAAAAAACCCAGCATGTATAAAGTGATGGTGAGCATTTTCTTTCTGTATATTAACACCCTCTATTGATACAACACCAGCTGAAACTCTAGCTAATGTAGTGTCAGTTGCGTGACCTAGCTCTATATTTCCTGTGGTAGTTAAGTTTCCTGTAATTTCTACAGTATCTCCTATCTGTATGTTACCTGTATCATTGTATATAACAAGGTTGCTACCATTTGCCTGTATAGAAGAATCAAAATCTGCAGCAGCTTGTCCACTACCAAAAACTACTTTAGCTTGGTCACTAAACTTTAAAAAATTTGCAGAAGAATCCCACAGCATTTGAGCATGATTAGCCGCTCCATGAACTAAAAAATCATGTCCAGCTTGATTGCCACCTAGAGTTAAATTACCATCTATAGTTTTGTTTCCTGCTGTAAGTGCTGTAGCTGTAGCTGCATTACCTGATATAGTAGTTTGAACAACATTTGTATTCTTAGCATTGTTTAATACATGCTCATCAAATATTGCTTTTGACATTACCCCACTTACAGAAGTAGTTGCTATTGGTATAGTAGCGTCTGTTCCATCTGAAGATGCTATTACTCTAGCACCTGTACTATTTGCTACAGATAAGTTAGTAACTACATTTGTTGCTTTAGCAGAGTTCGCTTCTAAAGCTATAACTAAATCATCTGACATTGCACCCCAAGCAGCGTTTGTAGCTGCAGGAATTGATATATTAGAACCGTTCGAAGTATTTAGTTGTAGTTTAGTAGCAACCGCAGTAACAGTAAGATTTCCTGCTACATTAGAAACTTTTGCTGTGTTTGCATCTATTTCGTCAAACAACGCAGGACTAAGTAATCCAGAAACACTTGTAGTTCCTAAAGGAATTACAGCATCAGTACCATCAGAAGATGTTATTGTTCTAGCTGCTGCCGAACCTGTGATTGCTAAATTAGTCGTAACGTTTGTAGACTTAGATGTATTTGCGCTTATAGCCGATGCTTGGCCAGTAGTAATTGTAGTTGTATTACCAGCTAAGGCAGTTGAACTACTTGTACCTAAAGCAAGTAGAGCAGTGTTACCTGCAAGGGCAGTTGAACTGCTAGTCCCTAATTGTAGCAAAGCAGTATTACCTGCTAATGCTGTTGAAGAAGATGTTCCTAATCCAGGAAATGATACTTTACTGTTGTTTGTCGAGACATTAGATTCTATAGTATCTAAATTAACAGCCTGTGTAACCGATATATAATCTGTCTTTACTTTAATAGCATTTATATTATTGGCTTGAGCAGATGTTATACCCGTCTTAGCAGTATTTAAAGGAACTGCTGAAGCTATATCTATACCGTCTACAGTTCCTGCTAAAGATATATTACCATTTAACGTAAGATTAGTTGCTGTTACTGTGCCTGTTAAAGTTGGGTTTGTTTCTATCTTAGCACCTGTAATACTTCTTTCTTGATATTTTATAGTACTAAGAGAGTTGTTTGCAATCTTACCCTCAGTAACAGTAAAGTCCTCAAGCTTACCTCCTTGAATAGTACCATCAGATATAAGCTCTCTAGTTACAGTACCAGCTTGTATATGACCTGCATTAATAGCATCTGCAGCTATTTTAGCAGAAGTTACAGCGTTGTTAGTAATCTTAACTGTAGTTACTGAGTTAGTACCTAGCTTAGCTGAAGTTATTTGTTGATTACCTATATCATTAGTTGCTATGGTATTGTCAGCTATTTTATCTGAAGTAATAGCGTTGTTTGCTATTTTAGCTGTAGTAATAGAGTTGTTTTGAATGTTTGTTTCTCCTTGAACACCTTGAGGTCCAGCAACTCCTATTGGCCCTGTAGCAACTACACTTATAGTAGGTGAAACCAAAGCAGAACCAGACAAAGTACCACTGTCTACGGTAGTAATATTTACAGTAGGCTGTGACTTAACTTTAAGAGATATGTTTATTTTTGTATTAGACATTACAAATCTACTATCTTAAACTTTCCATACATAACTGTGTTTGTTTGATTGTCTGTTGACTCCTTAACGTATAATTTGTACTTATAAGAACCAGCTCTTACACCCATGTGAGTAGAAGGAGAGTCTATAGTAAGCACAGCTGTAGAACCAACTACAGTTATTATTTGAGCTTGTACATATCCAGCACCAAAATTAGAAGCTAAAGAATTAAACCCTAGAATCATTTCGTCGTTTGCGTTATATACTTCCATATAAGCAACGTAGTTTGAACCCCCTACACTTACTATATTGTATATAGTACCATCAGTATTAGTTAATGTTATTTGTAAGTAAAAAGAATCATTTTTCCTTGCGGTAATGTCTATTTTTTGTGCAATATCTGCTGAAAGTTTACTAGCCATTATATATTATTTATTTTAATGCTAATTTAACATTTTTTTTTGACACTACTTTTACTTGTATATTATTATTTAAAGCAGTAACTTTAATTGATTTTATTTTAATCTTCATATTACAGTAATGTATATAATAAGTTGTTATATGTTTTTAAGTTTAGTGTACTAATAGATAAAGAAGACACTCTTATTTGACTTAAGTTTGCTGCGACTGTAGGACTAGCTGAAACAGTAAGAGGGACTGTATTACCACTATCATCAGTCAAGTGATAAAATACTGTTTCGTTAGCTGCAAAACCATCTTTAGCTGTAGTAAGGGAGTCATTTAGAGGTGCGCTAAAGGAATAAGAATTATTTGGCAACGTAACTGACTCATTATACTTTAAAGTCGCAGAGCTTGCGTATGTTACCCCTCCAGAATCTTTAAGTTTTATATCAAAAGATATGTGTTGTTGAAATTTCTGTATATCTTGCAATATTTCAGCATAACTTAAACCCACTTCATCACTTTCTTCATTAAAATTTAAATCTCCTTCATTATTATAAAAAGCCAACCAAAAAGCTCTGTACCCATTATTTCTATAGTACTCTAAAAGGCTACCTTTTAGTTTGTTTATTATATTTAACTTAAATCTTGTTAATGAGGAAGTCTCAAGAGTAGTAAAAAAATTATATAACGTGTTATATATAAAAATAACCTGAAAATCAGAACCTTTAGATACTATATCGTCAACCTTATCTGGAATAGTAATAGGGTCAGCAAGGCTAACAGTTACTCCTGTAAAAACGTTAGACACTCTAATAGCATTTAAAGTTGTTGACCTTGAAAACTTGCCTCTTCTCTTTCCCATATCGTTACATTGTTATTTCTATACTTCCAGAATTAGTTTGAGACCCTGTATGCTCTATCTTTAATTGATACCCTTGACCAGCGACTAAAACCCCTATACCATCAAACCCCCATTTTGGTAAATAAACATTACCTTGAAAATCCTTTACAATAATTAATGTACCATTTAAACCTTGTTCAATGTTAAGAAAGTTGACATTATTAAAATCAGAGTTAGTAACTCCATTAAATATCATTGGCCATGTAGGGTGTTGAAACTCTTCTCCTGTTAGTCCATCAACATTAGGTAATGGATTTCCTATTAAATTATACCCAGTTTTTAATGGAATAATACTGCCGTAAGCTCTATTTCCATTAGAATCAGCTTCACTTAAAGGATTTCCTTTAAAGCTAAAAGATTGAGCATTTGTTAATTTCATCAAATAAGCTTTATTATTAGTAAAATTACCAATTCCATTAAAATTATATGCTGGTAAATAAGAATTACCAAGGTTGTCTTTTACTATAATAATATTATCTGAAGGATTTTGTTGAGCTCCTAAAACACTTAAGTTTTTACTATTAACAAAAGAACCACTAGAATCATCATAATCTCCATCTACATCTATAGTTAAACAGAACATAGACCAACTAGCTGGAGAAACCCTAGTATGTATTTCAAAATAATTTGAATCTGAAATATCAACCTCTCCCGAACTACCTAGAGTATTAGGGAAAACTATATCTATACTTTCGTATGAAGATACTACGTTTGGGGCTGAAAAAACTGCAGGGTATAAAGCTTTTTGACCTTCTACGTCGGATATTTCTAATACTGTAAAGTCTGGCATATCATGTAAAGCTAAATATATTACTAGTTTCTATTCCGTTTATAGAAAAAACTATTTCTGGATAAGACTTCCAATCAAATTCTGATATTGCACCTGAATTTTGAACAACACCTACTAATTGAGCTTTAAATTCTAATATTGAAGAATTTAATGTAGAGTATTTTAAAACTAATTCAGCATTATGTATATAATTAGCTGGAGAATTAGGAGCAAATAACACCTTAAACAGAAGCACTTGGTTGGTGCTAGAAAAAGGACTTAAAGTAATAGAATTAACTAACCTTATATTGTTTATAATACCCGTTAAAGGTATTAAAGGGGTTTCAGACCAAGGATATTCATTAGAATTCGCTATAAAAGAACCCCCACTTTGCTGGCTTATCGGTATATACCAATTAAATTTAGAATAATTACTAAATGTTGCATAATTTATAGCAGGAATAACGCATCCAGAATGTATAGTTACATCTTGATTAGTAGTATTTTTAATTTCAAATTGCATATACCTAGCAGGTGTTGGCTCTAGATTTAATCCAGAGCCATTAAACACACTAGCTACGCATTCAATAGAACTAGGCATATTAACCTATACTTATATTCCCAAAGTTTATAGTCTGACCACTTGAAACTGCATCACCTTCTGCATCAGCTGTTATTATTTGAGCATTATTAGCTACTGAAGTTTTAAATAAATAAATAGACTCATATAATCTAATACCATTTGAGTTGTAAGCAGAAGGTGTTAAGACTTCAAACGCATCGTTTGTAGTATTATAATACCTGTGATTATAATAATCTGCAGGCATAAATACAATCCTCATCCAAGACTGGTAATTACCAAAAGAATTTGCTGAAGATGTAGCAAAAGGAATTTCCATTTTTATATTTAAAGTAGGATTTACTTTTGCCCCACCTACCAAAGTCAATCCCGTGATTGTTGTAAGTGAGTCGGTTTCTAAAGCAGGGTCTTTATCAAGTCTTTCTATAAGCCCACTTGAAGAATTTGGAGTAAAATTTAATGCTCCAGCCCCATATCCAGCTTGATTGTCTTTAGCAAGATTCTCAAAATTGTTAACGGTAGATTCACCAGTATATTTATGAACCAATAAAGAATGAACTGCAACAGCGTTTTGTCTTCCTAAATTTTTATAATAAGTTGTTGGGTTATCTGAATACCATCTATTAGAATCACCAACAGTACTAGTACTAGCAGCGTTTTCTGTGTAAAACGAATATTTTGTATTAAACGATGGTGTTCCTCCTGTTCCGTGGACATTTCCATCTACACCTTGTATAGAAACCAAAAGAACAGGGTCGTTAGCATTTGTATTTGGTTTATACCCTAAGTCAGCTGAACTATTGTTTGTTAAACCATTTATGTTATAATCATACATTCCAGAGTTAGTACCAGTCTCTATACTATGTAAATATAAAATACTATCTCCTGGGTTAGTTAAAAGAACTCTACCAAAAGAAACGTACTTACCTGAACCATCAACTGCTGCAACTGCATTTAACATCTTATAGATGTTATTGTTTGGTACAAAATCTCTAAGTTGTGAGTTGTCTGCTTTCTTTATATAAGGAGTGTACGTGTTGTAAGATTTATTTCCTTTAAAATATAACGTCTTACTAGCACCTTGATTAGCAACAAGTATAGCAGTATCTATTTTAAATGCAGTAGAATTAGTTATAGCAGATACTTTACCTAAATAAGCCCCACTTTCATTAGTTAAATAAACTTTCATACCAACAGTTACATAGTCAGTATTACCTGTAATGTGGTCAGCAGCAGCAGCATCACCGCTATCTAAAGTAGAAGACGCTTGTATATGTGTTTCTGGATAAGATAAATTTGTAGATGTACTAATAGAATTAGTAGCTCTACCAATAGTATCTGCAAGGGCTGACCAACCAGCACTAGTGCTAGAACCAGAAGCTTGAACAGTAACATTTTCGTTTACATAAACTCCACCTCTATGTCCAGAATACATTGTTCTAACGCCCATAGCCGTGCTAAGAGGAAAACTACCAGTCGTGTTGTTAATTGTAGCATTACTAGCATTATACCAACTTGTTACTGGAAATTTATTTATAGTACCATCCATAACACTAGTAGCACCTGAAGTAGTGTTTGGAACATTACTTAACTGTGTGTATATAGACGAAGGAAAAGCAGTGTTAAAACCTTGACTTTGTGGTGTCAAATCAGGATAACTAGGTCTTAGTTGGTGTTTTAAAGTATAAAAGTTTGCACTAGGAAGAGTAATATGAGGATAATCACCATCTATATTCCATCCAATTCCGTCATTTGAATCCATTGTAAAAGAAGACTTAGCTACACCCCAATCATTAAGGTATTCAGATGTAATCTTAGAATTATCATAAGCACCACCCCAAAGTTTACTTGTTGTAAGTGATATATTACAGTCATAATGTAATGCTACATCTTTAGTGTCTGCATTAGAAAAGCCAAAAGCAGCAAATGAACCTGTAACAAAACTACCACTACCGTCATTGGCAGATGTTATTGCAAATTTTGATGGCTCAACACTACTTGAAAATAAATCAGTATTTGTCAAATTAAACACTCCAGATTTACCTCCAGTTGTAAATGTAATTTCTGAACCGTTATCTTCTCCTGAAGTTGCTCTTGCCCAATTGTTCCAACGAACATTAATAATTAAATTAATTGTACTTTCATTTAAAGCTACAGAGTCTTGAGAGTCTAAATTAGGTGGTGTAGCTCCATTGCCTGTAGATTTTCTATTATATCCTGCAACTTTTTGTGACTGAGTTGATGGTATTGTCATTCTTTCGTAAATACCAGCCTTTAACTTAAACATAAAGTTTTTCTGAGCAGTTGTATAAGCAAACGAATCACTGTTAAATTGAAGTCCATAAACCTGACCAATAGCAAATTCATTTAGAATGTAATTAAGTCCTCTAGCTTGAGTGTTTGTGTCAATCAAATTTTTAGTACCATTAAAAAACCCAGTATTAAGGTGGGTGTAATCTACATTTTTATAAAGACTTATATTAGTATTATTTACATCAAAATCCGAGGAATCTGAAGTTAACGTATATGAACCTTCCTCTACAGAATCAATATCAGTAACATCAGATATTTTCATCCAACCAGAGGCATTACCTCCAACAAAATTTTGGCCTATGTTATGTTTTGAAAGGTCGCTAGAAACTGCAACCGCAGTGTCGCCACCTAAAGATAGAGAACCACTAGAAGCACTTACTTCAGAAGTAGTCCAAGCAAAATCACCTCCAACTTGAGTACTTACGTCACTAACTTCAATAACACTTTTAGTTTGACCTACATGGGCTCTAAAAAGAGTATTTGTTTTTGCTGTACCATAATAACCTAAATCTAAAGTACCAGTATCAACAGCCGTCTGTTCTGTAGTAAATACTTGACCAGAAAGAGACCCTAACTTTGCATTAAGAACAACGTTATTAAAAGATTCACTTTGTATATTAATAGTATGAGCACCTGTATTTGAAGTTATTTTTATTAAAGTTGAAGAGTTTTGTGTTTCTACGACAGTAGGATTGTATTGTAAAATAAAAGCTCCGTAAGAGTTAGCTGGAATACTATTAGCTAATAAGCTATCAATTTTATATATAGGAATAGTTCTTCCAGTTTGTCCTAATTGAGTGTTGTTAATTTGAGTACTATCTATATTTGCATCAGCTGTAAGATGAAGGAACATATTAGCAGCATGAGCAGTGTTATCACTAGAAACACCAAATTTTGGAAGTGCTACAGGGTTAGCTAAAACGTTAGTTCCAGTAGCAAGATTTTGTGGCTTTCCCATAAACACTTTACCTGCATTGTTTTCAGGGTTCATTTTAAATGAACCAATAGTACTATTACCCGTAACGGTTGAAAGAAGCACAAATGATGTTTGTCTTTCTAATTTTATTTCACTTATGTTTAACAAACTACCAGCAGCTCCTGTGTTTTTTACAACAATAACAGCGTAAGCTGCTTGCACACTATCGTTAGTGTTTTGAAATGTGTAAACATCAAATCCCTCCTCTACAGCGTTATTGTCTAAATCAAAAGTGCTTGCAGCTACGCTATTTGCAGTAGTGTGATTGTTTCCTGTAATTAATGGGTAATGTGCCATTTTATATTAGTTTTAAATAAGTTGAGTCCGATTCGAACCATATTCTTTTAGTTGACGTTGTATTAGGTATACAAAAACCTAAAGACTTTATCCAATGCCCAGAAGAGGAAGTTGGGGTGGTATCTAAATTACCACTTGAATTTAAATATATTGTTCTTCCAGCAGTCCAATTAGTTATATTAGAAGCTGAATTACTAAAATCAAAATACCCCTTATGCAATAAAGTTAATGTAGTTCCTGTATAAGATAAAAATAACATTAAATTATTATACGCTCCTCCAGCTGTGCTATTTAAGTTAACTTTATTTAAAGTTGAAGCGTAAGCGTTAGCTGTTCCTGAAGCATCAGTTGCAAAGTACACTATATCTCCTGCTACTAAAGTAGATAAATTAAGAGTTCCTGTGCTTGCAAAATTAGGAAAAACATACTTAAAGCCATCAAGCTCTTTAGCTAGTTGACTGTAAGGAAGAGAACCCATAGTAATATTAACTGCACCAGACAAATCAAAGCTTCCAATGTTAGCTGTCCCTGTAGTATTTGTTAAACTATATATCTCTTTAGGTACGTGAGTAAATTGATAATTATTAATGGGTTGAGGTTCAAATACATCTGTAGTAGCTGCAGTTGGCGATATTGCAACATTAGACACAGACGTTGTAATATTTAACGTCTGTGATGCTGTTGATACTGATATAGCTACTTCTGTTGCCATTATATTTGTGTTATGTCAGCTCTTAATGTAAACTTTCCGTACAACCATGTTATATACTCTACACTTCCTCCGTCAGGATACTTATAAACTTGGAAGTCATAATTGTATTCTCCAGATTGAAAATCAATATTGTTAAAAGGAACATTAATCGTAACAACACCTGTGCTTGGATGAAAATATATAGCAGAGCTAGTTGTTGTACCCCCTGTGTAAAACCCTTCTTGATTAGCTTCAGGGAATCTATCTTTAGGATGAATACCATCAAAAGTACTACCGTGCTCTTGGTTATCTCTCCAATAATCACTAAAAAAACTTATAACTTTATCTCCACTAGAATTAACAATAGTCATTTTTCCTTGATAAGAAGGACCAGCTCCCCCACTTGCAGCAGGGAATGCTACTACATTACTTACAGAATCCTTAACTGTAAGTATCATTTTAAATGTATCGTTTCTTCTAGCAGTAATATCTAAGTTTACTGCAACATCTGTATTTAAAGTAGTAGCCATGTTTTATTATTTATACAAATATACTAATTAAAGTTTTTAGTTTTTTTTGTTAGTTTAAAGGTCTTTGTCTTTTGTCTTTTTTATTTTCTAACTGTAAAGGTTTTCTAAGAGGAGCTGGTAATAACCTTGCAAAGTGTGCTACAGATTTTAAGTCTCCTTTATCTCCATACTTAGCTTTACGTTGGTATTCAGTTTGTTTTGCTGTATGATAAAGTGCAAGAGCTAAATTTTCTATCGTGTCTGTTGCAGGTATGTTAGTCATATACGTAAGCTTTGGAACGTTACCTAATAAAAGCATATCTCCTAAAAGTTTCTCAAACAACTTAGCAGTTTCATCTTCTGGCTCGTCATCATCATTAGTAGCAATAGCTATAGCGTATAGTAAAGAAGCAACCATAATACCGTTAGTTCCATACATTACTCTCATTACAGCTTCACGTTCGTGCGGTTTAAAGTTCTCATCAAGTTCTTTTCTAAACTCACTAAACTTCCACAGCTTACCTTCCTTATGCATTTTATCTATAAACTTCCTAGCTCCTATTATTGAGCCCATACGTAAATTACCTAAGTCATCCACATCTTCAGACTTAAACCTGTCAGCTAAGAAAGTTGGAAACCATCTCTTAAACTGCATAGCCATAGTACCAAGAGAAAATAGTTGTATGAAACGTACATCAGTTTCAGAATACCCTCTACCTTGTACATCAATTACTTTTCTTTCTAAAGTAGCTACATCCTGTTGAGTTAGTCTATCTTCTTCTGCTCCATTAAATTTAAGGTCTCCGTTCTTGTCTATAAAATAACCATCCCATTGCTTTTGAGTTAATTGACCTAAAAATTGTGCTTGTTGTATCCAATTCTCTGCAGCTACCATAGGGTAGAAGACAACAGAACTTAAAGAACTTGCACCTAAACCTTCGGCTAATTCCTCTGCACGATATGTGAGTATACCTAGTTCGTCAATCATCTTACGAGCTTTAAGCCTAGCAGGGTTGTCGTAAATCTTATCGCTACTTAATCCCCAATATCTAGCTTCACCTTTTATTAAGGCTTTACCACCAGCTTGTCTATAAGCATTGTATTTACCAATCAACACGTTACCTTTTGCAGCAGGAATATTAAATCCTAATGCAATATACATAGTCCATTGAGTGAAGAAGTTAGCTAGAACTTGCTCAGGCTGCCTTCCTAGTATCTTTATAGTACTATCGCTAAGAGTAAGATTCTTTTCCTTAATAAGGAATCCTTCTTTAACTACTTTCTGTAGAAACTTTCTAGCGTTTTCATGATTATCCCCAAGGCTTGACATAGCTGCATCTATCTCAGCAGTCTTATCATTAAATCCTGAAAAAGCCAGCTTGTAATCCTTAAGACTTGCATCTCCTTCGTTTGACCTTATATGCTTTAATCCAGAATATCTAGAATCAGTAACTTTTTCGTCGCTTATATAAGAGTGCTCTAAAGCTTTATCGTCTCCAGCCCACGAAAGAGTATTCCAAACTTTAGCTTTAGGGTCATAGAACATATTACCATGCAAGAACATAAAGTCTCTTACGTAAGTGTTTAAAGCCTGGTGTATATTATGAGTGGCTAAGTAACCAGAAGTCATAGAACGTGAGTGTACATACCTGTTAACAGCTTCTTCAGATTCTAAAGCCATAACGTCATTAACTGGTGATGTTACGTTTATATCGTTATCGTTGTCGTCTTTCTTGTTGTCCCATAACTCTTGAGCTCTTTTTTGTATAACTCTATATGCTTCAACTCTTTGAGTTCCAGTCATAACTTGTTTGCTATTACCTTTAGAAGAAATCATCTTTACCCCACCTTTAACTATCTGAGCTCTTGATATTTTAAACGACTCTCCTGGAGCATGCATAAAGATAGCTTTCCAACTAAAGTAATCTAAAGTTGCTGGTTCACCTGTTATAGGATTAACTCCCTTAATCATTACATCAGAAAGCATTTCATCACCCTTAAACATTTGGTAGTACATACCGAACAAGCCTCTTCTATGGTAAGTCTCCCAAGTATTAGAGTTTATGTTAGCTACATAGTTAGCCCCTTTAGTCGTCTTATATAAGTTTTTAGCTTTTATTAATTCTTTGTAGAAGTTTGTATACTTAACGTACATTTTTATATACTCTTTCTCAGACTCGTGTAAATTTTTGTACTTTTTACCTTCTTTCTTTAAAGATATAGTATTACCATACTTACCACCTTTGTTAAATAAATCTGGGTGCAACTCTAAATTAGACCTATCTCTGTAAGATACTACACCTTCCTTATCTGTTATCTTTTCAAGACCAGTGTAAGACTTGTAGAAATTCTCAAACAACTTTTCACTATAACCCATTGTACCTATAGGCATGTAAGCCATAAAAGCCTTAATTCCTTTAGCAGCTAAATCGCTACCAAACTTGTGCTTGAATAAGGAATCCAATTTATCGTTCATTTCTTTAGCAACAAGAGATATGTTTCTTGTATACTTCATATGAGTCATCTTGATGTTCTTGTTTATATAAGCTATCGCTGGCTTAGTTTTACCAAAATCACCTGGAGACATCCATAAAGTCAATGTAGAAATATCTTTAGATTTTTTGTGCTGACCATCAATAACTGTTTCTACGAACTTCTTACCGTGTGCATACTCCCAATCAGTGATTTGTTTTTCAGCTATATGATTACCAAAGTTATGTTGAGCTAAACGTAGTAATGTATCAAAAGCCATAGAGTCTAACTTGTAAGACTCTTTACCTATAACTACAGTACTTTTATCTATTACATCTCTAAGGTTAGTGTATATATTTCTAACATCTTCAAACTTTTTATCTAAAGCTTTCTTGCTCTTTTCTTTATTATTATGGTCTAGTCTGTATATGGTATCGTCTAATTCCTTACTAATTTCTTTATTTATTTTAGCAGCTCGTTTTACAGACTCTTCATAAACTTTAAACCTTAAATCCAGGTCTTCCTGCATGTTCTCACTTAAATCTTCTATTTTTTGACCTTTAGGTAAAACCTTAGCTGCATATTCTTTTTTAGTATACGCTACACCAGTATCTCCGAAGTGGTTTCTACTATGAGATGCTATCTTTAAATACTTCTTCTTAGGGCCTTTACTAACCTCATGTACAGAAGTACCATTCTCAGCATGCTTAACTTTAGTTAAAGCTTCCATAGTGTTGAGCATTGATAACTCAGGGAACTGATTAAAGTAAGGAAGTCCTTTACCATATTGGAATGGGAAAGTATCTGAAGGGTCTACCTCTCTATATGAAGCAGTAGCTTGTCTATCAAATACAATCTCAGACACTTGATTAAGTGGATTAGCACCTATCTTCTTAGTTTGTACAGTAAACAACCCACCATTGTGCTTGTTTTTTATTCTTGATTCTCCAGTCTTTGAATCTATAGTTACTGTAGCGTTAGGTCCATTCAGTCCTATCTGAAGAACTAAAGCAATCCTTCTATTGTATAGTT
>Ga0308008_1000448_pt1 | contig 16939 bp, 24 predicted proteins | sample Neamet125_FD_203140 | JGI IMG/M metagenome (GOLD analysis project Ga0308008, IMG submission 203140) | Marine microbial communities from water near the shore, Antarctic Ocean - #125 | ecosystem: Environmental > Aquatic > Marine > Unclassified | place: Southern Ocean | collected 2014-07-24
CGTTTACAAATCTGTCAACGGCAGAAGTAAGAACTTCTCTAGTATATATACGACCGTTTTTATTCTTGTTCTCAGCTTGCATGAAAACACCTTCTAAGAAAGTATTCTTCTTGCCACCCTTAGCTTCTTCTATAGAGTAGCTAAGTTGATTCTGAGTATATTCTGTGATTAGCTTCATTTAAGCTCCCATTAATTTGATGAATTCTCCAACTGCTTTTTCAGCACTAGCTAGATCTTTATACTTGTCAAGCTTTACGCCATCAATATATAGATTAAACTTGCTGGTAATAACCGCAGTTACGTTTTTCTTCTTTCCAAGTTTGGTTATTTCCTTGGTTACCTTTTCACCTTTGGGTAGCTTTAGTTTAGCTTCTATTACTTCATTAAATGATTCTTTAAACGTTAGCATCTGTTGTTGTTTCCCCTTCTGGTGTTACCACCTCAGGTTCTACCTCAGCTGGAGTATCATTAGATGCTCCATACATCTTGGAAGCAACTTCTTGTTTATGTGAATCTAATGCACTTAATATTTTATCTTGCATAATACTATTAAAAGTATTGTTGCTTTTCTGTGCATCACCCTGTTTTATATTGTCAATTAGTGTTCTTGTTGTCATAATCTCTTTGTATAGTATTTATAAAAATGTTTATTTCCAGTAAACTTTATGTATTACAGAGCTGAATTAGCCAGATCTGGATTGATATCGTCATCATCCATAGGATCGTCTTTATTATCCTTAGCTATCTGTTTAATCATCTCATCATCCAATTTCAGAATATTTCTACGTACCCAGTCTTTAGACCAGAACGAACCGATATATTCATCCATCATTTGCAATGTCTCTATACGTTCCTTAAGGATTTCTGCATCTTTAAGTTCAGCATAGTAGTTATCTCTTGAGTACTCAACAACGATTTCTTCACGGATGTTTACCCAGTCGCTTGGCACTATGATCTTTTTAAGGATCAATTGTCTCTTAAGCGCTTCATAGAATAATGTTGAGAACTTACCACGGCAACGATCTATAAACTTTTGAAATTTAAGTTCGTCACGAGTGATTTCGGAAGAGCGACCTACTGAGAATGCATCTGATTCTTGTAGTCTGCTCATAGGGATATTTAAAGCCCTGTATAATTTGTTTTGAAAGTATTGTATATCTTCAATCTCACCAAGGTTTTGTCCACCAGGAAGAGTAGTAATCTCAGTACCACGACCACCTTCTCTACGTGGTAACCAGAAGTCTTCCATAACATTACGATGGATCTTCTCATCTTTTAGATTACCTGTGGTAGGATCATATACAACCTTATTACGATATTTATTCATCGTGTTATTAAGGTATTCCTCAGCCTTACCCTTAGGAAGATTACCTACATCAATATAAAATATTCGACGTTCAGGTGCTCTTGATATACGATAGATGACTAGTGAGTCTTCCATCATACTTAATTGGTTTAAAGGTTTAAGTGCTTTGTTTAGATAGCCTATAACCTTATTGCGTTCGTCATTTAATAGACCTGAGTTAACTTGAATGATAGCATCAGGATTAATACGTAAGCCTTCAGAGTTATTCATTAACACTTCATCTTGGTACAAGTAATACTCTTGACCTTCTTTCTGAAGTTCAGCTCCAGTCTTAGGATCTTTAACCTTTTCTATTTCTTTGATCTTACGAATCTTTGTAGGATCTATTTGTCTTAGCTCTAATATTCCTGCATCAGGTTTAGCATCATTGATAACAACATGATAGAATAAACGTCCATCAACATACCAACGTCTAAACGTATCGTATGCTGTTGCAGAGAAGTTAGTTAAGTTAAGAATTCTATCGAACTCTTCCATGATTAGATCTTTAACATTATCTTTCTGATCTAAGTTATCTAAGTTTAGTTTAACAATAACACCATTCTCATCTGTAATTGCTTCATTACAAATATCTTCAATCGCCATATCCACTTCTGGATACTGCGATATAGAACGATACTTCATTATTAATTGTTTATCTGATTCGAATTTATCTCCACTAAGGTCCATGTACTGACCAAAGTGTCCACCCGTTGGATTAATCTCGTATGCTCCATCCTCATTATCTGAGGCGAATGATACTGGTTTCTTATTTGTCTCTATTGATTTTCTTTTAAACTCAAAACCAAATAGTGATCTGCTGTTTACATCTGCCATATTTTCCTTTATTCCTAATTCACTCTTTCTTAAATATATTTATAACACTTAAGAAAGAGTGCCTTTCGGCACCCTTAAGTATATCGATGATTTACGTTGTAGTATCAGATTCCCAATATTGAACTTGTAGTTCAACAGTGAATTCTTCAATAACATTTTCTGATTCGTACGAAAGTTCAATCGCACCCAATGATGTTGGAAAACAACCTCTGATATCGTATTTTTTAATACTAGTACCAGCTTTATCAAGTTGTTCAACGACCATGTCAGCCATATAAGTATCTGGCTTGATTATACCAGTATTATTATTATGTCCATTAATCATGTTCATCCAATCTTCATATGCATTACGCACATCAAAGTCATTATCATTAATGACCGTGATCGTCCATGGTTCAAATGTTCTATCACCAGCTACCTGTAACGTACGACCCCTAAATGGAACTGGAATAGGAGCAATAGTACTTGCTGGCAACGATGCCATTTTTGTCATGTAAGATGCCTTCGTTGAGTTTGGCTTTATAATTAAACCAGGGAAGTTCTGTGTGACCTGGAATAAATTAGGTCTAGCACCACCACCGATTAATTGGCCCTTCATATCATCTACGCCTAAAATAGCCATTAGTTACCTCCTGCGATTTCAGAAAACTCTACGCCAGTTCGAGTGGCAATAAAGTTAAGTGTTATATAGTTAATAGATCTAGCAGGTTTGACATAAATATCAGCAACAAACTTATTAGTATCAATAATTGCTCCTGTGTTATTAGTGCCATCACAAACTACTTTAAAGTCCGTAATACCTCTACGACCCTTAACGTCTCTTAAAAATGGTTCAACCATGTTTCTAAATTGAGCCCTTGTAAATTCATCATTAAATTCGAATAATGATGCTTTAGATGCTGTACTTACAGCCTTCTCTAACACGATAAACAATCTACGAACGTTAATTCTATCGAACGCTGAAGGTTTACTTTGTAGAGTTTTGTCACCAAATAACACTGTACCCGAACCAGGGAAAGTTACAATAGGGTTTACACCTGTCTTGTATAAAGCATCTCTCGCTGCTTGGTTAGGATTCCATGCTAGTTTAGTAACGTTACGAACATTACCACGTGTAAAACCAGCTGGTGAGAACCATGCATCAGCAACTAGATCAGCGTTAGCCGTTAGTCCTGCTGTAGATCCTGCCGCTGCAATCCAACGATATACATCATTGTATTTGTCATACACATATAGAGAACTTGAATCTGCAAAGCCATAAGACGTTGAAGTTGAAGCTGTTCTCCATGCTGCTACTGCTGTTTGAGCCGCCGCAGCTGTTACGTTTACTGTTGCCGCTCTCTCTGGAGAGATAAAGCCAACTGCATCTTTTCTTGCTGCACATAAAGCTGTAATATAATTACCTAGTGTCCTGTTATCAGCTGCACTCAATGAAGAGTTTGTCTGAAACATTAAGCTCATGTCCATTGTTTCGGCATCTGCAAAGTATCCAAGACCTAAAGTGGTCTCGCCTACAGTCAATACGTTATCATCAACACCGCCAGCTAAAGCGACAAAGAATGATGCGACATGAACGAATGCGTTCGATGTAGCTGATTGGCCAGCTTTTGTTAAAGCTGCTGCGTGATTACCGATATAGACCCATGATGATCCTGCATTGATTACATCTTTATAGTATAAAGAAGAACCATCAGTACCTTTAACATCACTTGCTTGTGATAAATAAGTCCATGTTTCAAGTACTGTACCAGCTGTACCTGTTATTGTTCCATTTGTGTCATAAACCCAAATGTGAATTTCATCATTAGAACCACCAACTGCGGCTGCTCCTGATGATGTTCCTGCTAAGCCTTCGACGTACAAAGCTTGCCATGCCGTAGGTGTTTGTGTTGCAGTAAGTACTGAAACTCCTACCGCATTACCTGTAATACCAGGGTAACGAGCTTGTGCCCAGTCTCCTGCTGCAGGTGATTGACCGTCAAAGACAGTCTTGTTTTGTGTTAAAATACCAGTACCAGACACTGTTGAATTTCTTGCGTCTGCTCCTGTAGCTCTGACAACTTTTAAAGAACTGCCATAACTTAAAAATTGGGCTGCGGACAGAACACTTTCAAACGTGTTCGCGTCGGGCTTTCCAAACGTTTCAATCAATTGTGTTTCCGATGATACAGTTACTACCTCATTAACAGTTCCCCAAGCGAACGCTCCCGCCATGGCTCCTGCTGTTGTAGATACTGACGGAACAACATTGGTCAAATCGATTTCTTTTACCTGTACTCCAGGCGAAACTAGATTAGCCATCTAAACTCCTTCATGTTATTAATAAGATTTTCATAATACGTTGTGATTCTCAATATACTTATTTATACTAATTAATATTTGTAAATTTCCCACCCTTTTCCAAATGGATGATCATCATCCTGTGGCGCTGGCATATTGCCTACCGGTATAACTTCGTCTTCTAATTGTTGTACTTTTGCTGCATATAACATATGTTTCATGTCTACATCTGTTGATTCTAGAAAGAATGGAGTAGATGTGAACCATCCAAACATAACTAAGTTCATCATAAGATCATCGTATGCATTATGATCTGCTTGGTAAGATGTTCCTTTGGCAATGAATGTACTCATTTCTCTTATGGTCTCTTCATCTTTCACTACTAATTTACCCTGTGCCATTATATCTCTTATGTTAGAACAGCCTATACGTTTAGTTTTCTTTGTCATGGTAACACCAATAGCATTAGCTTTAATCATAGACTCTACGAATACGTTCTCATATTCTAAATCATAGTATAAACCATTGCATACAACTTGACCCGCATCATTAGATTCAACTACTACATAGCATTCATTGTAATGCATGGCATACTTATATATTAAATCAGGGAACAATAATGGGCTAATCATATTATCTCTATATGTACACACTTGTACAAATGGATTTTGAGACACATCAATGATTGTAAATGTGGAATAGTCTTGACCTCTTCCTCTGGATACATCAACGAACATCTGATATACATGGCCTTCCTCTGGCTGATCAAATATTTTAACGTTGTTCATATATTCGACAGGATTAGTGGCTCTTAATGCTAATAATATATCAGCACTTATTAATGTATTACCTGTGCCATGGAATGAGTTGCCAAATTCCTGGTCAAACTGTAATTGAGATGTGTTCTCTATGGTCATAGCTTTCCATTTCTCATCTCTTCCAGGTACGTCCCACCAATCTACTCGAGTGGATTTAAATTCGTTTGTTCCTTGCAATGCACCTTCATATAGTTTATGGTACATATTACCTATGCCATTCGCTGTAGATGTGATAATGATCTTAGATGTTTTACCAGATGATATAACCGGATAGGTTGATGTATAAAATTCTGTAGCGTTATCAACGAATGCGAACTCGTCAAGGTATACTAAGTTAAGTGACATACCACGAATAGAGCTTGAGGATGTGGCAGCAGCAATGATTCTTGAGTTATTAGAGAAGCCAATAGAACCTTTGTTTAGTGTTGTACACCCTGGTTGTAAAAAGAATGGTAGGTTCTCTAACATAAGAGTAATACGTGATAACATTTCCCTTGCAATAGCATTCTTATTTGCTAACACACCTACTACTTGTTCACCCTTGAATATCACATACCATAGAAGGTAAGCTACAACAGCGATGGATTTACCACTCTGACGACATGCCAGAACGATATTGAATCTATGTGCTTCGAATGATTTAAACATATCCTCTTGATACGGATATAGCTTAAAGGGTATTAAACCTTTATCTAAATGGATTACCTTACAATATTTCTTTGCAAAGTACTGAGGTGAATCTAAACATTTCTTATATTCAACTAGTTCTTTCTTAGTCCATGGATGGTCTACATCGGCACCCCTTACATTAGGATTACCTAGGTAGTTAGTTTCTCTACTCATTCTTTAAATAAATCTGGCTCCTGTTCAATTACTTCCTCATCACGTAGCATTTTTTGTAGTTCGGCTGTAGAGCCTATGAATACATTATTGTTGGTTGCTCCAGCGGTAAGTGCTGGAACTCCTTCATCTGATTTGTCCACTTCCTTTTTAGTCTTGTGGAGTTTTAGAATCTTTTCGCCTATCTCAGCGTTTTGTTTGATCAACTGACCAAGAACCTCGAATGCTCTTGGGTGTTCTGATTCGCGGGCAAGTTCTAACATAAGCTCTATCGCTTCGTCACCTTGTCCCGCTAAATCAAATAAGTCTCTTCTTACACGTTCGTAATCGTCATCGACTTTACTCGTGCCAGTCAATCCCTTCTGGTTCGTCGCCATGTTCATGGTCATCGTCATGTTCCTGTGGGTTTTCATAATCTGTATTCCATAAGTCTACTACTCCATACTGTGCACGGCTATCATCTTTATTACCGCCCATGTAAGGGATAGCAAGTTTTTCGTCTATTAGTACTTGGTTAGCATCTTTACCGTTAACCATAATCGTACCTAATACTCTTCCGAACTTTCCTTTTTTCATTTCAGCAGTGTGAAGAGTAAACTCTCCATCTGTTTCTGCCAATAATTCTATTAGCCTGTGCTTAGAAGCCATACCCCAAGATTTCTCTTGTAGGTTTCTTGTTCTACTCTCAGGTGTATCTATACCCATTAAACGGATGCGATCTCTCATGATCATGTTAAATCCTAAATGAATATCTGCATCAATGGTATCACCATCAACGACTCTTACTAATTGTGCTTTAAATTCATGTGCCATTGTATTCCCCTGTTATACGTCAGTATTAAAAAAGTCAATCGTTTCTGTGTAAGGAGCTGCCGATGTACCGTCTACTTTTTGTGTCTCAAACTTACTTGAAGTAGGATCAACACTATCTGAATAATCAACTTCAGTATGTAGAATTTGCTTGCCCTTACCTATTCCTCTATAATAACGAATACGAGTTGAGAACTGTAATGTATATACTATAGCCCTTCTCGTAACTAAATCACCTTCATAATCATCATTTAATGTAACACTCTCTAAAATAATCGGAGTGTCAGTTGTCAAATCCATTGCTGGAATATCTTTTACGGTTACTGTATATTCAGGTTGGAACATTGGCAGTATCTGTTCTAATATTTGTAGACCTTCATCTTGCGTTGCTGCAAGTATGTTTAATTCAAATCCAACTTTATATACAGCTGGCGAACCTAATTTATTTAATTGTAGTGAATCACCTACTATAGCTTTTGTATAATTCTTATGTTTAGATACACGTGCGTTAGCATCGTATTCCATAGATGATATTTCAAATGACATACGTGGTAATTTAATTGCTACCTTCGGATCACCGCCTTGCTCTGTTAAACGTGCAAGAACTTTAGATCGTGGTGCATAAGCAAGAGGTACTTTAATTTTACCTGTTATCTTACCTGAAACATATTTCATGACCTCTAGATCATTGAACAAAGATCCAAATACGGATACCATTCTACGTGTTGATTGATTATACCAATGATTCTCGAACATTATGGATCTCCAAACGGATTAGTTTCAGTGAAGTCTATAACATCATCACCTTCAAATTCGAATTCATCATTGTCAGCATATTCGTCTCTGTTGTATTCAGTCTTCGTTGTGCCTGTTAAGTCAAGAATAATCTTCCTTGATGCACCTGATGTTTGACCAACAAGTAAACGTGTTGCATGTGCTTCGAATTGTTTAAATGTTCCATCACCATTTGATGATTGATGTGGAGATACAAGTGTTACTGTATAATTTTCTGTATCAATTACTTCATATCCAGCAACCTTACCTATACAATTAATATAAGCACTAGAACCATCAGTACCACCGGTCCACTGATGTACGAACTCACCGATCTGGAAGTGGTTAGTATTGGCTGCTGCAAAGGTATTGTATGAATAAGCGTTAGCATACACTAATTCTACGTTATCTATTTCAGGCATACCAGTATCAAAGTTTTGACCGTTGTATTCAAACAACTCAGCGGTAAGGGTATACGTAGGAAGATCTTGTAATTGATAGAAAGGTTTCTTAGGTTCTACATACTTGATCTCAAACAATCTATCTGTCATTGTCATGTATATAAGATCACCTTCTGAAGGCAAACCAAGTTCTACATTACCTAATGATTCAGCAAGGTTCTGACCTACAACGTGATCCCAACGTTTCTTAGGTATTACAAATGTACCTTGGTCACGAATCTCTAAACCGAATTTACCTAATAGATTACCATCACCTTCAAATCCTTCGGTGTTTAATACAAAGCATTCTATTGGATAGGCATGACGATATTGATTTATTGTTTCATTGAGAAGAGCATCTTCAGCTAGTTGTTCGACGGGTATGTATACTACATCTTGACCAAACATTTTAATGCTTTCAAGTACTAGATCCTCATAAAGGTTCTGTTCAGTTCTTACAGCACCAGAAAAGTATACGCTTGTTGCCATTAATTATCCCATTATGAAGTTATCAGGAGACATCCATGTCAGCCTAACTTCTTCTTCTAATCGTTGAAGTTCCTCGATTGCATCATCAAACATTTGACGACCATTCATTGTTATACCACCTGGAAGTTGGAAGCCTTCAAACTTCATCATGTTTGCTCCCCATTGACGTTTGATTAATGCGGTAAGATATTTCTTTAAATATAAGTCATTAAAAACATCTGTGTATGTTGAAGGATCTATAATTGTATATACTTCCAATACAATGAACTCTCCAGCGATTAACTCACCAAATCCTTCATCCATATGAACTCTATTCATATGTCTACTAAAACGTATATGTTCTTCACTATTTAATCTGTGATCTATTAGTGACAGTTTTTGTTGTGCTGCTTCATATTCTTGAAGCTGTGCACCTAATCCTTGTAGCATGAATATATCATTCATACGCATATGATAACCCATGTCAAATAATGAACTACCTGCTGTAGCATTAATTTTTAACATACGGATAATAGATGTAATACCATCAGCAACTGTAATATAATTATTAGTTAAATCTGTTGCTGTGATTTCGTGTTTTAAATATTCACGAATTACACCGTCTGAATGAAATGTTTGATAGAACTGTAGTGCGTCATCAGTACGATCTTCTATCTGATCGTCATCGACATTGATTTCAATTACTGGTGCACCTAAGCTTCTTAAGCAGTAATCTTGTAATGTTGTTCTTGTATTAGGTACAGCCATATCAATTCCTTATCTATATACACTTATTTATATAATTACGACAACCCATTAGTGTAATTTAAAGAACTGTGCGATCCTCTCTTGAGTTTTATTGTCAGTAGCTTTAGTATGATGATTGTCTTCGTATATTTCTATTGCTGCTGTGATCATCTCTTGGCCACCTTTGGCTAACTGTACAAAGTTATAATCCTTTGAAGTCTTACTATGAAGATGAACAAATGCTAAAGCTAACATCTGATCATAAGTTAACAGCTCCATTTCTGCGCTATGCACATATGGCCCTTTGACAAGGGCAGCAATACTACTATCACTATCCCTTACTTTAGTTTCTAAAGTATTATGCCAGTAGGGGTATTTCATTTTTGTACCACCAAAAATAGAGGTACTATTTTTATATCCTGGTGGTTGCCAATCTCTTCTTCCTAAAATACTTCTAGAATTAAATTTCTCTATATGATATCGATAACGAATCACAGCAGTTAATACACTAGGTTCTGTAAATTGCACATAGCCATGTGCTGTACTATTAGCATTTGTTGCATTAAATTTCCAATCAGATTCTAATCCAACTAACTCATCCATCATCCAAAGAACATTGGAAGCAAATGCATTATAGTCAAAGTTATTAATATCCGCAGCGGTTAAGCCATGAGTATATCCTGCACTACCTCTTTGGAATCTTAAGATTTCATCGTATACCATCATAGTAGCCTCGGTCATATATGACCCGGTAGTATGTGTTCCTAGGTTTGATTTAGCCGTATAGTCTGAACTAGTTGCTAGTGCGTGTGTTGTTGCAGCTGCTGGTATTGTAAGTAATGCGCTCATGATCAAGAGTCCCAGTATTATCTTTTCTTTAATGTAGGTTTATTCCTTCTTTGATTTACATCAGCAGGATTCATACCCATTTTCTCAGCATCACCATATTTTTTCATTGCTTTATCAAGAGATGCTTTCCTACGCTTTGCACGTTTCATTGCAGCAGGTCCCATTTCAGCAAAGGTATCACCCTCATCACATCCACCTTCGTGAACTTTACCACAGTTTTCACATAATGCAGCATCTTCAGGCACACAGTTATTTACTGGTTTACCGCCTTTACCTTTCTTCATGCCGGCTTTTTTATAACCATCCCAGCAATCCATCTCCCACAATCTAAAGTTTTGCATTAGTAACCGTATTTAGCCATTAAGTTTTCTTTATCATCTTTCTTTTTCTTAGACTTGCCAGTAGGATTCATATCAACAGAAGCACCTGTAGCGTTAGCAGCAGTCTCACCCATTATTCGGCTATTAGCACCTTTAATAATTTCGTCTATGTCACCATCGTACGCATAGTTAGCATCAATGTTATCCATTGCTTTCTTAGCATTACCTTTAGCAGCCTTAATCTTTAGAGCTTCACGTTTAGCTTTTGCTTCAGCTCTTCTCTTCATTGCTTCTTTAAAGCCAACCGTTCTACGATCAACACTAACAGATTCTTTAGCATGATACGCTGCATTCATTTTCTTAGATGCATGTAACTTTTTACCGTCTTTATCTTTATGTGCATTCATCTTACTATAAGTTTCATTAGCTGTCTTAAGCATAGCCATTACTTTCTTATCATTAGATAAACCTTTCCTAATTTTTTCAATCGCTGCTATAGCTGCTTCCATATCACCTGAATTCTTTGAAGCTATAGCTTGGGCTTTTTTTAAGTCCGCAGAGTTTGCCTCTCCTAAACTCTTACCGGTTGCTAATTCATCTTCATCAGGGTTAAGAGTTGTCTCTGGATCTAAATCATCAGGATCATCATATGTTTCTTTATAAACATATCTCTTATCACCAGCTTTAAATTTTTTATAGGCAGGAGAGTTAGTATCTTTATCAATTTTAGTCACCACCATCTTCTTAGATTCCATAAGCTCAGGATATAAATCTTCAATGTCTTCATCGTCCATATCATAGTCTTGAGATTGTAGGTAAGCTAAGATCTTTTGCTTATCACCTGAAAGCATAGCACCATCGCGATGAGGTTTAATAGTGACTTTATACTTTGACTTTGCATCTTTTACTTCTGCAGCATTTCCATCCCAATTAATATCAATCCCAACTTTACCTCTACCAGCTTTAAGCTTTGAGGCTTCTTTAACTTCCTCAGCTTTTTCATTATCTCCATCCCAGCCTTTATCGATAGCATCAAAGAAAGATTTTTTCTTATCGCCTTTAAGTTCTGATGGTGATGATACTCCAAATTTCTTTAGAAGTCCATTGAAGAATTTTTGATAGGCTTCTTTACCACCTGATGCTTCTCTAATTTGACTAAGTGTTTTCATATTATTCCTTGTTTTTGTCTCTATTAAAATGGTTATCCATCATTACTTGGATTCTTACTAACTCTATCATGATCTCATTATACCGTTCGGTAGATGCGATTCTGTATTCTGTATTTACTTTAACATCGTTGAGCATATTCTCTTGAGTGTTAGTTATCTCAGATGCCCACCATACTGCAGTCATTGACTGCGCAAACAGAGCAAGGAACATTGTTATACCACCGTTCCTTATCCAGTTTGGTAACCTTGCAGATCTTTCTCTCCAAGATGATAACTCTTCTTCCTGTCTTGTCAATGCGTTATGCATTCGTTCTAAACGTAATTCTATATCACGTAGTTGCTCATCCGCCATCATATCTCCGTGATATCTGTTAATGCTTTAATATATTTATACATATTATTTTTTCCAATTTTCTATATGTGGAATATACTCTGCCATGGCATGATCAGAGAAATTATCAACCTTAAGATGTTTAATTCCACCCCACATTCCTTTCATACGATCCACAAATCTATTCCATAATTTTAGTTTACCACTAGTATCAATGGTACCATCATGTCCAATGTACATATTAAAGCCATGATGTTTGTAACCCATGATCATTAATGGTACTCTTGTAACGATATCATTGTTGTTCTGCCACCTTATATGGTTTAACTTCAATGAATTGACATAGTCATGCCAACCAACACGAGGTGAACCATACGTGAATAAGCATACTGGATCTGGATAATCATAGTTGTGTGAGCATCTTGCTGCCATAATAGTAGCCATTGCAGCACCTAAGCTGTGACCACAGAACCATAAGTTCTTTGTAACCTTTTGTATATCAGGTTGTATCATTGGCCAAAGTTCATCAACCTCATTCTTAAATCCTCTATGGACTCTTGAAACAGTTTCTGACGGTACAGGAAATGCTTTTAGATCTGCTTTGAGATCATTAAACTCAGAAGGTTGTGTACCACGACAAGCTATAACAACATCAGTAGGAGATTCAAATCTATATGCTTGAGCTCCACCATTGTCATAGAATTTACACTTAGTAAAGCCGAGTTCCTTTACAACTTTTTTAACGGTTTTTGATTCACCGTATGCATCAGCTGCGAGCTTTGCAAATAACAAAGATCGTGCTGGAAGGTCCATGTGCCAAATACTCATTATACAGCCTCCCAATCCTTATAGGTTTTGTATATACCCCATGCTAATGCAGCGATAGCCACAATTTTAACCATTGATGTTGCGAATATTGCAATCATTGCAAAGCCTATTAATCCTAAATTACTTCCCATTATACTTTCTCCTTTGTTTTTGCAAAGAACTCCCCGCTCTTTACATTCTTTAATAACTCTTCCCATCCACCTTCTTTAGGATTCAATATTATTTGCATCCACCATTTAGGTGTCGGACTATTATAAACTACTGTATGTAACCAACCAGGCCCATTATGTAGAATAGGTATAACATAACCATCTTCATTCAGACGATATTTGTGTTCATATTGTAACTGCGTTTCCCATGTCCTTTCATATGGATTTATATACTGTAACTTGTAATCATCCGGATCATCAAGTACATTAAACGGAAATATTAAAACATATCCTGTATCTGTATGAGGAACAAAATCATACCCTGGTTCTTTCTTACATAAGCAAGCACGTACAGCTCCTGTTTGAAAATCTTCATTAGAGATCAATCCATCATATGCATTGTTTACATCTCCAGTCTCAAATAAGTCTGCATTTAAACCAGCAAAATCTTCTTGCCATCCATAACATTCAATTCCTGGAACCCACGGTCTTGGATCCTTTCTCGCTGCTATCAATTCTTTCTGCCGTTCTTTAGTAATAATACCAGCGAGCTCAGGTATTTCAATACAAAAATCAGTCTTAAACTCTTCGTTCATACCTATACCTTACTTTCTAAATCCTTTACTCGTACATCTAACTCTTGTAACTCTCTAGCTATCTTAGGGTGTACTTTCTTCCAAGCATCTGGATCCTGGTTTAACCAAGTCCATCCATACTTGTCTCTAAAATAATCTACTATCGAATCAATCTTCGCATAACCCCATAGGCCAACACGTGTGTCTTTGATATACATCAAGGTTGCTGCACCTAACATAGCTCCAGCAATACTTGTGTAAATCCATAGTGTATCTTCAAACATCATCTTCTCCTGTATTACCGGTAACAACACCATCTTGAAAGGTTTCAAACATCGTACCTAACTCATTCTGATATGTTTCTTTCATAAATTTATCGTTCTTAATAACTTCTTTAATATTCTCTGGGTCTGGATATGGCTGTGTTACAGCTGGTCCGTCTTCCATACTATATCTCCTTAAAAATAAACCTAGAATCTCCGTACTAGATCGTGATTAATTTTAGCTAACAATTGTTCTTCTGTTTCTACCCTCAATACATCAGGTATACAACAATCGACTGGACACACCTCAACACATTGAGGTACAGCAAAATGTCCTACGCACTCCGTACACTTATCACCGTCTATCTCATAAATTTCAGCACCCATATAAATTGCTTCGTTAGGGCACTCTGGCACACACACATCACAATTGATGCATTCGTCTGTTATTAATAAACTCATTAATTTCCCTGTGTTACTGAGACTGCACACCCGCTAGACGTTTGACAATTTTGTGTCAACGAATAACTCTGGTTGCTATTACCTTCTTGTCTCAAATCTAAATCTGTCTTATAGCTTCCTGTCAAATCTACTGTTGCGGTATGATCACCATTACCTGTTTGTACAATACTTTGACTACCACCATCTGTTCTAATTGTTATATATGCAGTCTTATCTCCGTTACCTGTTTGTTTCAAAAATGTACTATTGTTATCGCCATTATAAAAATATGCTCTTACTTTATGTGCACCATGGTTGGCCGCACTGCCAGTCTCTTGGCTTATCTTCACATTATTATTATTACCATGTAAATCTAAAACAACCGAATGTCCACCATACTCTGCAGTTGAAGTATTGCAGTTTGCCGAATTCATGTCACTAAATGATTTCCCTTGACATATGTGAACACTATTACTATCTTGATTATAATTATGTATTCCTACTTTATTCCAATCTGTTCCTGCTGTATTATATTGCTCAATCTTAAATTCGTTATTGTCACCATATATATCGCCACCTGCACCACTCATAGTTCCCCAAGTAACACCACCTACATTAGTTACATTTCCTATATGGTTATATGAACCTGTTTGTATAACAACTAACTTATTACTTACACCATTCACTGTGAATGTTTGAGTACCATCAGCTCCTACTGTATTATTATTACCATCTTGTGTAATATTTATATCAGCTCCAGCACCGTTAACCTGTATCCATACTCCATTATTCGCGTTGGCGGATAGAGATAACATTGTCACCATCACCAAGACGATAGTCATACCATTCAAAATCTTGTTGTATCCAGTCGATAATATACCCATTGTTCTGATCTAACTCCAAATTAAAATACTGATCTGTTTCCAGGTCTCTTCTTGATAATGTCCATATACCATCTTCAATACTAAGTCGTGTGCCTGTGGTTTCATCATAACCCACTCCTTCCTGTAGCCTTTTCTTTTTATCAAAATCGCTTCTCAATTGTTTTGCTAAAGCTAAATTCAATTGTTCTAATATGTCACCAAGTAAATCACCAAAGAAGAATTTGTTATCATCTAACTCTGTTCTCCATCTCTCATCTTCGTCTTCATCTAAAGCATCAGCTAATAAATCATCTGTGCTTAAGAAATCTACACCAAGTATATCTGCTAATTTCTGTGCAGCCTTCTTAGCTGCTATCGATCCATCCGGATCAACCTCTTCAACCTTTCTTATGATCAGAAGATTAGTCATCATCTCCTCATCTAAATCTAATATCACTGGCTTGGTTGGTTTAACCCCAGCGGCATCAACATAAGTTGTTTCAAATGCCTTATTCATTATAACGTAACCAATATCAGTAGTAACAGATATCTCACCTGTAACACATAAACCACTGCTGTCACATGATGGCAACAGTGTAATCATGGATCCACCTATCTCGTTTACAATCATAGCAAAGTCTGTACCGTTCACACCAATCACTGCACTCGGTGTCGTAATCACAACGTTCTGTCTGCTGTTCTTAGCGATCTTACCCGAAGCGTATCTTATAGTACCAAGACTCGCCTTTAAACCTAATGATCCCTCACCAGTATCTGGATCATAAACAAAATCATCTATGATCAATCTACTGTGTTCCGTTACATCTACTAGAGTCTCATCTAAAAACTCTATCCTTACTTTACCCATAGCTGTAGCGACAACATCCATCATCTCTACACCTAAGTCTTTCTCTACATCATATATCTCAAAGCCTTCATCTCTTTCTATAGCAGCGGAACCGGTAAAATCTGTTACCGAACCAATATTTGCTTGTGCCTGTATAGCTAAGAGTAATAATAGGCTAGTCCGTTTGAGTAATATCCACATCACTTCCTGTACTTGAAATAATCGCATCAATAAGATTGTCATTTGTTCCTGCCTGTATAATATCAACTGTACCCGAACCAGTATGTACATATGTTAACTTGTGTCCAACAGAATCACCAGCACCTGACTTATCATAGTCAAAGTTAATATTGTGATCAGTCGCCGTTGCTGTACCACCAGCACCCGTAAGAGTAACTATAGTAGTAGTTGCACTTGCTTGGTTACCATCCATATCGATGTCAACTGTGTGATGATTACCAACAAGAGTTAGCGCAACATCTGTATTAGTTGAAGTTGCATTCGCACCAATTGTAATACCTATATCTGCATTACTACCGTTAACGGTTACATCTACATCTACTGACTCACACTTTCCTGTACTACCTGACGAACATAGGAATGCTATATCATTCGCACTACCTGTTATCGCCCATGTACCAGTATAAGTGGCACCTAATATTGTGGCAGATATAATATTTGCATCACCAACTTGCGCCACTGTCCATGTCGCATTTGCTCCTGTTACTGTTACTCGTGCACCCGAAGTACCCATGACGTTATTATCACCGTCTTGTGTTATCGCTAAATCTAGTGTAGCACCAGATTGCGTAATATATATGTCATTGGCAAAGACACCAAACGATGCCGACATTATCATCATAACGAAATATGAAATGAACTTATTCATTTGCTACTCCTTTAAATCCCCAAAGACCTTTATTAGCCCCTTGGTAAATTACTTCA
>Ga0308008_1000450_pt1 | contig 16828 bp, 7 predicted proteins | sample Neamet125_FD_203140 | JGI IMG/M metagenome (GOLD analysis project Ga0308008, IMG submission 203140) | Marine microbial communities from water near the shore, Antarctic Ocean - #125 | ecosystem: Environmental > Aquatic > Marine > Unclassified | place: Southern Ocean | collected 2014-07-24
GCGGTTACTACTGAGGAGTTAACAGCAGAGGCTAATGCGCGGATTGCACAGGGCCAAGACCCACGGGCAGGATTTGCTCCTGAGATGCGATACTTTAGAGAGCCACTTCCCGATCCAGTTGTAGAGCCAGATCCCGATGCTCCCGTAGAAGGTGATGAAGGTAAAACTCCCGTATATACGATGCCCAGTAAAGGCGGTAACTTTAATGCGTCAAACATGTCGAATATTGCAATGCGTGGCCCTGATGCGGCTATGCGCGAAGGAAGAAATCCTGCCGGTATGGGTGGAATCGAGCAGATAGCCACAGAGAAGATGATAATCGACGCTCAGAAGGCAAAGGAAAAGGCAAATCAGGCGGTAGAAGGATTGTCTAATGACTACATGAGAGACTACGGAAACTCAGTTGTCCCTATATACGGCAATCAGATGAGCGGAGGCGGCATAGTTTCTTTGCAAGAAGGCGGGATGCCTCAGATGTCTCCTGAGTTTAACAACCCTGCTACATCTCAAAACGCTATGGCCGCAGGAACATCAATGGCGATGCAAGATCAGATGATGCGACAGCAAGGGCCGCAGATGAGCCAAGAAGAAATTATGTCGGTGATCTCTGAAGTTACCTCAATAGCTAAGTCAGACCCTGACGGATCGAAGGGAGACCCGCAAAGGTATCAAGAGCTTTCCGCGCAACTGTTAAGGATACGAGAGCAGATAGGTGATCAGGCGTTAGCTCAACTAATTAGCTCAATGACAGGCCAAGGCGCGACTGCTGGTATGAGCATGGAAGATATGAATGTTCAGGTTAATCCAGAGCCGACTTACGATTATGCAGAAGGCGGCATGACTCAAGGTTCCGAGACTGAATTATTAAATCAAACAAGGCAGGCGATTTTAGGTCAGCTTTCGCCTGAGCAGTCAGAGACTGTTATTAACATGTTTGTAGATACCTACGGCAGTGAAGTTTTCGCTGAACTTCGTACATCAGTGCTACAATCAGTTGTTCCAAACGCTCAGACAGAAGGCAAGATTGAAGGTCAAGGCGGCGGTATGGATGACGAGGTTATGGGTATGATTGGAAACCAACAGCAAGTTGCTGTAAGTCCCGATGAGTATATTGTTCCCGCAGACGTAGTCTCAGGCATAGGTGACGGAAGCTCAAGTTCCGGTGCAGACCAGCTTGACGAAATGCTTGATAGAGTTAGATCAGCAAGAACAGGGACAACTCAGCAACCTTCACCAGTTATGGCTAGGCAGGGAGGTATGTTACCCGCATGAGCAGTGTAGCTAACAAAAAGCAAGAAGTCATAAGGGACATCTCTAGGGAGCCAAGGGTTAAGAGTAAGAACGCGCCCAGAAAGATCACACACACGATCACAATAGCTCCTACAACGTATTTAAACGCATTATGGCCTGATGTTGAGGGTCAGCTTCAACGCGCTGTAATACGCTCTAATGGGCGTTGGACGATGCCTGTGTTGTTTGACGTTATAGCCAGTGGTCAGCAACATCTATGGTTGGCGTTCAACGAAGATAAAGAGATAGATGGCGTTGGCACAACTGAGTTTGTGCAATATCCCAGCAAGAAGATGTTAGCTATACAATTCCTTGGCGGCGATCATTTTAATAGCTGGGTATGGGACATGTTAGATAAGTTTAATAACTTTGCCAGAGAGTCAGAGTGCGATGGCATTGAGGCCACTGCAAGGCAAGGTTTCTGGAAATGGTTAAGTCAGGATGATTTTAAGCAATCGTATGTTGTCTATGAGAAGAGGATTGAGAAATGAGTAAAGGTGGAGGCGGCGCACAGAATTCAAATGTCAAACAGACAACAAGCAATATTCCAGAATATGCAAGGCCGTTTTACGAAGGTCTTTTGCAGAGAGCGACCACTGAGAGTGAGCGCGGCTATGATCCCTATATGGGTCAGCGTATGTCTGACTTTGATCCCTACGAAATGGACGCTATGGGTGGCATAGCTGATATGGCGTATAGGGGAGATCCGACTCAGCTTAATCAGGCTTCTGAGCTTGCGGCTAGAGTTGGATATCAAGACCCAAATCAAGCAATGGATATTGCTAACTCCTATAATCCAACAGGTCAGTTTTCTGGTTATAACGCAGGAAATGTTGACTCCCAGTATCAAGCTGGTGATCAGCAAAATTTCTATCGCGCAGGGAATATTGATAACAATTACGATGCAATGTTTCGCGGCACTGAATATCAGCCTATGCAGTTTGATGCTGGATACGATCCAAGTCAAAGAGATTCTCAGTTTTACGCTGAAGACCTTTTTTCTGAGTATGCTCCTCAGACCTATGATACAGGTTACGAGGTGCAAGACTTTAATCAAGGCTATCAGGCTCAAGATTACAATCAAGGCTATCAGGCTCAAGATTTTAATAATCAATATCAGGGCAGGGACTTTGACGCAGGATATGTTGCTAGAGAATTAGGTCAAGATTATACGGCTAGGGATTTGGAGAGTGGGTTTGACGCGGGTAGCGTAACGGATCAAGGTGTTCTTGAGCAGTACATGAATCCTTATCAGCAACTTGTTACAGATGTGCAGAAGAGAGAGGCGCGTAGAGATGCAGATATTAGCTCTGCTCAAACAGGATTGCAGGCGGCTCAATCTGGAGCTTTTGGAGGATACCGAGAAGGTGTCATCCTTGCCGAGCAAGATAAGAATCTTCAACAGCAACTTTCAGACATCCAAAATACGGGCGATCAACAGGCGTTTAGTCAAGCCTTGCAAGCATTTGAGGCAGATCGTTCTGCGCGAGGTCAAGAGGAGACCTTTAGGCAATCTGCGTTTGGCACTACAGAGCAGGCAAGACAGGCTCAACAGCAGATGGCTATATCATCATTTGAAGCAGGCGAGAGAGCAAAACAGCAGGCCGCTACATTAGGTATGACAGCGCAACAGGCTGAAGATGCCGCGCAACAGGCAAGAGCGCAGTTTGATCAGTCTGCGTTTGGCTTGTCAGATGAGGCGCGAAGAGCGCAAGAACAGTTTGCTCAAAGCGGATTTGGGATGACTGAGGAAGGTCGTAGAGCGGAGGCAGGACTTGATCAGTCAGCTTATCAAATGCTTGATGACGCAAGAAGGGCGCAGGAACAGTTTGGGCAGTCTGCGTTTGGTATGAACGAAGAGGGGCAACGAGCGGCAGAGCAGTTCCGTCAGTCGGCATACGGTGCGCGTGGAGATCAATATGCTCAACAAGAGCAGTTCCAGCAAGCCTCATTTAATGCAGGCGAAGCGGCAAGACAACAAGCCGCGCAAATGGGATTAACTGCACAGCAAGCTACAGATGCCGCAAATCAAGCGAGAGAGCAGTTTGATGTGAATGCCTTTAATCAATTTGATCAGGGTCGCGCACGACAACAAGACTTCGATATTAGTACCTTTCAAGCTCAAGAGCAGGCACTACAGCAGGAGCAGGCACTTGATGTTGCGGCGTTCCAAGCGGGGGAGGCGGCAAGGCAGGAAGCATCTCGTCAGAACTTGTCTTCTCAAGAGATTCAAGAGAAAGTTAATCAAGCTGAAAATCAAGCTAGAATGCAAGCGCGAGAGACTAACAATCAGTATCGTCTTAATCAGTCTAATCTTGCCATGCAGGCTCTTGACTCTGATCGAGCAAGCAGGGATCAAGTTCTTCGCTCTGCCGAAATGCTTGGCAACCTTGGCGGTCAGGATCAGCGCATGGAGATGGAGCGTTTGCGTAACTTGCAGGCATCAGGTCAGAACATGCGCGATATGGATCAGCGTAGCCTTGACATGGGTTATCAGGACTTTTTGCGGCAACAGGCGTTTGGTCGAGATTCGCTTGGGTTCTTTAGTAATATATTACAAGGAATACCTGTAACTCCCGGAACAACCACCTCATCATTTGGTGGTGGGCCAAGCGGTTATCAGCAAGCTCTGGGTGCAGGCATTGGCGGCGTAGGATTGTATAACGCCCTATCCTAATTATTAAGAGGTTAACAACAGAATAATGAAAAACATCCAGCAACAAATCGACATTGTTAGCCGACTTCCTGATGATGTGCTTTTGATGAAGGCACAGCAGGGAGATCCCTCGATACCTCAATGGGCGTTTGTCTCTGAGATTGATGACCGTACTCGCGCGCGTAAAGAAGGCGAGGCTAATCAGCAGTCACAGCCAAAAGTTGCGGATCGCGTAGTTCAAGAGGGTATTGCAATGTTGCAACCTAAAGGACAGCCGATGCCCATGCAACAGCCTATGCAACAGCCTATGCAGGGGATGTATGCTGGCGGTGCTGTAAGGATGGCCCCGGGTGGCATGACTCCCTATGACCCAAGCTCCAACCTTACAAGTGCTAGCCTAACGCGAGACAAAGGTGGAAACCTTAGAGATGGCTTTGGTAACCTTGTATCTGAAGATGAGTTAAGGGCAATGTTAGCTTACGAAAACGAAGGTACGCAAGCAGGTTCTTTAAATACATCTAATGGTTATGACCTGTCAGCACTTAACCCATTTTCTTCAGCTTTAGCTGGAGAGATTTTACCCCGCCGGAATGATGAAACAGTTACATTGTTGTCTGGCCTCGAAAACTCAAATAGCAATTTAGTTGCTGGAGAGGGAGTATCTCCAGATATACAAAGATTAGTGGATATGGGCAGTGGCCCTAAAGACGCTGGAAGAATAAACCCTATGGACGGCACTCTTGTATTAGGCCCAGACGCAACTGATCTAAAGCCAGAGGCAAGCGCATCGAATAATCCGTTGTCACAGGCAATGATAAACGCACAAGAAAACGCACCGCGAAACTTTGACGAGTCTCCTCTTGGTAGAAAGGTTGCAAACGTTTCTGGTGCTTTAGAAGACTTTAATTTTCCTTCTATCTATGAGGTAGGGCAGAAAACTGGTGATGCGGGTGGATTTATTGCAGAAGGACTTATGGGGGCTGTAAGACCTGTTGTTGAAAGCACTCCAGATGCATTAAGGGAGTATTATAATGCGGCGGCGAATGTTGGATTAGGCGGCGAAAATTTTATTCGTGGGCTAACTGATCAAGGTGAAGTGGAGGCAGGAGCTAGGTATGGGGACGGTTCTGGGAGAATGTTAAGTCGTGAAGAAAATATAATTCAGGCAGGTCGAGATGCAAGAAACTTTTTTGATGGAACAGGCGAAACGCCAGAAGATATAACGGCGAGAAACGATACTATGTTAGGCGAAACGCTAGAAGAGATGGCGGTGAGAGCGGCTAGTTCGGGTGACACCTTTGCTATGAACCCAAACACCGGATCAAGCGATACGGGGGTTCTTGATACATTCTCAATGATTAAAAATTTGAATCGAGATGCGAATAATAGTGACATTTTAAGTAGAGAAATACCTTTAACGGGAGATTATAATTATTTAAATGCTTCACTTAATCCGACAAATGTAAATGTCGCTGAGGTAGTTAATTCTGCTACAGGGGAGCTTACGAAAGATATTCCTAACGTGTTTTATGAGGACGTTAAAAGCGACAAGGCGAAAGATGATATGTTCTCCACTATGCTTATGATCTTAGGTGGAAGCATTATGCAGAACGACCTTGGTGGAGGCTTGGAGAGAGCCGCTACCGCAGGGGCTAAGATGAAGGCTGACGAAAGAGCGAGAGGCGAAAAGGCGTTAGATAGGCAGATCACAAAAGATTACTATAATCAAAGGCTTTTAGACTCTCAAAATACCGCCGACCAATTGAAAGTGCAAAGAGAGCAAAGAAATAAACAAGGGCAAGAGGCATTAGAACTTAAGGCGTTAACTCTTGTTCAAAAAGTAATAGGGCCTAGTCGAATTGAGGCTTTAGAGGTGGCGTTTCAGGATCAAACCAAAGGAGCGATTAAATTAAAAAATACAGACACTCCCGCTTATGAAGCGGCGTTTAACCAATACAAAGCGCAAGCAATTCGCAATTATGCTAGTGGCTTGCAACCAATACATCAAAGGGCGGCAGAGCAGTTAATAAGAAGTCTTGGCGTTCCATCTAAGACACTTATGTACAATCCAGCCAATCAGACTGTTAGTTAGGGGAAGTTATATATGCCAATTGTTGAACTCCCTGACGGAAGAAGAATTCAGTTTCCAGACGATACTTCAGAAGAAGAGATTCTAAGGGTCACAAAAGGTCTTTACGAGCAGGATCAAGCGTTTTTTAAAGATCCCGCAGAAGAAGACCCTTATGCTGACGAGCGAACCATAGGCGGTCAGATATTTGAAACAGCTAAAGGTATTCCTCGCGGCTTTGCAAGTGGCTTTACAGGCACAGGAATCGGACTTGGTGAGCTTGCCGATGCGGTTACTAATAAGATCGGCTTTGAAGATTTAATTGATGATGGCGATGACAACGCGCTAATTGCCGCTTCAAAGAGGGGCAGGGATTTTGTACAAGAAAAACTTGGCGCAGATAAAGCGTATCAAGATCAATGGTTCACCAAGGCGGGAGATGTAACAGGTCAGCTTGCATCAATTTTTACCCCAGCAGGCATTATCAGAGGTTTAGGCTTTGCTGGAAAAGTGGCAACGGCTACTGAATTAGGCGCAATGGGTTCTCTGGCTGTGGGGCAGGGTGCTTCGGAGCAAGAAGCAAGGATAGAGGCTCGTCGCGCTGAAGGGTTTGATGTTTCTGAAGATCAAGAAGATTTATCTATTTTTGGTGGTGGCGTAGTTGGCGGTTTTGAGCTTGTTAGTCCTTTAAGCATTTTAGGTAGGATCAATAAAAACGCCAATCCCGCTTTTGTTAATGACATTACTCAGAGAATTATATCAGCACTCAAGGCGGCGGGTACGGAAGGAGTTCAAGAGGTTGCCGCTCAAATAGCGCAGTATGCGATAGAGCGCGGGGTATATAACGAAGACCTTCCTAATGACATGTCAGTATTAGGAGCGTTAGCGTCTGATGAGTTTACACTTGGCGCGGCGGCAGGTTTCCTTGTTGATTTTGCTGGAAACGCTTTAATAAATAGAAAAAGAAAAATAACTGATATAGCCGATAAAGAGTACGAGGCTTCTATTAGGGAGGATCAAGAAAAGAGAGTTGCAGAAGGCGCACAGGCTGTAACAAACCTTCAGCAAGACATTGGGGTTTCCGCATCTGTTGGAGACTTTATATCCTCTTTAGACCTTAGCTCTCCTGAGTCCTCAATAATACCTCCTCCCCAACAGCCTACCTCTGGCAGTCCAATGGAAAGTTATGCGAGTCAGATAGAGGCAACGCTTGGCGCAAACTTCCCAGAAGAAGGGAGGTTCCAAGCAAACAACGCGGGACAAGTTGTTTACATGCCGCCGTCCAGCTTGAGAGCGTCAGATAACGATGGCGCGATGGTCACGCCAGATGGTGCGGTGGCAATGAATCCCGAAGGCTTGGCTGAATCTCAGGCTCAACAAGCCAGCTTTTATGGCAGTGAAGGCATTGCCATTACAGCCCCTATGGACAGCAACGCATCTAACGAGCTTATAGTCAGGCTGAATCAGAGAGCATTTGACAGGAATATTGGTAAGTCTGTAGCGCAAATTATTAACAACGGGTCGGTTCAGCAAAACGTAGAAACCAATGATACTAACAATTACGATCAAGACCAGATAGCTACTCTTTCGAGAATTGGCGACAGGGTTATACATCCTCAGTCTGATCTTATTACGGCCCCTAGAGTTAATCTCGCGGCCAATACAATTGACCCAAAGTTTTACAACGAAAACAGATCATCCGCAGAGGTCTACAGTGATATAGCGCAAGGGATAGCAGGCGTTACGCCAACGGCGGCTCAGAAGTTAAATGAGTCTAGGCTTTTTACGGCGGATGCAGAGGTCAATAAGTTTAGCGCAAAGGAGATAAGGGACTCCGGCTTAGTTGAGGACTTCGGTGCGTTGCTTCCGTCTGAAGCTAGCTCTTTTGAGGTTGTGAAGGAAGAAGACGGAACTATCCCTGCAACGGAGGAGGAGACCGACTTTCTTAGAGAAGACGACCGATTAGTAGGGATACAGCCGACAGTTAAGAAGGCCAAGCCTGCTAGAAAGACGTTCAAGTATGGCGTTAGGCAGGGTGATAACAATGCTATTTTTGTTAGACCTTACACCAAGGTAGAAGTAGATGAGATTAAGGCTAGAGGAAGCAGTGCGCGTATTGATCAAGGCAAAGCGTTTAAAAACCAAAAAGAAGCCAAAGAGTACGCGCAACAACTTAACAATAATACAAGCATTAGCGAAGACGTTAGCGGGATCAAGTCTGCCAAAGAAAGAAAATCACATCTGCAAGGCATCTTAACGGCTAAGAATATTAACAATGACATATCCTCTCCAGAGGTAGGCGTTATAGTTGAAAAGTTTCTTGGCAAAAAGGTTGATGATTTTGGCAAGTTAAGCGCGGGAGACTTAAAGTTTCTTTCCGTCAAGATGAAGTCCTTACCTCAATTTATCAAGCCTACTCAAATACCTTTATTCAGCACCGAAAGCATAAGTGCGCCAGTCCCACGGGGCAGGTCTCTTGCGATAGTTCCTCAAACTCAAGCCGAACCGCAACCGATAGAAGAAGTTGTAACCCCACAGCAGTTCGTTAACATTAAGAAGTTAAGAAGGAAGCTGAGAGCGGCTCTTGACGGCTTTGGACTTAAAGATGTTGGTCTTAGTATTGACGAGTCACTTAGGATTGGATCAAGGAACGCTGACGGAGAACTAGTCCTTGGAATAGGAACCTCAACAAGACCTGATGGGTCTAGAGGAGCAATGCTAACTCAGGAAGAAGATTATCGAGCGGAAGGTCTATATGTGCCAGATGCTAACGCAATATTTTTGTCTGTGGACAGGATAGACGATAACCTGTCTCCACAAGAGCAGGAGAACGCCTTAGCAAGCATTCTCGATCATGAGATGATTCATGCTATGCGTAACATGGATTTGTTCACTGAGGCTGAATGGACGAGGCTAACAAGCGTAGTTAATACTAAGACAAAGGTCAATGACCAAGGTCAGACTGTAACGTACCTTCAGCAAGCGAAAGAAGATTACCCAGAACTTACGATGGAAGGTCAGATAGAAGAAGCGGTCGCAGAGCTTACCAGAGACTCTAGAGCAGACCCAAAAATAATTACAGGTAAGCCTAGAACCCTGATAAACCGAATGATTACTTTTCTTCGAAAGTTAAAAAATTCTTTAACCGGGACAGGTTTTGATACTTTTAACAGCTTAATAGGAAGAATAGAGTCCGGGGAGATTGGTTCGCGTAGCAGAGTTGATGCATCTGGCAGGCCCATAGTTAGGACTCTTAGGGAAACTGAAAGAGAAATGGCAAGAGCTTACATGGAGGTAGAGAGGAAAGGGGGTCAGTCCCAGTCAGATTTCGTAGAACCCGAAGCTGTAGTTACGGATCAGCCAGAGCCTGTAATTTCTGAGGCTCAAGCGGAAGGTCGGGCAGACGCTTTATTCTCTAGGAAGTCATCTTCTCCAATACAAAGCGCGATTGCCTTGGCAAAGAAGAAATTCACAGACGTAAAAATAAAGTCAGAAGAAGAGTTTTTTGGAACTTTTTGGCCTAACCTTATGGCAAGCGTTAAAGGCACTGTAACGCCAGATAAGATGAACATAGCCGCCAAAAGATCAATAAGGGACATCAACGAATTTACGACGAAAAATCCTAAATTTGCAGACTTCTATAGCGAAGACATGAAAGCTACGGTGATGCTTCTTGAGGATTATTTTGGCAAGCTGTCGCCAGACGATATCGTAACTTATCAAGTTTATGTTGGCGCAACTTCTACAGGTACGGGTCTGAAAGCAAACATAGGGGATGCTTTAAAGCTATTTAACCTCTATAAGCAGGAAGGAAATCTTGACGCTATCGAGGTAGGGCCGCGCACAAAGCTCAACAAAAACGGTAAAGAGATAACAAGTATTGTTATTAAGAAAACACCATTTACCATATCTAACGCAAGCAATTCGACCAAGGCTAGGATGGTCAAGGCTTTTGAGCGTTTAAGCAACGAGCGTGGAGGAGCGAAGAACGCCGCAGATTTTCTTCGTGAGCCTGTAACCGTCCAAGAGTTGCATCAATTTAACAGGGAAATGGGTTATAAAGGTAACGCAGGCGATATCGGAGACATTAAAGGTCTCGTAATGCAGGCAACAGGTCAGGATGTTCTTATACCTAGAATGTTTATCTTTGGAAAGAAAATAGGGGCATTTACACAAAACTTGCTAGGAGACTACAACTACACTACAATAGACAGGTGGGAAGCAAGACTTGTTAGAAGTTACATTGAGGGGATGTTTGATAAAAATTTAAATTTACCGAAAGATGCTGAAGAAAGTAAAATATTTCAAGACTTTAACGCAAATTTTAAGAAAGAGTATAAGAAGTTAACTGGAATTAATTTACCGCCTGCAACTATGCAAGCTATGCGTTGGTACTACATTATTGATGCCGCGAAGCAAGCGGGATACACGGGAGCGACAACCGATGGAACAGTCTCAGAATACACCGAAGAACAAATCAATAATCTCTTTGGAGAAAAACGCGATAAAAGCAGGCAAAGCCGCGATGCAGAAGCTACTCAAGAAGTACGAGAATCAGGCCAAGCGCGAGAAGAAGTAGACTCCGCCAAATTTTCTCGCAGGAGCGTTGACGATGCAGATGTAGCCTCTACGTCTGTACTTCAGTTTAATCCCCTTCCTGCGGCTCAACAGGCCGCTATAAACTACATGTCTAGGGCAGGCTTGCCTTACACAAGGCCAGACAAGCATGTTGTTGCGAATCCAGAGCGCGGCAGAGAGATAGCGAACGAATACGAGATCATGGCGCATGATCCGTCAGATCCTCTTGTTCAGAGAGCTTACGCGACTTTGATCGATGAAACCTTAGCCCAGTACGAAAACGTCTTAGAGTCAGGTCTTCAAGTTGAGTTGATGGGAGATGCTGATCCTTACAACGGTAAGCCGTCAAACGCGCTTGCTGATATGCGTGAGAACAATCATCTTTATGTGTTTCCGACCAAGGATGGATACGGCCCAGCAAGTCAAAAGGCTGACCTAATCGCTCTCCTTAACAACCCAGCGACAGTAAGAGAATACCCTATGCTTGCGGAGACTAGGTTTAGGGATATTAATGGTGAGCCATTACTGGCAAACGATGTGTTTAGAATAGTTCACGACTACTTCGGACACGCCAAATCAGGCACTACATTTAGGGCAACTGGCGAAGAGAACGCTTGGCAGAACCACGCCTCTATGTATACGCCTTTAGCTAGAAGAGCTATGACCACTGAAACAAGAGGTCAAAACTCTTGGGTTAACTTTGGTGAGTTTGGCGATACAAACAAGACAGCGTTGGTTGGTGATACGGTTTTTGCTTTACAAAAAACAGGTCTGATGCCAATATGGACTTCGGAAGAAAATAGGTTGAGCGGCGATGCCAGACGAAGAAGGTTTGAAGAGAGTATTAGAGATGGCTCGTCAGGGCTTTCGGGAGCAATCGACTCAAGAGGCAGGGTTGCGCTCGTCCACTACTCCACCACCAAACTGGAGAGGGGTGACCCTAACAAGTGGGGTGAGGGACTCTCAGGGCGTTCCAAGCAAGAGCTTGGGCGAGTCAGGAGCGGAATCGGCAGAACCTTCTTTGGTGTCGAGTCAGGCATTCCGAACGGGTATAGGAAGGAAACAGGTCTAGGTAACTTTAGAAACACAGCGGAAGTTGACGCAAGCCTCCTTTATGATTACAACTTAGACCCAGACGGTCTATATAAGGGGACAGAGCTTGCTGAATCTAAAGACTACAACGCCTACGATCTAAGAATTAGAGATGCAGGATACGCAGGTTTCTTTTCCGACACTACAAGAGCGGATGGCGGCTTGGGTGTCGTAGTTGTTATGTATGATCCTGTTGTAATGAACAGCGCATCTCCAACAGGCGAAGCTCAAGCACAAGATTCTTTATCAAAAGGATCAACGCCAAGAAACTCTATCCCAGAAGTATCTCAAGAGGCAATTGACAAGGTTGTTGCTAATAACTTGTCAGTAGCAGAGAACGCGCCCCCGGGACAAATTCCACTGTACAGCGTCAACGCGGAGCCTCGCGCACAATATGTCGCTCAGAATCCCGACAAGGGCGCGAAAGTTCAGTATCGATATGGAAATGCTTACGACTCTAAAGGCAGAAGGCTTACTAAAGAGGAGATAGAAAACAACGATCAAGGAACTCTTGATGCCGTTCAGTTTTCTAGGTCTTCAGAGCCTAGATACAGTCCAGCGGCTCAAGCGGAGATAAACAGAACCGTTAGCCCAGAGCCGCAGAAAAGTCCACGGCAAGTCTATCTTGAGATATCCAATCAAACAGAGATACGAGAGTTTTTAACTCGCCAGAAGCAAACTTTTATCAACAAGTACGCCAGACTTGAAAATATTTATAACGAAGAGGCATTTAGAGGTGTCTTAGCTGACTCCAGTGCGTTTGCCGCCGCTCTATTTGCTGACAGGTCAAGAGGGGTTGCAGTCGCGGTAATCAAAGGCGGTACTCCAGTTTATATAAACGGCATCACTAAGGTTGAGAAGTTTATTTTTAACGGTAAAGAGTATCGCGGCCTCATAGACGTTATGGCTCCTCTTATACAGAACGAGTACAACGCAGACTTAGAGAAGCTGGCGCAATCTTACGCTATAGCGCGAAGGTCTGTAAGGCTCCGCGAGGCAGGTAAAGATACTCCATCGAACGACCAGTCACTTTCTGTGCTTGAAGCCGAAATCAACAAGTACATTAACAAGGAAACCGGCCAGCCGATTGTCAAGGAGTGGTATGACGCTTGGCAGGCGTACAACGAAAAGACAATAGAGTTCTTGAAAGCTACAGGAGTTCTGGATTCCGAAACCGCAGATACTTGGAGGAATCAGTCCGACTATGTTCCGTTCTATCGTCAGGCTGAAGACCCAGATAACAATGACCTAATGCCCCCAGTATTCAGCGGCATGACTGGGGCGGCTAAATTTAAAGAGCTTAAAGGTAGCGAGTCGCAAGTTACCGTCCCGCTTCTGGAAGCAATTACTCGTAATCTATCATCCGCTATAGATATGGGTATGAAGAATGTCGCTCAACAAAGAATTGTAAGAGACATGATTAGCTTGGGGTTAGCGTCCGAAGTAAAGGGGCCGAACCAAGGCTCTAATGTTGTTAAGTTTAGAGTGAACGGAAAGATCAGAGCGTTCTCAATTGAAGATCCATTAATCTTTGAGTCTATGAGCGCGATGGGTGCGGGTGAAGCATCTGGCATGTTGCAGACGATACTGTCGAAGCCTGCGGGTGCGCTTAGAGAGCTTATAACACGCGATCCCGCGTTCATGGTTGTTAACATGTTGCGAGATACATTGTCTACGTTTATAACGTCCGGCTCATCATTTACCCCATTGATAAGTACGTTAAAGAATTTTAATTCTGGAGTGGATGCCCTTGAGAAGTATGGCGTTGTAGGTGGCTATGATTTCGGTAACGACCCTTCAGACATATATGATGACTTTAATAAGGAAATAAAGAGCAGAGGCTCGACCTTTTCTAACTATTTAAATCTCTGGAAGTTTCTTGGAAATCAAACGACCAAGTCGGATGCGGCTACTAGAAAAGCTGTATACGATGACGTTCTCGCTAGAACCGGCAACGAAGCGGAAGCCGCTTTCCAAGCACTGGAAGTTATTAACTTCTCAAGGAGAGGGAGTAGCTCTTTAGTCAGGCTTTTCACAGCGTCTATCCCATTTTTAAACGCAAGGTTTCAAGGTCTTGATGTTTTGTGGAGAGCGTCGAGAGGCAGATACAACGCAAACAAGTCTCTCAGCAAAGCCGCTCAAACCAGAAACTTTATGTTCAGAGGGGCTATGCTCTCAGGCATAAGCCTTGCCTACTGGATGATGGTCAGCGATGACGAGCAGTACAAGGAGCGATCTGAATACGAGAAGGACAATTACTGGATATTCCCAAATTTATTTTCAGAGAAGCATCCTTTTATGGTTCCCATACCATTTGAGGTTGGCCTTATATTCAAGGTGATCCCTGAGCGTATCGCGCAATCCTACACCGATGAAGACTCAAGCAGGGAATCTTTTGAGTCTGCATACAGGGGTGTCACAAGCACGCTAGCCATTAACCCTCTTGGCATTCAGCTTGTAGCTCCGATTGTAGAGGCTGTGTTTAATAAAAATTCATACACAGGGTTACCTATAGAGTCGGTCTTCTTAAACGACACGACCTTAATTGACGGCTTGAGGTCTAGAGTTGGAACCAATGCGGCGGCTACATTTGTTGGAGAGGCGTTAAACAAAAGCCCACTAAAGGTGGAGCATGTTATGAGAGGTTACGGTGGAACGATTGGCGGTTACGTTCTTGACGTTGTCGATCATGTCATGAGAGATCCGTCTATTACAGGGGATGAATCCACTCAGAAGGCAAGCCTTCCGCTAGATAGACTACCAATGTTAAAGCGATTCTTTGCCTCAGAGTTTGGTCGAGGTACGCAAGAAGATTACTATGAGCTTAGAGCGGAAGTAAATCAGACCTTAACTACCGTGAAGACGCTTAGGGATGAAGGTAGACTTCCAGAGCTACAACGATTCCTTGAGGGCAGGGAGCATTTATCTGGACTTGGATCTAGATTTAAGTACATGGACAAGAGAATGAAAGTTTATCGGGAGCAAATAGAGCGCATAGATAAATCGTCTATGTCTCCCGAAGATAAATTAGAGCAAAGAGATATGGTTCAGAGGCAGAGACAGCAGTTCCTTAAGATTGTCCCAGTGCTTAAGAAAGCCGTAGATATGCCAGCCTTAAACCCTCTTTATAGAGGGACTGGTTAGCTTCTTCTGTAGCCACACGTTGTTAAGTTTCTCAACTGTCTTGAGGTTTTTTACTCGCTGAGAGACTGCGTTGTGGTTTCTCTTTTTTGCCAGACTGTTGTTCTTGGGTGATGATGCTGTCATTGTCATTTTCCTTTTCTTTGAGAACAAAAACTATTGATTCACAGCAGGGGCAGGACAGCATGGTAAGCCTGACCTGCACCTCTTCCTTATTATTAAGCTCTTGAGAACAATGTAAACAGTTCATTCCCAAGCCTTATGGAAATCCAAAATCATGAGTTTATATGCGCTATCATTCCCGCGCTTGTTATCTGTATGTCGCCATCGTGTGTGCTGTGGGAAGAATAAGCGGCCTGCAAAGCGTTCATAACAACATTGCATTCTTTACTGAATGTAATGGCCTCTTGATCTCCATGATAGTTTGTCAGCCTGACAGTGGCTAACACTTCTCTTTTTGATTCACCAATTGCATCTCGCGTGACCCTAATCGTTACTTGCTCCATAACCTTCTCCTCTACCTAAGTAAGTTAATATTAGTTTTAGTTTTTTAACTTCATCATCATTTGATATCGGTGTGTTGTTGACTACAACATCAAAAACCAACCGCTCACCATCGTATCCAAATTTAGTAATAATTCGTTTTAAAGTTCTAGAAAATATTAGCAAATGATTTGTATATCTATCGGAGCTATTTCCATCATAAACTCCTGCGTCCATTGGTGTTGTTTTTAAATAAACATTTGCCATTACTGCTTGGCTTAATATTCTCTCAGCAGTTGAGTGATGAAAGCAATCTATCTTCCTCTTAAGCAGTAAGTCATCTATAACTAGCTGATCCTTAACTCTCACGCGAAGAAAAGCACCGTCACTCTGCTCTAGCGAAGTTTTGTGACGCTTATGTATCTCCGCTGTGCCAAGGTCATTTACCTTTACATCTTCCCTATAAGTCCCAGTCATCCTGACCCTCCGACCAATCTACTTTTCGAACTTCTGGCGCAGGCGCAAAGTCTTTGTACGCCACATCTGAATAACATCCTGTGGGTACGTCATAGTCAAGGTTGATCATTCCAGTCGTTCCGATCCATTTAAATCTGCATTTCCAGCAATGAATCTCAACGGTCTTATCTTTATCCAAGTGAACGGTCAGGCCAAGATCAGCTTTAGCAAAGAAGGCGGCAGACCCGCTAATGTTCATTCCTTTAGGTACAGGCGTTCTACCCTCATTATCTGTCATCATCTTTGCAGGGTGCGCGATAAACCAGATGTGTACATCGTGCGCTCTTGCGAACACAACAAGCCGCGTTAGCATCTCGTTGATGCCTTGATGCTCGTTGTCTGAGCCTGTGGACTGCGCTATATAGTTATAGGGATCAATCACAAGGCCACGCACACCCAGCCGCATAACAGCCTGTTTAGCCCTATCTAGGATGTTATCAATCGTCGCGCTCTCACCGCCGCGCTGTTCTAGGAATAAGAAGTGATCCTTAATCCACGCAAGGGACTCATCTTTCTCAGCCGCACTCATGCGAGGCACAGCACCGTCGAAGAAAGGTTTTTGAATATACTTCTCTGATAGCTTTGCGATATGTAAAGGCGGTGGGTTCTCAAAAGAAGCGATAGCAAACTTCCAGTCATTCCTCTTGGCTAGGTTCACCATGATCTGATCTATAAATTCTGATTTACCAGATCCGGGTATCCCTGTCACTATTGTTAACTGCCCAGTAACAACGGTAAACAAGCTGTCTACGCTTGCAAGACCTGTGGATGCGCCACCAACTATGCCATCAACATATAAATGCTCTAGGTCTTGAGCGTAATCATCTGCTCCGTAAACGCCATCCAAAGGTACTGGTATCGCATTTTCTATCATAGCTACTAGGGCTTCGCTACCGTGATTTTGCAAAACATCGTTGCAGTCTTTAGACCCTACTGGATAGTCCAACGTCCAGCATTTAGCCCTGCCAATCCGTCTTGCAAGCTCCTCTGTGAGAGCAAACCCT
>Ga0308008_1000460_pt1 | contig 16500 bp, 13 predicted proteins | sample Neamet125_FD_203140 | JGI IMG/M metagenome (GOLD analysis project Ga0308008, IMG submission 203140) | Marine microbial communities from water near the shore, Antarctic Ocean - #125 | ecosystem: Environmental > Aquatic > Marine > Unclassified | place: Southern Ocean | collected 2014-07-24
TGTCGCTAATACTATTGAAGAACCACTTGAAGCTGTAAAATCTGTAGGGTCTAAGTGAACACCATTTAAATATACATCTAAATACAAAGGGTCATAAGCTAAAGTATTACTACTTGCATCTGAACCTGTAAAAGTTGTTTGGTTGTTTGTTGCTATATATTTAAATCTAGCTGAAGTTCCATTAATAGAACTACCTGCTGACTGGAAGCCTGAAGCACCATAAACTTTTAAAATATTATTTGTACTGTCCCACCATAAATCTCCACTATCTAGTGAACTTGTGGGTGCTGAACCTGAAATTCTATATTGATTGCCAAAAGCATTTACTGAAGCTAAATTTGTATTAACATTATTAATTGCAGTTATAGCACCACCTACATTATTAATATTAGTGGTTGCACCTGCTACTGCATTTATATTTGTTGAATTACCATTTACAGTATTAATAGCTGACGACATTCCTGCAACTGTAGTTACATTAGCTTTTATATTTTCTACTGCGGCTATATCAGACGCAATACCTGCAACTGCTGTTATGTTTGAGTTTGCACCTGCTACTGTATTAATATTTGAATTATTTCCTGCTACAGTATTTATATTGGAAGCATTACCATTTACTGTACCAATAGCTGAACTTAATCCTGCTACTGTATTTACGTTTGCAATAGCCCCACCAACTGTATTTACGTTTGCGATTGCTCCTGCAACTACATCAATCTCTGAACTAGCTTCGTTTAAATCGTCTGCAACTGTTTCAATTTCTGAAACTGCTTCTGCTAAATCATTTGCTACTGCAATAACTTTTGCAATATCTCCTGCTACTGTGTTTACGTTAGCTATCGCACCTGCAACTGTTGAAATATTTGAGGAATTTGAGTTTACACTGTTGATAGCTGAAGCACTGCTGTTCACAGTGTTTATAGCTGAAATATTTGCATTAACATTTGTTAAAGCTGTTTTGTTAGCTGTAGTTAAGAAAGTGTTTTCTAAATAATCTTTTGTAGCCGCATCTTGTGCTGACGTAGGGTTTGCTACATTTTTTAATCTTTTGTTTCCTACATTATATTGGAAATCTGAGTTGTCTAATGAGATTACATCTGAGGCATCATCAATAGCTTCTTGTGACATGAAGAATGCTTGTTCACTATCTGTATCTAAATCATTTTCTGTTAGAACTGAGCCATCAGCATAATCTGTAAGTCTTGTAGTCTGTGAGGTTTTTCTCCTAATCTCAATAGCTGAAGCATTCGCAGGTGCAGTATTAAATGTTAAAGTTGTTCCTGCGGCGTTCAGTGTAAATGCTGTAGTAGCTGTTCCTGAAATTGTTACTGTTAAATCTGCGGCTACTCTGTAGCTAAAAGATATAGCAAAAGCTGTTGTACTAGCGTTACCTGTGTAACGTACAAAACTATTTGCCATGTGTTATTTTCCTTATTTTGGGTTGAATTCTTCTAAAAGGGGTACTTTATTGAGTTAGTATCTCAATGTAGTTTTTCCTAGCTTTTTTCTTTGCATTCTTAGAAATTGTTTTTCTAGCTTTTTGCATGTCTTTAATTTTAGGAAACTCTTTTAGTAATTGTTTTTTAGCTTTTGCTTCTGCTTTGTGAACAAACTCTAAGATAAACTTCTGTCTTTCATCTCTTCCTGCGATAGTACCATCAGATTTTTTATAAAGTCTACTCTTAGGGTCTGCAATTACTTTTTCAATTAATTGTTTAATAGTTAACTTTTGACCTTGATAAGAAAGCGTAACTTTTCCTGATAACTCTCTCCACCTATCATAGGCAGTTTGTTCTGTAGATGTATTTTTAATTGTTCTTAAATCTACACCAGATTTTCTGTCAATTTTTGAAGGTGGTCTATAATCAAAATCTCTATTTTCATAAAACTTTTGTAGCATTGGGTTCTCAGTCTTAGTCATAGCAAATGGTGAAGACCATAAACCAGACTTACCTCCTAAACCAAATAGCCAACCATTGTCTCTATCAATGACTTCGCCATACATATTACGTTTAGGCATAATACCATCTTTACCTTTGAATGGATTTAAAGCTAACAATCTGTCATTCAATGTAAATACTTCTTTTTGATAATCTTCTTCTACTCTACTGCCATATCTTAATAAACCTGACAATGGTGTCAGTTTATAAATTCCTCTAGCTAGTACAGAAGCACTTACTTTGTCAGGAGACCTTGTAGAAACAAAGTCATCACTAAAGAAAAAGTTTGCTGTTTCAATTATATTCTTCATATAAAATTTAGAGTTAAGATTTCTAAATAGAGAAGTTAAAACTCCCATAGATAACTCTGTCATATCTTTTTCTACAGCTTCAGGTATGTCTTCACTGTGTCTTAAAAATTTACCCATACTGTCAAACAAATCTGCCATAACAAAGAAAGGCATCATTACTGGGTCTGCTCTATTTAACTGAATATATCTACCATCATTTGTTTTGTAAGAATAAGGTTGCCACCCTGTAGACATTTCTCTTTCAGTATTTTCTCTGTAATTTCTCGAACCACCACCAGTTATTTTACCTGCTGATACTAAACTAAATGCTCCTGTCCATAATGCAAAACCCATAGTTGCTCTAGCGTTAGCTTCTGCCGCCGCTTCAACATTTAAGTATTTACCATCTGCACCTTTTTTTAAAGCATGTCTTGTAGATAGAACTAATCTGTTTGCTAAAGGTAGATGTTCAAAATTCCATTTAATTAAGTTAGATGGAGTATTAATAAAGTGTAACCCTAATGCTCTTGTCCATTTGTGTTTACTTGTAAAAGATAAAACCCCACCTGTAATACCACCTTCTAATTTTCCTGTTTCAGGGTTCATAGAATATGCAGATTGAGTATATGTACTTTCTCTAGCGTATTGTAATGGGTCATTAACTTGTAATTTATTTACGTCTGCTATGTTTTGACTAGGCATATCCACAGTCTCTATCGCACCACCTGAACCTGTTTTTTGATACTCAGCTTCTATTTCTTTAAATCTTACTTTAAACTCGTCATCATTGACTACACCTTTCCAAAATCCTTTACCTGTCTCACTTCTTATTTGTGAATTAATTTGAGATGTCATTCTTGCTTTGTAAGTCATAGTTTTAAGAAACTCATCACCTGCACTTAAAATTCTCATAGGAAATGTAGTTGCGTAACCTATTGGTCTAGCAACATATTTATCAAGACCTACTCCTACTACTCCCATTCTATCAGTAAGAAGTCTACTTGTAGCTTGTAACCATCTTTGTAATTGTCCTTGTCTAATGTTGTTATCAAATTTCATTTGCTTACTATCAAGAATACCTCTGCCTTCCATAAAACCTCTTTTAGCGGCTAACAGTGCATCTTTAGTGTAATAAAATTGATGGATATATGTATCAAATGCTTCTTTAGCTAAAGTGTTTGCTCTTTTTTTATCACTGACAGATAAGAAACCTGCTCTAACTAACATAGTTAAAGGTTTCCACTGCGTTTGAAACAGCCCAGACACAATGTTAATTGCGTGTGTGTCAGGAGAAGATAGCAAGTTATTGTTTATAAATTCTGATGTTAAATCCCAACCATCTACTTTTCTAGCATTCTGTAATGCCATAATAACTTGGTCTGTGTCATGTAGTTTAGCTATTGCTTTATAAAATTCTTTTGGATTTCCTGTTTTTAAAGTTGCCATTGCAGGGTCTTCAGGATTTATTTTTAACTCTGCGGCTCTAGTACCATCTTTGTTTACTTGCATAAACCTCATGGCTCTTGCAACATTTTTAGTAATTTCTTTTTGATTGATTAAAGTTTCACCTGCAATGTTTTGTCTTATGTTTAATTCTGCTAATATTTTTGCTTCTTCATCAGGAGTTATATCTAGTCTGTGTAAATCATTACCTAGCTTAACTATGTCATCACTTTGTTTAGCTAATAAATCTCCATGTGCTAATATTTCAGCATACAATAATCTATCTGCTTTTGCTCTTGATTTACCTAAAGCTAAAACTGCATCACTATCTAAACCTAAGACTTGTGCTTGTGCTATTGCGTATTTTTCAGAAACAACATCATCAACTATTTTACCTTCCCTGACCATTTGGTCTGCAAGGTTTTTTAAATGCACTCTTACTTTTTTAGGATATTTGTAGAAATTAAGCAGTTCTTCAGGTGGTTTTCCTGTTCCTATAGTTTTTCTTAAATTTATAATTTTCTCACCAATGCTGTTACCAGTCAGTTTGCTTTCAGTTGTAAGTCTTTCAACAGTCTGTTTATCAAGATTTTTATATAATGCTTTATCAGGTTTAGGTTCTGCTAAATCTTGAAATAATCTTTTACCTGTTATTTCACTTCTGCCATATTCATGTATATCTTTTAAATTTTTAACTGCTGTATTCTTACTTCCTCTCATGCCTAATTTAAAACCACCATAAGAAAATGCTCCGCCAAATACAGTTCCAAAACCAAACCCTGCACCTGTAGCTATTGCTCCTCTTGCTAAACTATATCCATCTGATACGCCTGTTTTAATTTCTGTAACTTGAAGCATAGTATCTTGGGCTGTTGCTATAACTGCACCTATTTTACCTTCTACTAATGCACCCTTCATCACAGCTTTTCCCATAGCTTCTTTCGTTGCTACTTTGGCTGTTTCTTCTAATACTTGTTTGTTAATTTCTCCTGCCACTCTACCTTTAAGGGCTTCAGTTAACCCTTTTCTGTAAGCAATTTTAGCCGCCTGACCTCCAATCCCAAATGATATTAAATTTACTGGGTCAGCAATCATTGCTCCACCATTGTCATATAACCATGAACCAAAACTTCTATTTGGGTCATTCCAAAATGATGGTAATGCGTGGTAAGTAGCTGATATGTAACCTAGCTGTGCATTTCTATCTGAACTATCAGTAAATGCGTTAGCTAAATCTTTAGTCATTGAGCCAGTGTTATTGTTTCTCCAAGACCTGTCATTGTAAAAATATTCTAATAAATCTGTATGAGACATTTCTGAAAATACGTTGTTACCTCTTGCTGTAATTTCGCTTTCACCATCTCTATGTGTGTAATAGCTTTTTAGCGTATTATAAAACTCTTCTGTTTTTATTTCTTCAAGTGCTTCTTCTTCACTTGTTACTTTTCTTAATTTGGAGATTGTTGATGATGCAGAAATTGCATCTGTTACTGTGGAGGTTTTGTTTTTCTTTTTTTTGTAGACTGATAGTGTAGCCATATTATTTTAGTCCATAACTGTTAGAAATTAATTGTATGATAGTGTTTATATTTGCTTCGTCTTCTTCGTCACTTCCTTTCATTAATCCTAAATTCTCTGTCATAGCTTCTACTAAACCAAAGAATTGGTCTTGGCTCATTGCCGCAAATATATCTTCGTTAAATTCTGAACCTAATACTTCTTGTATATATTTTTGAAATTTAGGGTCTCTTATTTGGTCAATAAATTTCTCTTGTGAAATAATCCCTTCAATTCTAGGAGCAAGTAAGAAATCTTGTTTTCCTGCTGTTTTAATATTTTCTATTATTTCATTTGTAAATTTCTGGAGTGTAACAGGCTCACCTCCTCTTTGAAATATTACAGTGTTATCTGCTTTTAACTGTTCTTGTTCTTCAATAATTTTTTCTGCTTGTATTTGTTCTTCTTCTATAAGTTTTTCTCTTTCAACTTCTATTGAAGTAGTTGAAGGTTTGGTATAATCATCATTTGTAGCGTCTTCACTCACACCTGTCCAAGTCTTGTCTACATAATCCTGCACTTCAAGTATAAAATCTTTTCTCATTTTAGGAGTAACTTCAACACCTTCTGCTAACCATCTATCTTCTTGGTCTAAAATTTCATTATTGACATATCTTGTGACATCAGCTTTTGCTATTTCTTTAGTTCCTAATCCTTCACTATCTATTTTGTACTTCTCACTGATTATTTTTAAAATAGTGGATTTTGTATTAGTGTAGTGATGGTCTCTATCATAAATAGGTTTTATAGAACCATCAGCAATAGATTTTTCATATCTATCCCATCTTTGATTTGCTCTTCCCCACTCACTTTGAGGAATACCTTGTGCTATCATTTCTACCATCATTTCATTGTGGCTAGTAAATCCACCTTCAGCAACACTTAACATAAAATCTTGCACTCCTGAAAAATCTTGAATAATTCTGCTTTCTGGGTCTGTGTTGTAATAAGATGTAAAAGCGTTTATTGTACCAACATCACCTTTACTTGCTATTGTAATTCGTTTTAATAAATCTTGTATTTGAAGTGGAGACTTTTCTGTACCATCTTCATTCGGTGTAAAAGATTCTACCCACACTGATTGTGTAGCTTTGGCTGTGTCATAGGCTTCATCTCTTCTTACTTTTTGAGTAATAGCATCTTTCTTTGCAGTCAGTTTTGCTTTTAATTCATCTGTTTTAGTATTCTTTCGACTATTTAATGAACCTAGTTCTGTACCATCTCTGCCTTTGCCTAAATTTAAAGACATAATCTTTTCTGCTCTAGCTATTTTTTCTGGTGTATCAGCAGTTTCAATTAAAGAATTAACATCTGCTCTTAAAGCTGTCATCAATTCTTCATTAGTATAAAATTGAGTTAATTTTGAGTTGTCGCTAGTACGAAGTGTTGTACCAAAATTCTTCCATTCTTTAACATATCTTTCTTCTAAGTCTTCATTCGGTATGTTTGACAACACCGTTCTAACTTCTGAAATTTTCTTATCTCTTGAAAGTGTTGCCCTATTTAAAGCATCTTGTTCAGTTTGTTTAGCTTTCCAACCATTAAACTGTGAACCAAATCCTGCCATAAAAGAAGTATCTTGCCCATCAAAGTTAGGAATAAATTTCTTATAAAAATCGTTTAAATTAGTTTTTGTTATGTCGTATTCATCTATGTTTGCTGTAATTTCATTAATGATTTCTGCCGCTCTAACTTTACCACTGTGAAACTGTGTTGTTGCTTCAACATATTTACCAGTTAAATCTGGGTGTTTACCTGCAAGAATTTCTGATTGGATAGTTTCAAGATTTTTACCTCCTGCTTCCATTGCTTGTATTTTTTCAATAGCTTTATCTTTTTTATTATTAATTCTATTATTATCGGCTCTGCCCACTACGCCGCTTGAATTTGCTAATGCTTTAGCTAAACCATCTGCTGAACTTCCTGACCTTACATACCCTGCGTTTCCTGAACCATAGTATTTGTTGGTTGATTGTCTGTTATATTTTATAGCCATTATTAGCCTTTCTTAGCTTTCTTATTAGTTTGTGAAGTTTGGTAGCCATCATAACCTGATGATGCTACACCAATGATTAGACCTGCTCTTGAAGGTTCTGTTGGAGATGCCAAACTATTATAAGTTTTAGATAAGTTGGCATATGCTTCTGATTTTTGGTCTGTCAGTGTTGTCATATCTTTAGAATAATCTCTATTAATGCTATTCCAATCATCATCAAATAAACCTCCAATAGATTGAACTATCTTGGTGCTATTTCCAAAACCTAGATTTAATGATTGTGCAACTTCTGCATCTCTTTCTGTTTTTGACCTTAATTCTGCTACTGCTTTTTCTTGGTCAGCATTAACTTTCTCGTTATCAATTTTTTGTAAATCGTGTAAATATCCTTTATCGGCATTTCGTCTTGTTGTCTCTTGGTCTCTTCTAATAGCTTTGTTGTCCGCTTTCTTTTGCCGATAGGAAACAACTTGTCCTGCTATTGCTAATGCCGCTTCTGGGCTACACATAATTATTTACCTCTTTCATCATTAATATAAATGGCATCTTTCCAACGCCAAAATCTCCTATTTTTTTCTTTGGTTCAAATCCTAAGAATTGTAACCATTTTAAACTTTTCCAATTTCTCTCATCTACAAAATTGTAGACATATTTATAATCTTTACTCATGTCGTTTACCCATTTAGGACACTCTTTAATAAACTGCTTAATATGTTTAAATAAATCCTCACTAGATAATAACCAAACTACTCCATACTCTTTTTCATTTGTTGGACTAGACCCAAACATTCCAATAACACCCTCAGACTGTGAACCTACAATCGTATATATTTTTGCATTGTCATGTGTAAAAGGTATTACTAATGCCTCCAATGGAGTTGAAGCATTTGAAGCCATGATTTCTTTTCTATCCCCTATTCTTATTTTAGGGGCTAACTCTAAAGCATCTTTTAATATTGCTTTGCGTACATAATTTTCTTTCATTAAATCCTTCTTGCTCTTGAGTGATAGTAACCTTCAACTTCTGCGTCTGCTATATACATAGGCAGGTGTGATGAAGATTTTATATTTAACGTAAACTCTGTGTTCCTACATTGCACTGGAACTCTTAGTGTTCCTGAAGTGATTGCAGGTCTGCCAACAACACTTGTTGCTGTACCAATAACATAACCATTCATTATACTTGTAGATGTGTCTCTATTGTTTGGAGCAACTTCTACTTTAAAGAAACCACTGTCTTCAAAATTAAAAGATATGTTTCTTATTTGGTATCTACCTGAAGTAACTGCAACTAATCCTCTACCAGTATTCTCTCTGATGTATGGTGTAGTTAATGTGTATTTACTCTCATAAGGAACACCTATAAATAATGATGTGTGATTTCCTACAAGTGTATATGTAGACCCTGAAGTATTTGTAACTTTATAGTTATTTCCATTAACTCTATTTACCGCTATTAAACCAGTCTTTGCACCATACGGTGAAGTGAATGTTGTTAAGTTTGTAGCACTTGCATAAGTACCAGTGACAGAAGCCTTTAAATCAATAAAAATTCCATGACCTATATTAGCATCTTTTAAATTTCTTAAATCTAATTTTAATAATTTTGTAGTCGTACCTTCTGAAGCTAATACATATAAATAACTTTCAAAAGACCTTACACCTATAATTTTAAGACCTGTGAATGTCCACTTAGACCAAGCATTTTGTACCTTCTCACCCCCATCAAAGAAATATTTATAAATATACATTGTGTTTGAGTTAGTAGCAGAGGCAGTACCACTAAAAGGTGCTGTCTGACTATCTGCGGTATCTGAAACTAAGAATGCTAGTACATCTTCTGTAGTGTTTGATACAATTTGATAACAATTCTGTGGTATTAAATTAGATACAGACACAGAAATGTCCATACCATCATTCGTTAATGTATCATCATCAGCAAAGTATTCTCTTACTGCTGTGCCTGATGTTCTTGCTTGTGCAAAGTAAGCATACTTACCTGCTGAAATTGGTTGTACTTTATCATCATGTTCAAAGGCAGATACTTCATTAAGTATTGCAGTTGTAGGTGATATTGTATCTCCTGAACTATCTAATTTATATTGTGATGTATCAGAAAATAATAATAAACTTTCATTAAAGCCTACAGAATTTTTAAGTGTATTAACCTGTGTACCTGAAGCCGCAATATCAATAGGGTCAGTATCTAAAACCTGAGTAGATGTTGTTGCAAAGTAATTAAAGAATGAAGCATTCTCAGTTAAAATTAAATTCTCTCCTGATAAAATACCTAATCTATTTTTATAATAAGTTAAGTTGTTAACATTTTTACCAATGAACGTAGGGTTAGGATTACTGTCTGCATCTCCACAAACTCTATCAGTCCATGCTAATTCTTGAAATGTGAATGTACCATTATTGTTGTTAATCAATGCGTGAGGCATTGTTGAATTTGTTATACCTAAAGAAGTTGCAGGTGCTAAAGTTTCATTCCATACACCAGACTTACCTGTAAATTTTACATAGTAATCAGATAAGGTATCACCTTCTTCACCAGTAATTTTTAGAATTACATCTGTCTTTCCATAGAAAGGTAGTTTACTAAAATCTTGTATTTCATCTCTGATTGCATACATGGCTGTATTACCAGAACCATCTGATGTAGTTATAGTGTAAGCCACATTACCATCAGTAGGTTTTCCATAGATTACACTATCAAAACTTTCAAATGTAAAATGTGAAGTGAACCCAGAATAATTAGACAACCCTTGTGTTGTAGATACTGATGAACCGTTGTCAGTTCTTCTAACATTAAAACCAATACCGTTTGCATTACTATCCCAGTGTGTACTTGATGTACCTTTTAAAAGTATGTCTGTAATTTTATTTGTATCTCTAAATTTTGCATCAGTTGACGCATCATTACCAGTAGGCAGTTGAAAGATTACTTCCAATTCTTGTGCCATTGAAGGGTGTTTCAATGCAACTTTATATTCTCTACCGTAGTTTGTTAATTTACAAACAATTAAAAATTCTTCTACTTTAGCCGCAGACGTTGCTGTGTCTGCTGTCACTGTTTTAGAAGTGTTTGCTATAAATGTATAATCAGCAATGTTTACTAACTTAAAATGTTCTCTTGGATTTGTAGATGTTAAATAACTTGAACCACTTGCAATCGTAACTGTCTTTGCATTACCTTCTAAATCAAATACTTTAATACCACCGTTGTATAATGCGACTACATACTGGTTACTTGCGTCTCTTGCGATAGACCAAAATTTTGTTCTGTTAGAATATATGTTTGAACTATCTAATGTTGCTACATAATCTAAAGGGGGTCTTTTTGATAATCCGTCTGTAAGACCATTCTGTAAATTTACTTGGTCTTCTCCCTGATTAACTCCTCTTTGCGTAGGTGTCTGTTGAGACATACCATTAAGGAAATTGGGAATTGATTGTGATACAACACTACCCATAATTAGTAAGTCCTTCGACCTGTTCTATTGATTATAGAAAATGTGTTAGCGTCACCAGATAAGACGTTGATGTCACTCTCTTGGCTATCTGCTTGATGGAATGCCATTAATGCTTCATTCTCATCTTGACCTATTAATTGTGTAATTTCTTTATCACCTATAAATCTTGAAGCAAATCTTCTTGATGCTTTCATAGTCACATATTGTCTAGCGTATTCTGGTAAATGTTCGTACTGCTGTACTAATACTAAATCAACTGAAGCAGGTGCAGTAGTAAATACGTCTGTGTGATTTCCCATGTCATATAGGAAGCCATTTCTTATTGTGAAATTTAAGTGTCTTTGGGAGTGACTTGCGTCTGCTTTGACACAGTTTGAAGGAAGGGGAACTTTGCCATCAATGTCTAATGATAGCGATTTGTAATTTGTGTGTGTATTAAAATTCCAACCTATTGATTGAATAGACATGGAAGTTTCGTTTAGAATATTTATAGCTGTACTTACATCTACTGTTGTAGTTCCTGTAATTGAGTTAACTGGTGCTTCACCAATCGTACTCAGCATTATGTTTACAGATTGTAACTCTGTAGTTGGTGTAATTTGTGTTGCCATATATCCTTTGTGTGAAATTTTTTGGAAAAATATGATGGGGGAAATAAATCCCCCACCAAATATAAGAAACGAATTACGCTTCTTTGATACCTACTGCCGCTTCTGGTCTTAGTACACCATGACCCATAGCGTATTTAGCAACCATTAACGTACCTTGTCTTCTGATTTCGTACTCACTCTCAACGGATAAATCCATTAATTTTACAGTACCAACCGCACTTGGGTGTGAAACCAATGCTACAAAGTTAGATAAGTTAACTGCTTGAGGGTCAGCCGCACTTGCCGCTCTACCTGAAGGAGCAGTTGCGTCATTCGCCGCCGCAATGTTACTTGAGATGAAATGAGGTACTGGAATTAATTCAATTCCTGCAATCTTCATTACTTTACCATCTCTAAGTCCACCATTGTTACCACCAGTAAAGTCTACGTTTACTGCGTTAGTACCATTAGCTAACTTGTAATATTCCTCTAATCTCATAAAGCATTTTCTGCCTTCTTGAGGAACATAGTTTGCGTCTAACTCTTTAGCTGAAGCAAAGATTGCATCAATCATAGCGTTAGCGGCTGTTGCGTCTGTACTGTTTGCAATGCCTGTATTAACTATGTTAGTTGTTGCGTCTCCACCTGTAATAGATGCAGATGCTAAACTAGCTTGACCAATAGTTTGCAAGATGTGTTTATCTTTTTGGAGTGCTAATGCTCTACCAATCTCAGTTGAGTAACCACTTCTAACATCATAGTGTGCTTTCGCTTCTTCGATATTAGATAGGAATACAGTTGAAGTAAGTAAATCATTTATTACGATTACTTTTTCTGCATGATTTACAGTTGAACCTGTAAGTTCATTTCCTGGTGAGTGGTAAGACGCACCGATTCTACCCATCACTGGGAACGAAGCCGACTTGCCTGAACTAATTGAACGTACCATGTCTGCACCTGCTGTTTTAGTAGCCTGTTCAAACGCAGTAATCACTTCTCCTGAAAACTGTTTTAAGAAGAGTACATCTTCTGTTCCAGTGGAGTTGACCTGCCCAAAAGTTGTTGCTGTTATGTTTGCCATAATAGTATTGTCCTTTTGTTGTTATTGTTTATTGATTAAAAACCTTAACATGGAACTTTGGGCATTCGATTGTCCACCGCAGTGGGTCAGTCGCTTGTTAGTTTTTGTTTAGGAGTTGCCTACTATAAAGTAAGCACAACTATTTTTTTATACAAGCGGTAGCCGCCACTTGTTTTTCTTTTCCTTCAACTTCTACATAAACTCCCATACTACCACCCTCTTTATAATATTGCATTTTATCTAAATGCTTCTGACATGCTTGATAAGTTTTAAATTCCTTTTTAATAAGGTACTTAAAAACAAACTCGTCAGTTCTAGGGGTTGTTGTGGGGTTTACAAATAGAAGCAATAACGCTTCTATCATATTATATATTTGATTTAGATAATTTATTTTTAACCACTGCTTGATAAGCAGGGTCGACTGCATATCTAGGGTCTTTCATAGCGGCGGTAACTTGTTGCCAACTTTCATAACCGTCCACACCTATGGGTGCGGCTTTACCTGCTATTAAACTTGGTTCAGAACCATTAACTGCTTCAAACTTTGCTTTCAATCCAAGCACTGCTAACTTTGCAGTTTCTAAATCTTTAGAATTTACTGCTGAATTGTATGCGTTCTTTTCTGGGTCAGTCATATTCTCTGCCGCCCAATTAGACATCTCAGTATAAGCCTCATCACCACCTACTATACTTTTCATAGTTGAAGTTTGTTGGTCAGCGATTGCTTTCTGTCCTTGAATAAACTGGTCTACATAATCTTTAGGTATACCTGCTTTTTCTAAGGCTTCATAAGACGTGTCATTTAGTTTGCCTTCTTTTGTGTACTCTTCAGTAAGACTACTCATGTCTAACCCTGCGTCTGTCACAGCTTTCTCAGCAATCTCTAATGTATCTGTCTTAGTTTCTTGTGGCTTTACTTCTTCTGTCTTAACTTCTTCTTTATTAGTGCCTAGCTTGGCTTCCAACTCTGAATAGGACTTTGCTAAATCTTCAACTGTGTTGAATTTTTCAGGTAATCCTTCAGGTTTGCTAAGTGCATTATTATCTACTGGGGCTTCACTGCCAGTTTCAGGTGTTTTTATTTCTACTTTATCTACCATGTTTTCCTTTTATTATTGTGGCTTAGTCAAGTTACCTGCAACAGCAGGGACAGCTTTTTCAGCCATTTGCATCATTTGTTGCTCTTGCATTTGCTCTTCTTGTGCCGCTTGTTCTTCAGCCATTTGCTCTGGCGATTTAAGAAGACCGTCTGTATCAATACCTAAACCGATAGCTATACGTTTAATTAAATCATCAGGGTTTAAAGCCTGAACTACTTGCGGATTTATCTGTGCTAAGTTTCCTATCTCTGCAACAAATTCTCTTAATTTTTGTAAATCATTTCCTCTACCTAATGCTTCTATTCCTGTAATAATTGTAGGCTCTACTGTGCCTTTAGGTAACGTAGGAATTTCATTAGCTTGTTCCATTCTTTTCATAAGTATTGAAACTAATGGTAATTGAAACTCTTGTGATAGTAATGAATATATACCACCCATAGCAGTTTCTAATTGTTCTGCCATGTATCTAATTTCTTGTGCTGTAACTCTTTCAGCATCTCTTTGAATTGCTGTGTGTAATAAGAATGAGTAAGACATTCTTTCTTCTAATTTTTGTACTGCTTGTTGTACTACTTGTAAGTCATATTGTTTCTGTGCTTGTAAAACTGTAACATCTTCAGCACTACCAGTAATGATGTCACCATTTCTAGTTGTCGCTAAATCTTTTTTTCTAGTTACAGAATTAGGTCTAACCATAAAGACAATTTTAGATGATGCCGCCGCACTTTCTACAAGTGCTTGTGATAAACTTTCTAATGATTGAAGGTCGCCTTTAAATTCTTCTACATAACTTCTACCATAATTTTCGTTATCAATTCTAACCATTCGTAACGCTTGGTAGGGCATTCTATCTTTTTTGAATGTACCAATACTAGAAGGTATTTTTATACCTTGCACTTCTTGGCATATGTAGAATTCATCATTTTCTAATTTGTAAATGTGAGTATATAATTCTATGTCTTCATCTTTTTTATATTCTGGGTGTTGTATAACTTCTTCTGCAATTTCTTTACCAAGACTTAGTACACTTGCTTTCTCTAAAATAATAATTTCTAAAGCATTTCCTGAACCATCTCTTTCAATTACATATTGTGACAAAGGGTACACTCTCATGTTTCCTTTTTTAGGTAAGTAAGTTAATACGTTACCACCTACAATAAGATGTTTTAATGCTTCAAAGACTGAAACTCTTAATGCTAATGTTTCAATTTTAGCAGACACTTCTTTTTCAATAATAGCTAAAGATTGCTCCACCTGTGTTTTCATCTCTTTGTTTTCTTCTAGTTCTTCTTTAGCTTTTCCTGCTATTTTTAATCTGAAAAAGGGAGAGTTGGGTGGAAGCAAAAGTAAAAGAAGTTTACTTGCTAGGTTGTTGACACCTCTTGCACCAACGGATTGGAAGGGACTGTATAATTTACTGGTGTTAGAAAAACCGTCAGGAGTTATTAGAGAAGGAATAGTTAACTCACTACACACTTCTGCTCTATCTAAGAAATGTTCTCTGTCTTGTTTTAACTTAGCGTATCTTTGTTTCGCTGTATGTGCTGATGTAAGACTACCACCAAACTCACTCATTATTAGGGAGTAGTGTTAGTAGCTATGTTCAAACCTGAAGAAGTATTTAAAGAAGAAGTACCTGACTTCTTGATTTTTTTCTTCTTAATATTCAAATCCTGCTCGTTAGCTTTAACCAATTCAGGAGATAAATCCTGTGCTTGGTCTGCTCTAACTGGAGTAGGTGCAACAGGTTGTACTGGTGCTTGAGGGACTTTTGGTGAACCACACATTATTGTTCTGACCTTTCTTTAAGAGTGTTAATAAAATTTACTACATCTCGCTGACCTGACTTAAAGTAGATAGTTTTAGTATCATCTTTAAGTGAAGCAGACTTTTCTGGGTAAACTTTGTTCAGTAAAATAACTAAATCGTTTACCTTAGTAGGCAATGTTAAATCTTCGTCTAATTTATTCATCTAAAAAGGGAACTTTATTCCCATAAACTCCCTGTGACTGTTCCCTTGTTGTATTCAGTGGCTCTATTCTCAAAGAAGTTGGCATGTTCTACGCCATTTAACACCCAATCTAACCAAGATAGAGGGTTCTCTTTGACACCATAGTTAGGTTTTAAAGATAGCTGTAACAATCTTCTGTCAGCTATGTATCTGATGTACTGTTTAACTTCATCAGCTTTTAATCCTCTAATACCACCTTGAGCAAAAGCTAAATCAATAAACTTATCTTCAAGGTCAACCATGTCTCTAGCTGTTTGATAGATACTTGCTTTAAATTTTTCTGTCCAAATGTGAGGGTTCTCTTTTATTAAAGAATGAAATATTTTAATCATACTTTCTACATGGTGTGTTTCATCTCTGATACTCCAAGTAACTATCTGACACATACCTTTCATTCTTCCATATCTTTGGAAGTTAAGTAGCATAACAAATGAAGCAAACAGTTGTAAGCCTTCACCAAAAGCAGAGAAACAAGCTATCTCTCTAGCCAGTCCTTCTATTCCTGTACCTTTACTGGCAAATAAATAAGTATGTTTATCAGACATCTCTTTATATTCTTGGAACGCTTTGTATTCTTTGTCAGGCAAACCAATCGTATCATTTAATAATGAGTAACTGTGTGCATGATTAGCTTCTGATGTAGCTATAGCAGACAACATCATTCTAATTTCAGGTGGTTTAAATTTAGGAATATATTTATCAAGATATGCTTGAGCAATATCTACGTCACCTTGAGTAAAGAATTTTAATATTTGTCCTATTAAGTTCTTCTCTTCTGTAGATAATCTTTCGTTCCAATCTCTTACGTCTTCATGTAATGGAACTTCACTTGGTAGCCAGTGCATCTTTTGTTGCATGTCATAACTTTCAAATGCCCAATCGTATTCAAAGGGTTTATAGTACGTTCTTGTTTTAAATAAACTCATCTTAGTAACTCTATCCCTTCTATTATGATTAATATTAACAACTCAAATGCTAAGACAGTATGATAAACTGTCCATAGCACTGTTTGTTTT
>Ga0308008_1000462_pt1 | contig 16387 bp, 20 predicted proteins | sample Neamet125_FD_203140 | JGI IMG/M metagenome (GOLD analysis project Ga0308008, IMG submission 203140) | Marine microbial communities from water near the shore, Antarctic Ocean - #125 | ecosystem: Environmental > Aquatic > Marine > Unclassified | place: Southern Ocean | collected 2014-07-24
GCTTCCTGACTCGCTCACACTCGACATCGGCTTGCTTGGTGCGAATATCGCGATCAGTGACCTTATCCAGCTCTTCTTGGTGCCGTTTGGATCCACTGTCTAGTCCTTCTTGCTGCCTTCTGAACTCACGGTCTTTGCGGTCTTCATCCCGGTCTTTGCGGTCTTCAATGGCCTTTCCTTCCGCTATCATGACCTCGCTGGCTTCTTTGCGCAATTGCATGAAGTCTTTCAGGGAGAGGCCGGTCGAGTCGATGACGACGGAGGGGGACATCATACCTTCAAAGGTCAGTCCGGCTGACTGTTTCCGCTTGCGTTCACCCGCGAGCCTCTGCACGTCCTCCGGTACAGGGCCGGTTTCCTGCCCAGACAACAAAGCCTTCTGCAGCCCGGGGTTGATGGTGCTGTTACGGTCGATCACAGCACCCGCAAACCCGAGATCGCCTGCAGCGGCGTAAGTCGAGATTTGGGCCTGCTCTCGGCGAATTTGATCAAAAGGTAGTCCAGGAAGCTGCGCGGCGACTTCTAAAAACTTTGCGAATGTCCCGACAGGGGTGTCGCGCTGCCTTGCCCCCGGAAACTTAAGTTTAATCCAGTGAAGTTGCCCAACTTCACTGGATTTTTGCTTTTTCTGAAGGTTATTCAATAGGGTTGTAGCTGTCTGGCGACTGCATTTTTCTCCCGCCATGGCGTGGAGTCCAACGACACCATCCACGAAGCTGATAACGGCCTCGTCCTCTTTGGTTTCGGGGTTGTAGTGGATCATCTTGCGCAGAGCCCCAAGCTGTTCGACGGTGATGTTCATCAGGCTCAGCTTGGCAACTGGGTGTTGAACCGGTTCATGGCTGCTGCTGCTGGAGGAGGACACAGCCACAGATCGTGGGTGGGTCATACTCATGGTTGGGAGAGTCTCCAGTTCGTTCTTGCCATCTATTAAGAGATTATAATTGCCCTTTCTGGCGCGGTTGCAGAACTGGGCCTGTTCGCGGCGGATTTGGGCGAATGGGGTGCCAGGCAATGTCTGTGCTATCATTAGGCTAATGGCGCGGGCAATAGACTGTCACGCAGCACACCAGACAGGTTTTTGCTCGCCATAATCAAATCGAAATCACCCAGTTTCATCTTATCATTTAATGCGGCCATGACATTACGTCTGGTCTCTTGATCAAATTCTCCCATAGCTGACTGTAGTCGTTGGACAACATCGACTGGGTTCGATGTCATTCCAACCACTTTTTCATGGTCCGTTGCTTTTGCAGCAACTCTCGTCAAAATCTCTTTCAGTTCATCGTATTCCGCTTGCGCCTGTCGCACCCACCTCATATTGGCGGTATTATCTTTAGCAACAGAAATCAACTCTTTCTGTATGGAGTCCTCGGTTAATGTCGCAATAGCCGCCATATCACTCGATTGTATTCTAGATAAATAGTCCATGACCTCAGCCTTGTTCTCAGCATTCATTCCACCCAAAGCACCAGTCAGTCTATCGAACGCCTGTGTGCGGTTCACCGGCTGGGCCGGGCTGCGTCCTATAGATGCAGCCACCAGAGCTGCAATTTCCGGATCACTCTGTTGTCGTTCTGCCCATTCTATTGCTTCTTCTTCGTCCTCATATTGAAAATCACCGCCTTCTTCTTCGTCCTCATCTGCTGTCGCCCATCCCTCCCCTTCTTCAAGACTGTACGCATCGTCATCAGTCGGCGATGGTGACATCGCGTGATCCAGTAACTGATTTAAGGTGTACGGGGAATCGGTAAAGGTGTACGGGGTATCGTTATCACCACCGCCTTCTTCTTCGTCATCATCTGTATGAAAAAGCATGTATGACACCGCATCGTCACCATAATCCGAGTACGATGTAACACCAGTCGGATTAAAGCCTGATACCGCATCTGACTCAACGTAATCCACTATCTCCTGTAAGGTGAAATCCGATCCCGATGCAACCGGCTCACTAAAATCCTCTACCGGTGCAGCCGGCCCACTAATAACTGTACGCACAGCAGTTAGGAGGGAATCTGCAACCATAGCAACGACTGCCCCCCCACTCGAAAAAGCACTTGCAGCCAGCTCACTAAAAGCCTCTACCGGTGCATCCGGCCCACTAAAAGCCTCTACCGGTGCAGCCGGCCCACTAAAAGCCGGTCTCACAGAGGAAGGGCCTCTGGAGCCACGACTGAACATCAGGGCATCATCATCATCATCAGAATCCGAGTACGCTTGATGCACACCTCCACCTCCGTAGTCATGCCAATAGGCTTGGGGGATATCCTCTTGCCTGATCACATTGTTTATCATCTTGTTTATTACAGCCATACAAAAAAAATAGTCAATACTTCGTCTCCTCGAGATGACGAGTGTCGCCCAGGTCCTCGTTCTTGAACACGTACGCAGCCGCGTAGACCAGCGAGTCCGCCAGGTCGTCTTTCTGGTGCGCTTTGGCCTGTGCCATTTGTTCCGCGAACGCCTGGTGGTCGGGCATGCTGGCCAGCAGACACGCGACCAGCCGGATGGCGTTGACCTTGCGGATCTTCTTCTGTGCATACGCGCTCGTGGTGCTCTTCTCACCCGTGGCGCCCTTCTCACTGAGCACCAGCTCGTCCACGCCCGGCATGCCCTGGAACACGCTGAACTTGTGGCAGGACGAGGCGAACACCACGCGCATGCCGGGGCGGTGGGTGAGCAGCGAGGCCTGGATGGAGTGCGACAACGCCACCATCTTGATGTTGACTCGGGCCTGCTGCTCGATCACACACACGTCCACGTCGTCCCACCGCCCGCTGTGCACCAGCTGGCAGAAGGCTCGCACGCTGTCCCTGACTGTGCCCCCTGAGCCTAGGTCGACCACTTCCCATTGCTCTAGCCTGAGCGGCGGGCGCAGGGCCTTGTCCACGACCACCACACAGACGCCCAGGTCCCGCTGTCCCACGTCAAAGGCCAGGATGCGGTCGCCGTGGTTGAGCACGTGGTCTCTTTTCTTCTTGCTGCGCACCCACTGGGTGGCGTCGGCTTGTGAGGATGCCATTAGTAAGTAAGAGAGTTTTTATTTCATGCCCAAAGAGAGTTTTTATTTCATGCCCAAAACGGGTGCATTGTCCATTTCGTCTGCACAATCGTCAGCGTTGACGTCGAAACCGCCAGCCTGTTGATGCCTTTCCCCTTGCTGCTGCCTTTCCCCTTGCTGCTGCCTTTCCCCTTGCTGCTGCCTTTGCGCTTGCGGCTGCTGCTGCTGCTGCTGTTCTTGCGGGGTGTAGCGGTCAGGGTCATACCGAGTAGACTGTTGCTGCTGCTGGCACCGGGGCGCGGAGTTCTCGCCGTACCGACCGGGATCCATCAGCTTACGAGTGGCTGCCATGTAGTCTTCCGCGTCCTCGCTGTCGTCCTGTGCAAAGCCGCTGTCGTCCCGCTGCGGTGGCTGGTTCTGGGGCGGGGCCGGAGGCGGAGTCGGTGACTGCTGCCCGCTGATGATATGCCGCTCGATATTGTCGAGGTCCGATCTCATCTGCGACTGTGCGCGACCGACCATGACCACGGCCACAATGACGACTACAGCCAGCAACACTCCAGTAGACGACATGGTATCGATACTATATATACATAATTAAACATCCCCACTACACGCACCTATTTGTTTTTCTTCATACATCTCACTTTCACTTTCCGTGGTCCGCATAGCTCAACCGTCCCGTGGACGAAATCTTCTTCAGTGGTACACCAACTCCCACACGCAGTGGTGCGTGTCAGGGGCTGATTTTCGTCTTTGTCCTCGTCTTTGTCCTCAACCTCGTCTTTGTCCTCAACCTCGTCTTTGTCTTTGTCTTTGCTTTTGGTTCGTAACTCTTCTGGGACAACGAGGAACGGCCACCACTTGGCGAAATACGCCAGAGCGAAGTACCCCGCAATGGCCGTCAGGCAGCCGATCCAGAACACCGGGCTGGTGGCCAGCGTGACGCCGCCAAAGTACAGGCCGCCGAGGATGCCCAAGACGATCACGACCAGGAATGCCAGCGACAGCCCCTTCTTCTCGGCACTGGCCACCTGTTTGATGGCAGCGTCGAGCTGCGCCCTGGCCTTGGTAATTGCGTCCGACGTCAAGCCACAACTCTTGATGATGGATGTCGCCGTTGTCATCGTGACTCCGTCGGTATAGTTGTCCTCACCCCCGGCCACCAAGGATTGGCGGCTGTGCAGCTTGCTGCCACACTTCTGGTTGAACGTGCTATGCACGGCCGTGCCTAAGTTCAGGCACAATTTGGTGATGTTCGAGGCCTCGGCTGTGCCCGGGTTCAAGCTGATGGCCCCCATGACCGACTTGGCCATCTGCTCCATTTTGGCCGACAGTTTCTGGTCGACGTCCGTCTGTGCCGACGCTGTCTGTGAACACGAGAAGTCTACGGCCACGTTGCTGGACATGTCGACGTTGCGTAGAGTGCTGTGTTTACCGCCAATCACTAACGACTGCTCCTGGTCGATGTCACCACCGCAATCCTGTATACTTTCATTCAGCACCTCGGCGGTTGCTGACATGTGATTGTCGATGATGTTCTTTGTTATAGCTCCACCCATTTTGGAAGTAGTAGACATTTTATTTCGGTATGATCTTGGGCGGGCACATCACCACTGCATCCTGCCCGTGGTTATTACACACCAGTCGCACGACGTACGAGTCGGCGTGGTACGGTTCCGGCACGTCATTTTCGAGCGTGTTCGCTGCGTCAGCGTAGCAGGTAAAGAGACCGTGTATCATGTCCCTGCCAGAGTCTCTCGTCGTCATCACGACGTACATACAATTCATTCTGATTTATAAATAAAAGAAGTTTTTATTGGCTAACAATTAGACACAGTAAACACGGCTGCCGCCTTATTACTCGGCTGCCGCTGGGGCCTCGACGGCCACCGGAACGGCCACCGGTGGCGCTGTGATGCTCCTGAGATGCTTGATCTCCTCTGTGAGCTGCGCCAGTTTCACGGCATGAACCAACTGAGTCTTGTCTAGCTCGTGCTCCAGCTGCTTCTGCAGCACCTCCGCCTTCTGCGCAACGCGCTTCTCGATGTCGGCATCGACTTGCTCCTTGCTCTTGGTGGCATTGGCCAGCAGTCGCTCGTGCTCCGCGTTACTGATACAGGTGTGATCGAGTTCGGTGCAGATATCCTTCAACACCTTGTACCGGTCATTGGTGACGTCCGTCGTGATCTGTTGCAGTTTCTGCTCGACGAAGTCGTTGCAGACTGCTTGCAGTTTCTTTTCGAGGCCACTTAATTTCATGTTTCTGGTCATCTTGTTAGTACCAGAAAAGAAAATGAACCGGCTCTATAGGACGCGGTTAATGTATAAACAGTGTTTTTATTGAAACTTGCCCATATTTGGAATTACATTATAAGTTTGTACATGTATACGCATAACTTATTCTTACATGTATAATATAAAGCACTTGCGAATATATCTGAAATGTATATAGCTTATGCTCGGATATTTAGATGATGTGGTACTTGCCAGCATCGGATGCCGTTTCACCAGAAAATGTGAAAGTCATGCATGCTCCGGCCCCAACCAAAGCCCTCCACCTCATAGTACCGGGAAGATTTTGCCATTGTACATAGTCACCATTCACAATTTCAGCACCCATGCTGGCATAGACCCACACATCAACGTCGGATGAAGAGTTGATAACCTTAAAATTGTCACCATTCTCAGGTGAATTCATCAGGAAGATAGCGTTAGCCATGATCTCTGAACTGGTGTCACCGGTGTATTCGTAGCCAATGGGGGCTGTAATAGGTAAATCAATATTGGTCACGTGAGCCCTGATGAAGGTGTGCTTGTTGGAGAGTTGAGCAGGGTTAGTGCCCTGACCTTCCACCAGAGTGGTGTAAGACTCATAGGAATGTTTGATATCTCCGGCCATCAAGTCCTTGTAGACCATGTTCTGGTTGTTACCGTGACCGTACTTGATAGTGCCATGATCGCCAGTAGAGGAGGACTCTTCGCCCTCGTAGAAATACAAGTGAGACACCTCGACTTGGTTGATCTTCACTGACTGTCCATCCAATTTGCTGTCACCCGAGAAGACAGTCTGGACGAAGCCAAGGGTATCCGCGGTCTTCAGAACAATTGCATTAGTTGCGAATGAAGCGATCTGGTACAGGCCGTTGATGGGGTCCTCGGTGTGATCATCACTGGTGACCTGGATGATGGCACCCCCAGTGTTGCCGGACATCCAGTTGGGCAAAGCACCGGTCACGGTGACGGTAGTTTCGCCCCCGACGACAGACACATTGGCCACTGTATCAGTTAGATACATCTTCTTACAGGCAGATACGATACCACTGTGCTCTTTGTCAGTACCAACTCCATGGGCATTAAGGTACACGTGGTTGTCGCCAATGTGCATCTGTTCTTGGTGCTTGGTGGTCATTGTACCGTCCACTACAATGTCCTGGCAGTGGATGCTTGCGCCGGACATGTTGAGGTCCTGTGTCAGGGTGATGCCGTCCTCTTTGATCGTCATGACACCTTCGAACATAGACACCTTCTCGATAGCATCAGTGGCGTCACCACGAGTCACAGTCAAAAGGTCACCCTTTACGCTACCCCCACGACGGACTCGGACACCCGTGTGATCTATCTGACTATACCAATTGTCGTTGTTGGAACCTGCACCGGCGCCATTATCGACGCGAATCTGCTCGGCCAATGCACCCTTACCGTCTCCAGTGCTCTGGAAGCGGGCAAAGTTCTCCGTACGGAGGTTGTGAGCCAACGCGCTGTGAGCAGCTAGGTAACCTTCCACGAGCACAGATGGCGTTGCAGGGGTGCCGGAACTGTGACAGAAGATGGTCTGACCTTTGATAAGCAGATCAGCGTTGCTGCGGATTGAAGGGTTGACATCAGTGAAAACGTTCTGGCTTGACTCGAAAGACACAAGTGCCTTGGCGCGGGGCATAACAATACCCTTTAGATGTTCAACTTTGAACACTTCCTCGGATGTGGTTGATCCTGCAACCGTCCCGCAACCGTTCCTGATTGTGGTCCTCCCGTCGGGGTTGGTGAAGAAGACATTGTCAATCAATTCATGGTCTGAACCTACTTTGAACGCCGAGGTAAAGAGAGACAATACGTTGGAGGTCAAAGCGCCCTGATCACCGTTGCCAGAAGCATCCAAATCGAACATGGCATCACTGCCATTTTTCAATTCGAACTTGCTGACCGCAGTCAAGGTACCGTCGACCTTGGCGGCTTTGTTAACTTGGAGTTTGAGTAGAGTCGTCATGTTTTATACTACGATGAGAAAAAAAAATCACCGATACAAATTGATAACCCCATACCACCGCACTAATTTTGTACACTGGCTACCATAACCCCTGATGGCATACGATATGAGTGTCATGCTGAGTACCCTCAACGCGGACGGAGTGTCGTACACCCTCACTGGTGCAGGAAGCGAATTAATCGTCATCGCCGACGACCTGGAGTGTGTGCTGGTCCACAATAACGCCAAAATCAACTGTGCCGTGTGCACTGATTGCATCGAACCGATGTCGACGGTCATACGACTCAAGTGTGGTCACATGTTCCACACGGCATGCATCAGACAAGCCGCGCGGTACTGTAATATATGTCCTTTGTGTCGCGCCCCGTTCAATGTATACTTGAAAGAATAATTTAGAGTTTTATTTAGAAACTTCGGACTGTTTAGTCCACATACCAGCAATCCCTTCGATTGCTCAGTAACGAAACGGACCAACTGGCCTCGGCATCCGACAGTCGATGCTGTAATTCGACGCGATCGTCTTCGTTGTTGGCCTTATCCCCACCGGTACAAAGTACACTGATGCCCTTCGGGCTCAGGCCGTACGATCTATTAACGACCTTGAGTGTCAGAGTGATCCGACTCTTGCTGCCCGGCAGCAAGAGCGGCAAGGGCCCACCCCCGTGGGCTGCCGACACCCCGTCGGTATCGCCGACCACCTCGGCTAGCCGCGTGTCCTCGTCAACCACCACCCCTCTGTACACGCAGCTGACTGTCTCCTGCACCAAGTCCTGCTGCAGCTGGCCGTGCAGCGCGATGCTGGTGGCCGTGAGCGGCGTAACTCTGTAATATGCCCCCAGCACACGGACCACGTCCCCGGGTGCCAGCTCGGCAGTGTCTGACACGATCAGCACAGTCTGATCGGTGGCAATGTCATAGTCCAGTGCATTGCCGCTGAGATGCACGCCCTGGACAGCCCGCACGGTGTTGGGGTCATGGAAATCTATAATTTGGATGTCCGGGCCCATGGCGAGAGTCGCCAGCTGTGCTTCTACCCGCGACACGAATGACTCCGGGTGCGGCGCGAACAACTCCTCTAGGGTGTCGAGTCGTGTCAGGAGGGAGTCATCTGGCACCAGGTGGCCCTCGTCGTCCAGCGTCAATACGAACCCAGCTTTGCCCTCGTAGAGATCGCCTGTCCACTGTATGGCCCCATCCTCGCCTTCGTGTACGATAATTCCCCGATCAGCGTCATTGACGACCTCGAGGGAGCTGCTGCTTTGAATGATTGACCCGGCATCGAGCGTCAAGTACCCAGCATGTATAGTGACGTGCCGAAATTGCTTCGATAGGCCAATGTAGCCGTACGTGTCCATAGTCACTTGATTCTTATTAACGGCCATATATAAAATCATCTCGGTTCTCGGCAGCTAGCGTGACCGGCCCTTGCGCGCACTAGACCTGCCCACACGCGGCGCTGCCAGGCGGGAGCGAGGGTACCCGAGACTCAAACAACCAACCTGGGGGTAGCTGATAGGCACGCCGCAGCGCGATGACGTCGTCGAGGCCAATGGCGATGTACTTGTCGCTCACAAACGAGCGCCCATCGAACCGGAGCGTGTACCCCATCGCAGTCGGGGCTGTGCGCTGCACCGGGTGGCCGAGGCCCAGGGCGTGGCCCAGCTCGTGCAGCAGCACGTTGTAGAACAGTGCTGCCGTGGGTAGTTGGTCAGTGTCAAGGAAAATGTCACGCACTACCCCTCGCGTAGAGGTGGTGGTGCGCGTGAACCCGGCGGTGCCATTGACGGGCCCCAGCTCGATGGTGTCTCGCACCCCCGGCTTGCATTGACCGGTGTCAAAGAACACCAGCCGCTGACAGAACGGTACGTACTGGTTCCACGTCGCAAATGCGGTGTCAAAGAGCTCCATCTCCGGCTCGCGGCCGTTAGCCACTAGGCAGAACGACTGGATCGAGGTCAAAGCGACCAGTGCTGCAGTCAATAGGCGCACTAGGTTCATAATAGGCTTTATTCAGAAGCAACATAAAAAATCAAATTTATTCCTCTGTTCTACTCCTCGTCGAAGCCCGCGACAGTACTAGGTTCATCGGGTGCAATCTGCACCCGGCGGCGCTGGCGTCGGAACTCATGGGCAGTGCGGCGCTTCATGTCCTCACACTCAGCCGTCAGGCGCAACACCAGTGACTGTGCCACCACCAGCTTGGACTCCAGAAGAGCATCCGCATCAGCTTGCTCGGCCTGCTGCCTGGCCTGCTCCTCGAGCGCTTCTGCCACTCTAAGCTTCTCCACGTGCACGTCGTACACGCCACGAAGGGACGAAGACGAGATCATCTGGGCAGTGCGGAGAGTGACGCTCATGTTCATGTTCAATACATATAAGAGAAAGAAAATCATGGCTTTGCAACACACTGAGCACAGTCGGGTCCAGTGCATTCACGCGTGGCCGTGATGGAGAGAGATTGTAGATGGTACACATCGTGGCAATCCACCGGCACCAGGATCGAGGCTTTGGTGGCCAGCGTCGCCGGGTCCAGCCAGAGGCTCCAGCCACCAGTGCGCAGGTCCGACAGGAAGCACTGATCGTCTTCGTTGGCGATCTTGCGGACCGTGCAGCGCACGTACTTGCCATCGGGACGCGTCACAGAGTGTGTGCGGCTCACCCAGTTGCGCAAGAGGCCAATCATCAACAAACGGTACACCCCCGTCAGCTGTTCAGCTGTCTCCTCTACAGTCTGCATGGCTGTGTGGTTCACACACAACAATTGAATTAATCAAAACCGGGCGCAGTTCACTTTATTTTGCTGCACACGCAGTGTGAACCATGTCGCTATCCGCCGCGCAAGCGTACGAGGTGGCGCAAATGAGGTCTAGGAATGGCGACGAAGAGCGGGCCAGGGTAATGGCCTACGTGCAGCGTAAAATTGCTACGGCCGCCAGCTTGGGGCATCGGGACGCCATGTGCACCATACCGAGCTACATACCGGACACATTACAGTACGATATGCCCGAAATGGTGGAAGCAGTCATCCTCGCCTTGAACGCACTGGGCTACTACGTACGACTGCTACACTTTCCGTCCCTCTACATCTCCTGGCGCTACGTGGGCGCTACCACCCGCGAACAACCAAATACGTTATAAGAATTGATAACAGCACGCTGACGCCGAGCACGCCTGCGAGTGCGTACCGAAGGTGGAGGAGGGCGGCTAATAGCTCCTCGGTGGTGGGCTTACCATTGGCGCTACAACTGCACGGTGTTGCCTTTGTCTGTGAAGGGCGTGGCTGGGCACGAGCCGCCAAGCGCGGCTGAGGCTGCTCATCCACAAGGTCGAAGAGAGCGAGTATGTGCGGTGAGAGTGGGCTTGACATTTTGTCTGTTGATACCAACGAGGAAAAAAAAACTGATATGAATCTTCTTCTTATCGCCAAAACACGTGGAACGGCACATCTGCCGTCGGTTGTGGCTGGCCAGCAGTGGCAAGGCCGAGGGCCTGGCTATCACACCCGTAAGACGCTGGTCGAGATTGTCACTGTGCTGTATCCGGGGTCTACGCTGCCGAAGTCTATGGTCAAGCGCCAGCTGGTGGCGCTCATCGACTCACATCAGCATCTAGTGGCTCCACCGGCACAGGTACCGGTACCGGCTAACGAGGATTGCCCATTTACTCAAGAGACGCTGGTGGCGCCTGTGTTCGTGCGCACCTCCAGCACGGGCTACCATCGCGGCTTCTCATTGGAAGCGTTAGCTGACTATCTACTGTCCACTGGCAAGGCCGTTGACCCCATTGACCGAGAGCCCATCCACCAAGCGGACCTGATGCGCATCGATCAACAGCTGCGGGAGAATGGTATCCATAAAGGCAGCGTTTCCGCCATCACATCAGAGCAGGCGCTGTTGAAGTATAGAGAAGCAAGGGAACAAGAAGAGACGATCGAGATCCTAAGGGACTGCATGGATGACGTAGTGGATGTGATCATTGCAGACCTGAGAATCTTCACACAGCCACCTGTGGCCATTGTGCAGAGCGATTTCCGCTCATTATATGAGTACCGGCGCAACGCCCGGCTACTGGCACGGAGAAGTGTGGGCGAGATGTTCAAATTTACAACCGAGGCAATCGCTAAATGTAACGATGCCACGCTGACCGACTGGGCAAGGGGGTACGCTACTAGCTTCCTGCAGCAAGTGGCGGGGGAGGTGATGGAGCACACGGAGACACTGCCAACAATGCCATTGGGTTCATTTATAGATGATTCACAGTACGTCGATGATCACGACGATGACTGGGATCACGGTAGCAGTACAGAGCTGCAGGCAAACCTCGTTCCGCTAATCGAACGGATCAACGGGGGTGAACATCGTAATGATGACACTGCGAGCATACTGATGGCCCTAAATAACGCATTGGTCATCATGAACAACGCAAACGCCAATAGCAGCCAGTAGTGCGGTGTGGGATGGATCGATAATTTCTTGTGTTAGATTAATAAGCAATGGTCGCTACCAGTACGAGACGAAGTAAGCGCAGGGGTACGACCAAACTGGTTGAGGATCTGTCACCGATATCACCGGTAATCGACCGTGCGGCCGATGACCGGTGTGATGACGACATTGGATACTTGACCCCCGAGGGGAAGACACTGAAAGCACAAGAGCTCGCTGCTGAGCCCATTGCTGAGCCCATTGCCGAGCCGGTTGCCGAGCCTGTTGCCGAGCCTGTTGCCGAGCCGGTTGCCGAGCCGGTTGCCGAGCCTGTTGCCGAGCCTGTTGCCGAGCCGGTTGCTGAGCCGGTTGCCGAGCCTGTTGCTGAGCCGGTTGCCGAGCCTGTTGCTGAGCCGGTTGCCGAGCCTGTTGCCGAGCCGGTTGCCGAGCCTGTTGCCGAGCCGGTTGCCGTTGATGAGCCAGAGCATGCGGAGGAGAGTAGTGAGGCGCCTGTGCCAGAGCCCGAGCATGCGGATGAAAGCAGCGAGGCGCCTGAACCCATCGAGACGCCTAAGCAGCAGAAGGAGGTTGTACTTCAATTGAACATGCTGCTGGCACGCAGACTGCAGAAGTACCTGGCGCTGACGGCCCGTATCAGCACGGTGCCTCAGGCCGAGAAGACGTTTGCAATTGATCTCGTGGCTGCTATCGATTCATATTTCGACCGTATTGTCGAGCTCGAGTCAAATTAGATGCGTCATGCACCCGAATAAAAATCTCTTTCATTACAACATGCACCAACAACATGCCCAAACGCACGTACTGCCAGTACGTGGCGGCAGGTCAACAGCAGGCCATCATGAGCCTCCAGCTTCAGTTCCCTACGATGGCCACGGCCATCGTAGCCCGAGCTGAAGCACACCTGGGGGTGGATGGCAGAAAGGGGCGGAAAATACGTAAAGCCAGAGCGGATGGAGGGTGCGTTGACTGCGGCCGTACCGACCAGCCGGAGTTCAGCGGCATAACCTGCAAGGAGTGTGCGTCGGAAGCGGATGTGCACAGGAGAAATACCACAGTGCGTGGCATTGTCGGCGTGTTGCGCAGGGACGCGAGAACGAGGCACATGCAGAAAAACAACGGTAGCGCTGACGGGTTTGACGTGACGGTTGATAAGATCATACAGAAGATTATCGACCTGGGTGGGTACTGCGGGATTTCCCGGGTCGTACCGCTATCATTCAACAAACAGAGTCCATTTCTCATGAGTATTGAGGACCTGCCCGGCACGACCCCTGGCTACCACGAGGGTGGATGGACCGTCTGCACCGACCTCTTCAATGTAGGGAGCCAGCCTATCACCGCTGATTTCGAAATGTTGGGCATAGGAGAAATCGAGTACAGCGTGACTGACGTCGCTCGTCCCGTTAAGACCGATGTGCGACCCATAAAGCCCGACAGAGAGTGTGTCATCTGCAGTATGTGCTGGGGAGAGAGTACGAGCGGGGGCACCCGTTGCAAAGACTGTAAGTCCTGGTACAATCAAACCATGAACGGCAAGCTGTCTCAGATGGCGGTTAATGGCAAGGAGGCGGACAAACAGCGTAAACGCCCTAAACCGGTGGATTTGTCGAAAGCGACGCTGCGGGCCATGCTGGAGGCGCAAGACTACAAATGTGCTGTGTCTGGGCTGCCTTTTGCGCGTGGCGTCAAACTAGGCGAGCGGTATGCGCCGTTCGCCATCTCCTGTGACCGACTGGATAATGACAGACCGCACGATCTGGATAATGTCCGGCTCGTCTGTGCGCTGTTCAACCCATCAGACGGTAACCGGAAGAGAGCGAGTTATGGTGTGCATTGTCCGCCGGAAGGGCAAGTGGAGCCGTACTCGTATAGTTGGACTAAGGATGACTACGAGATACTAGCGCGGCTGTGCCGAGAGCGCTGCAGCTAACTGCGTTGAATTATCAATAAAAATTGTCTTTTCTATTATCACAACAAGAACTCTGACAACCATGAACTCTTCGACTTTCCCCAAATGCTTGGTCTACCGCAACACTCGCTTCGAGTTCAATCCGCAGCTTATTCAGTACAGTGCACCCAAAAAGACGGCCCATGGCGGTTACTGCATCCAAGCCACGTACCCCATCAATGGTACATTGTCTGATGGCACATCCGTTCAAGCCAATGCACCGATCGTATTGCAGACTCCCGTTATGCAGACATCATTCGGGTTCTCGATCAATGATAGGGATGGAAGCACCAAGGGCGGTGTAGATCTCACGTTCAACGACGATGCACCCGCAGATGTGATGGCATTCAAGGACGTTATGGATTTATGGGATCGTCTTCTCGTGACGAAGGCCAAATCGTCCAAAGTGGAGTGGTTCAAAAGTTCGAAAGTGAGCGATGACATCATCGATTATTTATACTGCAAAATCGTTCGCGAGAACGTACGTAAATCCGATGGCCAGAAGTTCGCTGATACACTGAGACCCAAAATCCGCAGGCGTAGCGACCAGTTCGTAGTGGATGTTTTCGATATAGACGGGAAGCCCATCAGCATTGAAGAGATCACACCCCGTTCACAAATCCGAGCGCTGCTGAGCAACAGCGGCATTTGGCTGTCGGATACGCTCCTTGTCGCCTCATTTGAATGCGCACAGATCCAGCAAATGGCGAGTCCCGAGCTGTCTGGCTTCGCATTCGTTGATGACAACGCTGTCAAGCCTGGCTTCACTGTGAATATGAGCAAAGAGGCCAATAATCTAATGGATTCGGAATAAATAGACTTCAAATAAAACTGAACTTATCCTAACTGCGTCCAGTCCATTGACTTTATTGTCTCTATCTATAGTATAACCACGAACAGTCATGGCAATGAATCAACAAACAGTTGCACACAAAGTTCACCGAATTACGCCCATTGACGCTGCTCACGTCCTGGGCCGCTCCAATGACGCGTGCGTGTACTTCATCCGACAGCAAGGCACGCATAATGTGGCCATCGGTAGTACCACTGATATTGATGATCGATTCGATGAGCTACAAATTGGATCACCAGTCGTCTTACAGATCGATCAGCAGTTCATTGGTGATCCCTGCATGGTCACTCGAATGGTTAACGCGTTCCAGGACGTACTGGACGACAAACACGTCTTCGGGGATTGGTTCCGATTGCCACCGGATTTCAAATATCTGTCGCTGTTGATCAGGAAGTACGAACACCAGTGCTGTGTGGATGGTTGCAACAACATCATAGAGGACTAAGCTGAATATTTTATATTTAATAAATCAAAAGTTATACAGATTTTTCGTCTAAGACGTTCGTTACATGATGCTCATGACAAATTAGAATTGCAGCATAACTCAAGTGGGCAATGAAATACCACACCATAACACCGAATGAGGTACAGCGTATGCTGGGAAGTGATGTCAATGGCGATATGCTGACGGATGCATTCGTTTACTTCATTCGTCGAAGCGGATCAAATGAAGTTAAGGTTGGCTTCACTTGTGCCGTGGAACATCGACTGGCATCGATACAAACGGGAAATGCAGTCAAGCTACAACTTGAGTTCTACATGCGCATCAACCAGCAACTAGCTACGAAGTTCGAGACCGCCTTTCACTACCTCATGCACGAACAGAGGCTCGTAGGCGAATGGTTCAACATCCCCGATGGATTCGACTACATGGGATTGCTGTCAGAGGATTCGGCTGAGCGGTACAGAGATAGTCAGAAAGAGACCAAAGACGGGATCAGTAGGACACTCTGTCAGTTCCAAGGGCCGCCTGCGTGCACCAGGCAGGCCCGAAAGGATCACAGGTGCCACGCACATCGCCTGGGTCGTAAACAGCCTAGAGTCAACATCAGCGATGATGGCGCAATACGCACGTGTGCAAAGAAACGGCGCCGCGCAACGTGTGTGTACGTACACAGTGATGGCACACAATGTAATAAGTACCGGCAAAACGGAATGACCACATGTATCGGGCATAAGTCCGCCGCAATGGAAATAGTCGAAATCGATTGCAATCTTGTGGCCACCTCCAAATAAATACTTTATAATAAATCATGAGTTATACAGATTTTCGCACGGGACAGGCCGTCTGTGACAATCCTAGCTAGACCGACGAGACTGCTGACATGTCAGAGCTCGAATCACCCTACTGTAATGTACTAATAAAAGAACCAGTTAGCTCTGCCATAATATATGGACGATATGGATGATTATGACATTTGGCATAATTTATGGACTAATTTTACACAGGCCACTCTCGCCAGATCCGAGTGAGATGCTTGCTAGTAACACCCAAAACACATATTCTGATATTTCAAGAATGAAAAAAGTTGAACAGAAAATACAAAATTCTTATCATGACAACTTGCTCCATTTTGGCGCCAAATGTCAATGTCTTAGGCAAAGATCAAATTTGTTACATCATGGTCGAGGTTTCGTTTTCCTCTATGAAATAGCTCTGCCATAATATATGGACGATATGGATGATTATGACATTTGGCATAATTTATGGACTAATTTTACACAGGCCACTCTCGCCAGATCCGAGTGAGATGCTTGCTAGTAACACCCAAAACACATATTCTGATATTTCAAGAATGAAAAAAGTTGAACAGAAAATACAAAATTCTTATCATGACAACTTGCTCCATTTTGGCGCCAAATGTCAATGTCTTAG
>Ga0308008_1000464_pt1 | contig 16381 bp, 32 predicted proteins | sample Neamet125_FD_203140 | JGI IMG/M metagenome (GOLD analysis project Ga0308008, IMG submission 203140) | Marine microbial communities from water near the shore, Antarctic Ocean - #125 | ecosystem: Environmental > Aquatic > Marine > Unclassified | place: Southern Ocean | collected 2014-07-24
AGGCAGATGGATATTAATATTGGTAATAGTATGTTCAATCAGTCTATGGGTCTTGATGCAGCAGGAATGGATCAACAACAACTAGCTGGTATGTTAGGAGCACAGCGATCACAAGCTAATAATTCTGCTGGTAATAACTTAGTCTCTGGTATGGGCGGTGGTGCAGAGTCTAGGCAGAACCAAGGTCTAGCACAAGCTGGTAAGTACACAGGTATTGGTAATGCACTAGGTAATATTGGTTGGGATAAGATAGGTGGTATGCTTAACCCTGTAAGTGACTCAGATGTAGTCAATGCTTATGCTGGTAACATGAGTAGAGGTGGTGGACATCCTTCTATGGGTGGTTATTCAAACAATGGATACACTCCTACGCCTTACCTAACAAGTAATCAAGGCATGGGTGCTAACTACACTGGACGGAACTACTAGGAGAATATTATGGCTAGTGATGTAATGAGTTTATTTGGTTTAAATCCTAATGCTTTACAACAGCAAAGGACTAATGATGCAGTGACACAAGCTTCTGCAATGAATCCTTTCTTTGCTGCTGGTGCTGCTGGTGGTGCGCTTATGGGACAAAGTGTTAACTCTGCCCTTGGTCTACAGACACCAGAGATGGCACAAGCACAAGGTGTACAGGAGAGCTTAGAGGGTGCTGACTTAACTGCCCCAGAGGGTATGCGAGATGCGGCTAGTAAGTTGATGCAAGCTGGTGATTATGCTACAGCTATGGACTTGTACTCAAGGGCTAGTAGTATGGTGGCAGCAGAGCCTCGTCCTGTGGCTGCAGTTAAGCCAACCTATGCAAATGCAAAGACTTATGTACTACCTTCTGTAGATGGTAAAGCTGGTAAGGAAGTATGGGGACTAACTGTTGATGGTGCTCTTATGATTGATACACCAGAGGGAAGGATTAACGCACCTGCTGGAACTCTTCCTTTGGTAGCTCCTGTAAGGCCACTAGCATCTGACAGTAAGGTAGGAGATGCTGGCTCAGTTTTTAAGTTAGATGGTGCAAAGAATTATATGAAGAATGTTGGATGGATACGTAATGCAACTGATTCTATACTCAGTGATTCTGACGAAGACTTAGTAGGTCGTAAGATAATAGCAATTGCTGAGGATCTTAATACAGGTACAGGCAAAGTTCCTTATGATCAAGCATTTAAAACAGCTACGGAAATGGTAGGTGCTGGAGTTTATAAAGAGGGTGGAGTAAATATCCCACTCATTGGTGATGTAATGGAAAATAGATTATATAACCCTGATAATGTACCACCATCACATTATAAGTTATCGCATGGCTACTGGGTTGATCCTAATGATAGCGCGGCTAGAATATACAAAGCAAATTAAGGTACATATAATGGCTACTCGTACAAAGGAAGAATTAGACGCTGCTTATTCTGCACAACAGTCTGTTCAGCAACCTGTTCAGCAACCTGTTCAGCAACCTGTTCAGCAACCTGTTCAACAGTCTGTTCAGCAACCTGTTCAACAATCTACTACTCGTACAAAGGAAGAACTAGACGCTGCTTATCTCTTACAGTCTGGTACACCTGTTCAGCAACCTACTGAAGAAGCTTCTACTGAATCAGGTAAAGAGACTACCTTTGCTAGAGGATTTGTTGAGAGCAATAGCTTCACTCAGAACCTATCTGACATATGGATAGCAGGTACTGGTGAGGATAGTGGTCAAGCAATGTCTGGTCAGTTTAGGTGGGAAGATGATGATGGTAATTTTGATTTAAACATTAAGACAAAAGATGATCTGTATGGGGACGACTTTGCTGATCTAACCTTTGATGAAAGGCGCGTAAGAATTAATGAGGTAAGGGCAGCAGAGATTGAAAGACTGTATCCCAACCAAGAGGGTAGTACGTTTGGTAGGGTAGTTGGTTCTCTATTTGACCCTACTACCTTACTCCCTGTAGGTGCAACTTATACAGCTATGATGAAGATTGCAGGTGCTCTTGGTTTTTCTTGGAGTGCTGCTGATCAGTTTCAAAAGAAAGGGGAAGTAGATGTAGTAGAGGCAGGAGGACATGCCATTATTTCTGGCATAGCAGCTCCAGTCCTTGGTTATGGTATAGTAAAAACAGGCCAAGTCATTACAAAAGCAAGACTACCTAAGCAAATTGAAAAGTCTAACAAAGCACTTGATGATTATGAAAATCAAATCAGTCATGAGATAGCTACAGCACAAGGTGGGTATAGTAATATTACTGTGGCACAGGCTAAGGCCAATGCACAAGATCATTTAAAATTAACTCCTGAGCAGATAGCTAACGCTGAGAAGCTAACTAATCGTAGGACTGTAGTGCCTAAAAAAGCTGAGGCTATTGCTATTCAAGTAGCCCACAAAGATGCAAATATGTTGTCTCATTATGTTGAGAGTATGTCTTCTCGTATAGGCACACTGTCTAAGCCTATACAGAATGTGCTTCGTAAGTATGAGTCACGAGTACTGAGTCAGACACAGGCTAGGATGGATCAATCACAACCTTTTATTAAAGCTATGGGTGCATATAGTAATAAGGCTAAAGATGAGATTAAATATCATCTACTGAATGGTGACTTTAAAGCTGCAAAAAGTTTAATGAATAAGGGCGGTACAAAGGAACTAGATGATCTGTCAAAAATGCTCTATAAAGATGGTAAAAGAATGGAAGTTTTTACTAATGCAAATAGAGGTAAGGGTGTTGCAAAGTTTAAAGCACTAGACAATTACTTCCCACGTAGAGTTAAAGACTATGATGGTCTTAGGTTAGCTATTGGAGGCAAGAGCCAAGCAGCAGGTACTGCCCTTGATGACGCTATCAATGCAGCCATGACACAAGAAGGTGTTAAGACAGTGCAAGAGCTTTCTGAAATGGCTTTGACTACAGCAGTAATGAAAGCTACTAACACTGGATGGAGAAAAGGTATTGCTCCTAAAGGGTCAGAAGGTAAGCGTACATTACAAGAAGTACCCCCTGAGTTGGCTAAGTTCTATGACGATTCTATATCATCTTTGACTACCTACGTTCAACAGTCCACTAAAATGTTTGAGAGGCAGTCACTTCTAGGTAAGACTGATTTGTTACCAGTAGGTCAGTATGATGAATCTTCAAACTTATGGAAACTCATGGGTAAAGAGGTTAGTGAGAACAGACTATCGGGTGAGGCTCATAGGGAATTAAAAGAACTACTTCATTCTCGTTTTACCAATGCCGAGAAAGCTATGAATAAAACATTAGCTGCTATTAAGGACATTGGATACATGTCTTCTCTTGGTCAATTCAGATCAGCAATAACTCAGCTTAAAGACGTAGGAACATCTGCCTACTTACATGGGGTTATCCCTACAATCAGGGCTGTGTTTAAAACTAAGAGTACATACGTACAAGATGCAGGTCTTATTAACAATGTATCAGCAGAGATGACTCAAACTGGTACTAGGAAGTGGTTAGATAGAACATTAAAATATAGTGGCTTTAGATTCTCTGATAGGTTTGGTAAGAAGGTACTACTAGAAGCGTCAATGCTTTCTGGTAAGAGGTTAGCCTCTTCTCCTAAAGGTATAGCAAAGTTAAAGAAGAAGTATGGTGAGGCTTATGGTAATGATTTCACTAAACTAATTAATAGTTTAAGGAATGGTACTGATGATGCCAATACAGAACTGTATAGATTCCATGAGTTATCAGATACTCAGCCTATCTCAATGCTTGAACTACCTCAAGGATTTGCTGATAACCCTGACATTGGTCGCCTTGCTTACGCCTTAAAATCATTTGGATTAAAGCAGGTAACCTTAATACATAACAACATTATTAAAAGAGCGAAGGGTGGTGATAAATTAGGAGCTACTAAGGAAGCACTAAAGTATGCCTCCTTCATAGGAATAGCTGGTGGTACTGTTGATGAGCTTAAAGGTGTGTTCAGTGGTGAGGCTTTTAATGCAGAAGATATACCTGATAGAGTAATAGAGAACTTAACTAGTTTGATGTTTATTAATAAGTACTCCATAGGTGACATAAAGAAAGGGGACATGTCTGGTTGGATTGGAGATGTAGTTACTCCTCCACTTGGGCCTTTAGAAGCAGGTATAAAAGAAGTATCAGGATTTACTGAGGAGCGAGACATTAATGACCCTAGCTTTGGAGATGACCTATTGAAAACAATGCCTGTCATGGGTCGTATTCTATATGATTGGTATCTTGGAGGTAGGGAAAAGGCTATGGACAAGAGGAGTGATGAACAACAAGCGGATCTTAGAGGGGAATAACAAGGGGACAACTAAGTCCCCTATAAAGTTTCCACTGGAAACTATTTACTCTTCTTCTTACGGACAGGCTTGACTACAGGTATAGGAATACCAGTGATCATGCTCTCTAGTTCCTTGAACTCATTAGGTAGTAGTTCCACTGTAGTCCCTGTCGTGAGGACAATAGACTGATAGTGGAGTACTACTACATGGTCAGTATTCAAGTACCCTGTCTCTATCTTCAGCCACTTACTCATGATTCTCCATCCAATCTTCAACCATCATATCAATACAATGACGAGCCTTAGCTAAGTCCTGCAAAGCTGTGCCTTTGTCTTGATACCTAGTGACATACTTGATAGCTGTATGCTGCAACGCATTCAAGTTGTTAGACATAGAGTAGGTCATAGGCTGTATACTGAGCTTAGTATAATGATTACCTCCAACCTGCTGATCTGATGCTGACTCAGGTGTAGTCCATAGATCCTCAATAGCCTTAGTCAAAGGCTTCTTATCTAAGGCGTAGTCCAAGTCATTATCTTCCCAGTTACTGTATGGATTATACGTCATAATCTATCTCCTCTATTTCATTCTCTAGTTCTGAGAACTTATTAATAATAATATCCTCATACCTATCTACTAGATGGTGACTCTCTAGCTGTAAGAGTTCTAACACATGAGTTTCATCCAACGCTCGTAAGCGTTCTTTCAATTCTTCTAGTGTCATTGACATAGCGTTTCCTTAAATAGTTCATGCTAACTGGCATCTCGTCAAAGCTGCCATCCTTGACATCATTCATTACCCACAACCCACGCCATGATCCATTGGTCTGAGGTGTCAAGTACTCTTCATCATGTTGATAGTAAATACCAGCAAAGAGTCCTGTCATATTTAAACCATCAGCCCTACGTGCATAGGCTATGTCCCTGTCTTGAACATGTCCCATAACACAACTCATGTGCTTCTTAGTGAGCAGCATCTTAGCTGAGGCAACAGGTCTACCCATCACACCTGACGTAAAGTAATGACAGTAGGCAACACCATCCACAACGATAGGATCTAAGAACTGTTTGACTTCCCATCCATTCAGATCAAAGTCGTTATAGCTAATCAGCCCATCAAGCTTAGGATCATTCTCAGCAGCCCTATTGATTCGATCCTCATGGTTACCCATTAAGAATATCATACGAGGGTTCCATTGCTTCTTCTTGTTACGAGTCAGCCTCCAGCGTTCCTCCAGTATAGGCTGCATGAGAGCCGCCATAGCCTCGTTCCCTGCCTCTATGTCCTTGGTATACCTCCTACCCTCAAAGCTCTTCTTACCTACGTCATAGGAGCTTAGAGAGGACATATCCCAGTGATCACCTAGATGGATAATAACATCAGGCTTAGTATCAGAAGCGAACTTACCTGCCCATGTCAAATGATCATAACTTGTGTCAGGTTTAACCTGTGTATCGGGTATGATTAAATGTTTCATTTCTTCTTCCTATTCAAAGTTCGGAGTTCTCTCTCATCACGAGTCTTTACTCCATGACAGGCCCAACATAGAACCTGATAACCATCTTCTTCTAAGAACATACGATTGATGTATGTATTCCAATCAATGAACCCATCCTTGGGACACACTACAGGATCAATGTGATCCACTGCTGCATTGTTTTTCCTACGTGACTGTCCCTTATCAGGAGGCAAAGTAGCAGGGCCAACAGTCCCACAGCAAGCACATAAGTACTTCCCTGTAGAAACTCTAGCAGATTTCTTAACATCAGCTTTGACACCCCACTTACTATGCGCTCCACGTAGAGCAGAGATTATGAAAGACTTGTGTCTAGCTTCTGTCCATCGTCCGTTGTTACGGGTCTTGGCGGTTGCCATATCTCATCATCCTGTCTGCGTAAGTATAAAAGGATACCATTCTCGATAGCCCTCTCTTCACTGCCTAGTTTATCAACACATATATCATACATCTCAAGCTCAGTCTTATCAGCCAGTAACTTCTTAGCTTTCACTGGGCCTATACCAGCTACACCTTTGATGTTATCTGCACTGTCTCCTACAAGGAACTGCATGTAGAAGTTGAATAGACCTTCCTCTTCAGTAATATAATATTTATTCTTCTTGACAAAGTTATAGTGCCAACCAGCGAACTGATCGAAGTCTTTGTCTAGAGATATGGCGATGGATTTATCACCTTCCTGTGTTGCACGTATTGCTATACGATCATCAGCTTCCTCACCACTAGTCACAATGGCATCGAGTTCATTCACAAAGAAATCCCTCAATGCTTCTAGGTGTTTAGGTTTCTCTCTAGACTTACGATTACCTTTGTACTCAGCAGTAATCGCATAGTCTTTTCTAAAGTTACCTCTGCCTGTTAGGTAGTACTCAACTTCATGAGTGGCATCATCAGAATCTATTACTAGTTCCTCGATGATGTCATTCGTAAAGTTGAGTAGTGTCTTACAAGCAACCTTTTGTGACTCGTCTTGGCAAGACCAAGCTATGCGATAGCACAGTATGTCTGCGTCAACGAGTAAGATCATAGCTCTGGGATATCCTCAAAGCTCGTAGTGGCTGCCTCGTAACGTACAAGATCATTCACTCGTGCTTTAGATAGTCCTAAGCTAACGCCTGTCTTACCCTTGAAGTTATAGTCATAGGGTTTGACAATGAACGTACACTTAGACCCATTGCCTACAGCGTCTGTCATTTTGAATCCGTCTACATCCTCTACATGAGGTGCATACTTAGAGGACTTAGCAGTTACAAAGTAACCACGATCATCACCTTTGTTCTTGACTGATACACCCATACCTTCTAGGCGATCAACGTGCTCTTCTGATAGTTCACTAATATCTACCTGATACTTGTCTGACATTTCATTCTTCTCTAGGAATGAGAACCAGAAAGCAGTGGCTTCAATTTTAAGTGGGTTATGATTTTGCATGGATTTTTCCTTTAGTTACATTATCACTAGACCTGTATGCAAGCTAGTGTGTGTCTGCCCAAGTGAGTCCTACATTGTAGTCACCATCTAATGGGCAATTCATTTCAAAGTGTAGACCAGCATCAACGATGGCCTGTACTCCGAGTCTACCTACTAAGTCTGCATCACTAGACGAGGACTCTATCTGCCACTCATCATGTACATTAGCTACAAACTTATACCACACTCCTGACTCATCAAGACTATGCTTGAGAAGTACTAGAGCTTTCTTCATTACTATAGCACCAGCAGACTGTAAGAGAAAATTCAAGGCACTGTGCTCTGACTCCACTCTTAACCTACGCCCGTCCAGCCCTCGTAGTGTACCACGTTTACGCATACTCTGCAAGACAATCTCCTTCAAACGTGCATAGGCTGGGAGGTTAGCCATGAACTTGTCAACCAGTTGCTTACCCTTACGAGGTGAGCCTCCAGCGATCTGTCCTATCTTAGCAAAGCCCCCGCCATAAATCAGCGCGTATATAAAAGTCTTGCTCTGATCTCTAGTTTCTAAGCCAGCAGCATGTTGATTATATGTATGTATATCACCTTCCAATAACTGCTTGGTATAGTTCTTATCATTCATATAGTGGGCAAGCATTCTCAATTCTAAACCAGAAGCATCTATACCAGTGAGTGCGTTACCTTCCTCTACAATCCAACAGGCTCTACAGTCTGTACTGAAGGTTGAAGCTGCACCCCACAGTAACTCACCTGTCTTCTTGTCCTTCTTAGCAGCAGGTACTTGTGCCATGTTGGGGTTTGAATGAGTCATTCTACCAGAGACTGCTCCATTCGTTATCACTCCACCATGTACACGACCATCATCAGCTAACGCATTCACCCAAGAATCAAGCTGACTAACCCTCTTCTGTAGGGTAAGGTACTCTAGTATCAACTGAGCTTCAGGCAGGTCAACCCCTGCTAAGATCTTCTCATTAATAATGATTGCCCCTTTAGGTGTCTCCTCCTTAAACACTACTCCTTGGCTTTGAAGTCTTTGGGCAATTTGTCTTCTACTTCCAAGGTTAAAGACTGTGACCTTATCTTTAAGCTGCTTGCCTGTCTTTTCCGAGACTCGCTTCTCCACCAAGGGAGGGTAGATAAGTTGGACTTCCCTTTCGATTGCATTCATTCTCCCCATAAGGTCAGTGAGTAATTGATTAGCCCTGTCCGTATCTAACTTGAATCCATTAGCCTGTTGCTGTGCAATGATGATTGCAACCTCATGCTCAAGCTGTATAGATTCCTCTGAGAATCCATCCTCAAATAATAGACTAGTCAGGTGAGGCTCAAGCTTATGAGTTATCTCAACGTCAACCTTGCAGTACTCACGCATCTCATCAGTCAAGCCACCATCATAATCATCAAACTTAATCTTAGGGAAACCTAAACGATCACCCCAAGCTGCTAATGAATGACCACCTTCTAAGCGTGGACACCATAGCCGAGACAGTAGCACTGTGTCCCTTAGCTTATGACTAGGTATGGATACATTCCATAGGCTGCTTATCTTAGGTGCATCAAAGCCTGTAATGTTATGGCCTATTACGCTTGATGTTCCTACGAGATGTTGCTCTAGCTGCATTGAGTTGACTAGTAATCTCTGCCTTGGTTCCCCCTCTCGCTGGATTCCGCAACACCATATCTGATCCTGTGCCATAGTCGTTTCTATATCTAGTGTTAGCTTCATTTTCTTCTATTCTCCCTAGTACATAGTTGCCTATCTTACTCATGGTCGTTTCTCCAGTGTGTTTAATGTATCAATAGGTAAGATAACTATTTCAACATCACCCGTAACTGTCTCCCAAGATCCATAACCATCATAGGTTGGCTTTGTCTCGTACCACCACCATGTATTGTCATGATCTTGTGCTAAATACTTAGCCCAACGTGGGGCATCATTCCAATCTGGTTTACTCATAGTGTTTTCTCCTTGTCCCACTTCTTATGCTTTGTAAACCACTCGTAGAACTGGTGGTAGTAGTCCTCTTCACCTATCTCTTCCCTCTCACTAGCTAACTCTTCTTCTAGCCAATGAGCATACTCCTGCCATAGTTTAGCTTCTCTAGCAGTCTCAAGGAAAGATACTATACCATCATAAACATTGGCATCATTAGTCCCATAATCTCCACCAACAAGATTGGCTATCTCTTTACACTTGTCTTGATATTCCTCTTGACCATCATCAATATCTTCATACTCTTCCCCATAGCCATCAGACATAGCGCGATCAATACAATATTGAGAACAGTCATCAAGCTCATTCATTAGATTATTTAGTGTTTGTTTCATAACTCTTCCACCTCTTCTTTCTCTAACATACGTCCAGTGCTGTGGCTGTAAGCTAACTCATTAGCCTTGCCTGTGATGCCACAGAAGCGGTTCTTTAACACACGTACATGGGTAGTGTTGCGTGTCTCCTCATCCTCTGCCTGTCCATTACGTTCAAGACCTAGAACCATATCACTAAGCTGTGCTATAGAACCAGAGCCACGTAGCTGTGACAGGCTGGATGCTGCTCCCTCTTCATGACCTTTACCATCTGGCCTCTTGAGGTGAGACACTACGAACAAGGCTATGCCTGTCTCTTGCACTAGCATACGCAGCCTAGTCATGATCTCATCGAGTGCCTTACGTTCATCACCATTAGCCTGTGCTGATACTACAATGGATACGTGATCGAGCACAATATACTTACACCCTAATCCCTTAGCCATGTAACGAACACGAGCAACGATGTTATCAACACCAGTGGAACCGAAGTGATCAAACAAGAACACACGATCAGTGCCTAGTGTGGCATCGAAAGCATCCTTACGTTCCTCATCAGTTGACACAGTATCAGGTAGATGCAATGGCTTGTTAGCAGCAAGGGACATTAAAGATAGAGCACTCTTCTTAATACTCTCTTCAAGGAATAGTATTCCAATATTATCTTCTGTCTTACTGATGATCTGCCATATGATCTCACGCATGAACTGACTCTTACCTAAGCCTGACCCTGCTGTGACTGTAACTAACTCTCCATAACGTATGCCATAGGTGAGCTTGTTGAGTCCATCAAAAGGATAGAGACAGTCTGCTGGTGCTATAGGTTTATTAACTTCATCCCATAGACTAGACCCTGCAATGATTCCATCTGGTACGAATCGTTCTGAAGACCACCACCTGTCAATGAACTCTTTAGTTCTACCGAACTTTAGATAATCATTAGCATCCTTCTCATCCTTAGTATGCTTATAGATCTTAGTCTTACCACCGAACAACTCAGCCACTTGGTTAGCAGCCTTGACACCCACCTCATCTGAATCGAAGCATACCACTATGGTATCGAAGCTATCGAGATACTCATACGAGGATCGACAGTCCTTCAGTGCAGCACTACTGCCATTCTTAATTGATACGACAGGGTACTTACTGCCAAGCATCTGATATGCAGACAGCGCATCATACTCACCCTCAGTGATAGTAATATACTTACCACCTTTAGGGAATAGGTTCTGTCCAAACAGTACTGTGTCTGACCAAGCACCTGATGTAAAGAACTCCTTCTCAGGTGTCCGAGTCTTAGCTCCCACTAAGAAACCATCCTTATCATGGTAACCAAAGATCATACGCTCGCCATGTAACTGGGCTTTGTATGTCTTACATGTGTCACTTGATATGCCACGAGCGACAACGCTCTTGTATGGCTTGGTGTTTAAGTCTTCTTTAGTTCTATCAAAGTTTCCACTGGAAACATTCTTACTTGGTACATCCATACTGTCTATCTCCTTGCCTTTAGTTCTAGTCTCACAGGCGAAGCAAGTGCTCCACCCCTTATCATCAATACTCAGTGCGTCACTGCTTCCGCAGTCGTCACAGGGTAAGTGTTTTTTGACGAAGGCCATTATTAAAATCCTCGTATTCATGTTCAGTCATGAAGTGACTAAGCACTAGGTCTAATGACATTAATAAATCCCAATCAGAAGCACTAACATTAGCACTCTCATCATGACGATTCGCTAGGTAATAACTCTTCAAGCAATCAACAGTGATTGCATTAGCATCATCTACATTTACTTCAATCTTCATACCTCTTCTCCTTTAAATTAGAATCGTGACTAAGCACAATACTTACTGGTTTACCTGTCTCCTCTGACTTGTCTAATGCATCACACATGATGTTATACAACTCAGTCTCTGTATCTACACTGTGCTTAGTGTACTTAAAGAACTCATACATGGGTGACAGGAAGAACATGGTAACAGAACCTAGTACCGCAAGTCCAGCAGCAAGCCACACTACCTCCGTAAACATACTAAGCATCAGCCATTGCCTCCTCTATTTGTTTCTTCTTTCGTTCATTGATCTCTACAAATAACATCTTATCATGTACGTGAAAGGCACAGGTATTAGCTGACCTACGTATCAACTTAGCTATGTCATTGTAAGATACATTCAAAGCACGTAGCTTAACTATACGAGATAAGTCAGCCTCTGTTATAGGGTTACTACTACTTAGCGGCCTCTTTGCAAGTACTGTCTTAGGAGGTACGTTGTAAGACTCCTTGATCTTAGGTTTGAATACTAAGCTCATTATCATCCTCCTTAAACTCAGCAATGATCTTAACAAGAGCATCAGCCTTACCTTTATTATAAGAACCAAAGGGTTCACGCATTGTACTACCTTGGGTGTAGATGCCTAGCTCAGTAGTTAACTGCTCTAGCTTACGCGCCCGTTGAATCTTCTGCTTCAGTGTTAACATTCTCTCTCTCCTCTAATCGTTGTTGGCATTGGCACAGGTAATCAATAGCTTTAGCCATAGTCTCATGGTCAGCAGTGCCTGTAGTCCTACGCCATATTTCTTTAGCATGATTACGTTCAGTAAGTAACTGTGCATACGTTTTATCTTCCATCATTCATCTCCTATAGTCAACAAGTCAGCACGATTAATAGTGGGTATCTCTTCACCCATGTCATGACAACAGTCAGTACATAAATCTAAGTAACCGCCTGACTCATATCTTCTCGTTGATTCATAATCTGTTAACTCACAGTCACAACTAACACATCTCATAACAACCCCAATTGTTTCCACTGGAAACTTATTCTAACATAAGGGTTTACTTATGTCCAGATCTGTGATAGAATAGAACTCTTGAGTTAACAAGTTAGCAACACGTTATAATATTATTATCCATTAGATCCAAACAACTCATTCAACAAGTCATCATCATCTATCTGACTAGGTAACTCATGAGTAGAGTAGTAGTCAGTCCATCCATCGACAGCACTAACCAACTTCATGTTACCTACTAACGCCTCCTTAACATACGTGTCACCATAATCAAATGATCCATATGTCATGTCAGTCTTAGCACCAATCAACCACTTAGCATAAGGGTTCTTACGCTCATTGTCAGGGTGTTGATAGGTCTTGATCACATGAATAATCTGGTGACCCCAAGGCCCATGCCCTTCATAGATTGCATGAGGTGCATCGAAGTTACTCTTACCAAACGGATTCTTCTTTCTCATAGTCCTTCTCCTAGTATTTGAAAATCACCTTTATAATCTTTCTTTAATCCTTCCAACTTGATAGCCCACTCCTCTACTGGAACTTGATCATGTATGTACTGCAACCTGCTAAGTAGATCAAGCTTACTATCCAAGTTTGCACCAAGTACATCAAACAATACGCTCTTAACTATAGGGTGGTCAACATCGTGATCCTCAAGACCACGATGATAGTGATCATCAGATATTAAACAACCTACTGCACACATCAGTCCATCATCAGATCGGTACAAACATGTATTATCTGCACCCTCAGAGCGTTCACTACGCTTACCTTGCTTTAGTAAATGCTTACTAACCTTGGTATGGATTTGCTTCATACTCATAGTCATACACCACCTCCTAACCACTCATCATATGTTAATTTAAAATCATCTTCACCTAAATTACTAAGGTATATTTGATAGGGCGCATCATGTCTCTCGCCCTTGGCTGCACTGTCCTCATACAATGACATGACAGCATCAATGAATGCTTTGTCCTCAGCCTGTCTCTTGAGTACCCTTGCTTTAGTGTTAGTCATTACTATTCTCCCTGTCATACTTAGCTGCCCGTACTGCAATGATCTGCTCTTCTATCGTACCCTCTATAGCTTCTGCTATCTCTGTCTCTAGCTGTACCCTAAGAAGTAATGAAGCACAGATCGCATTAGTGATGAGAGTGTCTAAGGGTTTGTTCTCCCTTGTATCACCGCTCTTGGTGTAGATGTCACACAATAATGTACGAACCTTCTCCATTTTAATTACATCACCTTGGTTCCAATTGTTTCCAGTGGAAACTTTATTTGATTCACTCATTACCATACTCCTCATTTACTTTATACAATAGTCCACCATCAGGGTTAGGCAACGCCACAACAAACCCTACATCTAAAGCTCTACGTAATATCTCCTGCTCATCCAACTCAAAATTAAAAGTAGGTGCGAACTTGTTAAACAATTCCTTACTAGTAGTATACATATTAATACCCTCGATTAGTAAAGTGTCGTAATGCAAAGCCGTCCTTCAATGACTCTTTGATTAGCTCCTCCCGTTCCTTATGGGGTGCAGTCTTCAGGAACTGAAAGCATTGGTCAAGGTATTCTTTCTCATTATCTAGGTTGATTAGATAGTGACGCGCTCGACTGATGGTACGTTTTACATTGCTCATGATGCATCCTCTTTATAAATTGTATTGACTTCTTCTAGTTGAGACTCTGTTAAAATCTCTTGATTCTCTGCTATCTCCCATCTCTGGGCATCCATCTCGATCATTAGAAAATAATCCTTGATTCCTTTAGGTGCTTGCTCCACCCATTTGTTCCATTGATCTATGCGCTCGGTCTTTGTTAGTATTGTTATAGACATTAGTACTCTCCTCAATTGTTTCCACTGGAAACTTTTATGCTGCAATTAATAAAGGTATGCAATTAGTGTCCACTACAAAGTTGGACTTGCGAGGATCAACCTTATCCTCTCCTGCCTTAGCCTTAGCTACCTTATAGGTTAAGCCTATAATCTTACCTCGCTGGTATAGGTTTAGTATATCACTAACGTCACCATTCACCACCTCTCTGCCTAGAAATGTCTTGGGCATAGGGCCAAGGAATACAACTGACATAGGCACATCGGTTTGTAACGCTTGCTCGACATACGTTTGATACTCTTCTGCCTTGCTATAGCTAAACATCAATTGATAATTAGCAGGTAATTTCTTCATTCGTTTACTAACCTTCGTGTAATCATAGAAATTAATGTCAGGGAATCTCTGAGGTATAGCCCCATTTTGCATTAACTCCCATCGTACATCACTCAACACGTTAAGTCTAATCCAACACTCAACCTCATTCTTTTTGCATAACTTCTCAAATAGAGTTATCTCATGTATTAGCTGTGCTATAAATGCCTTGCGATCCGAATGATACCAATCTGTCTTGGCTTGCCTCGCTCTCTCCACTGCATTAAACGTACCACGACCCGCTAATTTGAGACACTCCTTGGCACAGGCTGCAATCCACCTCATTATGCATACTGTATCATCAGGCATCATACTCAAACCTGCTACCCTCAACTTAACATCTTTATTGTTCTTGGCTAGCTTAGTGTTGCCACCGCTTGTGTCTAGTAATTTCATTATATTATTCTCCAATTGTTTCCAGTGGAAACTTTATTTATATTCTATTAAGCGACCACTAATGGTAGCTTTACCATGATTTAGTAACGCACTAGCTAAGTCGATAGTAGATGAGCTATCGGAAGCAAAGCCTACAATATAACTGCATGGCCCTCTTAACCAATGGCCTACAGATTTAGGTTCTTTTAATGGACGCGCATAAACTACGCCGTCAATATACACTGCTTTATTTTCCATATTATTCTCCAATTGTTTCCAGTGGAAACTTTATTTTCCTATAGTCGAAACGATATAACCTATCAACACAAGACAACATAGCACCGCGCCAATCCATGCTAAATCTACAATCATATACATATTATAAACCTCCAAATAATGCGCGAGTGCATAGTACAATGATAGCTATGCCGCTAATGACGCCTAATATATTAAATACAATATTAGCTACCCTGTCAAACTTTTCTTGTGCCACTACTTCGGCACTCGGTTTAATACTCTTGTTAAAATCTCTCATAATAATCCTTAATTGTTTCCAGTGGAAACTTTTAGTTTTTGTAAGGCTGTAGCTGTCATGCATTTGGCTTGCAACAATCTAGATTTTAAATCATCACGCTGTCGCAATTGATCAAATTCCATTTGCAATAATTGCTGCAAGAATTTTACAGTTCTTATACGCTTCTCAATATCAGACATACCGCGAGCAATGATACGCTCATCCATATCAACAACATCCGCAGAATATTCTGTTTGATATTGTCGAATTTGTATAACGGAATCATCAATAGACGCGATTAATTGGGCAACTTTTTGCTCAGATTCTAGCGCATTATGGTAGCTTAATTCAGACATAATAATAATCCTTAATAGGGAATAAAAGGGGAAACAATACAAGGGGAATTTGCATTGTTTCCAATGGAAACTATTTTATTTAGCTGCTTTTTTGGTTAGCTTTTCCACAAGCTTTGTTAACTTAGCAAGAGTTATAGCTTTTTCCTTGTCATCATTGCACCACTTTTCGATCAGTTGCAGCTTAGTAAGCGGCTTAGTTTTATACACTTCAGTACGAAATGCGCTATAGGTGTCGTGTGATTCGGGGCTAATGTCTAATGATGCGGCTTTTTTCATAGTGGCGACAACCTGTCGACATTGCATAACAGACTTAACTTGTGCATCATCTTTAACCTTGCCATATGCACCAGCATAGACCACCTTGCAAGCCGCCGTGACGCTTGTTTGCTTCTCCTCAAGTGTACTGTCGTCTTTATATAGTTGAATAGCTAGGGCCATGCGAGCACAACCTGTCTCTTGTTTAGCTACTTGTTCAAGGTCGAAATTGTTACCAATGGCAGTAAGATTGTTTTGTAAATCGATTTTAACTAACATAATAATTTCCTTTATATAGGTATTGATTAAGTCGGGCCTTATGCCCTAGTTGAGAATGATTCTCATTTGCATTAGCATCATCTCT
>Ga0308008_1000469_pt1 | contig 16283 bp, 15 predicted proteins | sample Neamet125_FD_203140 | JGI IMG/M metagenome (GOLD analysis project Ga0308008, IMG submission 203140) | Marine microbial communities from water near the shore, Antarctic Ocean - #125 | ecosystem: Environmental > Aquatic > Marine > Unclassified | place: Southern Ocean | collected 2014-07-24
GCCTCTCTCCTTTTGATTACATTATACATAGCCATTCCATCAAACACATCTCCTCCAAGCGAATTGATGCGTAAGTTGATTGGCATATCTTTTAGTCCTTTGATTTCTGATATAAAGTCTTGTGCAGTTACTCCATAAGTTCCAATTTCATCAAAGATATATATATCAGCAGTTTCACCTGCTTTATTTTGAATGTTATACCATTTTTCGTTCATAGCAGCAAAAATACAAGTAAGTCATTTTAATCTTACCCAATTTAACTACAAAACTTTTAGTATGTGATGTTACTTGATGGTTTAGCTTTAATTCTTTCTTTGTAGACTATATTCTGAGCCATACTCTCACTTATCTCGTATTTAATAGACAAGTCCATCCAAGTATGAGTTCTACTCCCTTCATTACCCTCTAGCATCTTATCAAAGTCAGCAATAATCATATAATTCCTAATTCTCTTAGGTTCAATTAATCCTCTCTCTGTTAGATGTCTTATAATATCCTTGCTAGTTGGATTATCTCCAAACCTCTTTTCTAGCTCAGTACCAGCAATTTCAATGAAGTCAAAGACTACATCTACTTTATTTTGTCTTACTTTTTTTAGGGACATTTTTCTTCTTAGGTGTTTGTTCTATTTCTATCCACTCATCTACCATCATCTCCCAAAACTTACAAACTGCTCCTCTACATGATGTACAAGAAGTAGATTGCTTATTAGCTGGAAATAGTAAATGCCACTCTGCAAACATCAAGTTTAATGATTCTGAGTGATAACTAGGAAAGTTTCTAGTATGATTTTTGTTAGTGATAACTGCATCAGTCATCATCTTTCTTTTGTTTTTGCTGTAATTATCAGCAGTTTCTTTGAAATTCATATGTAAAGTTTTACCATTTATTCTCAGGACATTTACCAAAAAACTCTTTCGTTAATGATGTCTTTGCATCTAAGAAACACTTGCATTTAAAACATCTTGCACCTTTACTTATCTTAGGTGTCTTTAACAGTAAAAAGTTTCGGTAGAAACTACAACTTTTACACACATCTAGTCGTTCTAATTTGGTTTTTTTATCAACAAACATTTGTTTACTTTTAAATTATTATATTGTTGCTTGAGATTGTATTACACTTACAGTGTTCTGACTGTCTGTAATGTCTGCCTCAACCACTACTACTTTACCTGAATTACCCATTGCACCCATCATTTGATTTTGACCTAAAGCATTGAATTGTTGTTGTGAGAATGAAGGCTGATTAAGCATACCCCCATCAGCAAACTTAACTCCTCCTCCTGCTGCGTTCATTGCAGATAATTGACTAGAGAACATTGATGTACTCCTTTTGTTTATAACAGCCTCACCACCCTCTAATTCAACTACTCTACCACCTACTGCAAACTTCTCACCTCCCTGTGCGTGTGATTTACCTTGCACCATACCTCCATTAGCAAATTCTTCTATCATCCCTCCTAAAGCGTACTCCTGATTTTTAATTACTGCTAGTTGAGCAGCACCAACAGCTAAAATAGGAGCTACTGCAGCAAAACCAAAAACACCTGTTTGAGCAAATACTTTAGCTACTGCCATTGCAGTATTCATTATAACTTCCATACTATCTCTTTTCTTCTTCTGTGCAAATGCTTTCTTTTGAACCTTCTCTACTTCTACTTCATATTCCTCTTGAGATATAATACCTGCCTCTTTCTTTTCTTCTAATGATTTTCTTTCTTGGTCTAATTGTCTATCTGCATTTTGTCCCATTATATCAAAAATAGCACCTGCAGCTGTTTTCATTATATCTAAATTTGCTAATTGAGTATCTATCTGGTCTTGTGATGCAGTTTTTCCTGCCTCTGTAGTCTTTTTGTAATTAGCTAATTTAAGTGCTGTTAGTTGGTCATCTAATACTTTTCTCTCATCATAGGATAGGTTTTCATCTTCAAGTAAACTATTAATTAAATCCATTTGGAAGTTAGCTAAATCCTGCTCTGCTTGTTCTATTGTTAAAGTTCCATTTAAAATATTATCTACTAAATCATTCCACACGCCCTCTGATGCTGTTGATATAAATGATGATTCTAATTCTCCTCTTGCTTTTGTTAGTTCTTTTACTGAATCAGTTGCTGCATTAGTAGATGTAGTAGATACTTCTAAAGACTTCATAAGTTCATCAACATCAACTCCTAAATCAAGTGCAGCAGTAGCAGCATTTTCATACTCTGTTGCTAATTCAGCTGACTCATCTTTATTGTCTTTTAGATTAGCCGTATTATCAGCTAAAAACCTAGTAGAGTTGCTAACCTCAATATTAACTCCTTGTCTAGTTCTATTTGCTTGTTTATTTGTTTCTATTGAAGATTTAACTTCTTCTCTTTCTAGTTTTTGCTTTTCAATAATCAAATCTAAAGCCTCTACCTGATTTTCAATTTGTTTTTTTCTTATTTCAGTTAATTTTTCTTCTGCTGCTAATATATTTATTTTCTGTAATAATGCTGCATTAGCCTCAACTTGTGCTACTTTTAAATCTTGTAAACTTGTTTTCTCTGTAATTATATTAGGTAAATATTCTCCATACTTTGTATTAATACTAACCAAAAGTTTGTTTCTAGTATCTTGAGATATATTAGTTTCTTCAAGTGCTTTAAACATATCATTCATAGCCTTTCTATCTTCATTAATCTTTTCAGATACAGGTATCTCTATGAAATCAGTTAATTTATTAATAAAAGAAGCCATCCCATTAGCAGCAGATTTTAACGGCTCTATAAAATGGTCAACAATAGAAATTTGAAATCCTTGCCAAGCAGATTCAGTTCTTTTCAACCCTCCCTCTAAAGTATCACCAACTATCCTTGCCATTTCTTCTGCTGCACCACTAGCATCTTTCAATGCATCTCTCAAATCTAAAGTTCTCTTTCTGCTGGTAATCATTTGCTCAAATGTTGAAACTTGTCTTACATCTACAATTTCCATTATCTCAGCAAGACTACCACCTTCTTTGCTGAACTTAGCCATTGCAGGTACAAGTTCATCTAACGAGTGAATTGTCTTTCCGAAAGATTTTACTAAATCAGAATTAGGGTCTTGCATTTTAAGTAATATATTTCTCATAGATGTACCTGCGATAGAAGCCTCAATACCTGAATCTGCTAATTGGGACATAATTGCTGCTGTATCTTCAATAGAGAATCCTGCTGACTTTGCAATAGGAGCTACTTTAGTCATAGAAGTTTGCCATTTCTCAATATCTAAAGCAGAGCTAGTAAATGCAACTGCCATAACATCCACTACTCTTTGTGTTTCAGAAGCATCTAATCCAAAACCTCTCACTGCAGACCCTGCTACTATTGCTGCTCTTGCTAAATCACTATCTGTTGCTGTAGCTAAATGAAGGGTAGCTTCCTGTGCAGCTATTATCTCTTTAGTAGTAAATCCTAGCTTACCATAATTAGTTTGCAATTCAGCAACCTGCTGTGCTGTAAAGAATGTAGAACGACCTAAATCCTGTGCAGTCTTTGATAGTAATAGGAATTCCGTCCTATTCGCACCTGTAATAGCCTTAACTTTAGCCATTTGAAATTCAAACGCTTTAAATGACTTTATTGAACCTGCTATAACTTGACTTATTCCTCTAAATGCAGCAGTAGCAGCTAAAACACCTGCAGCCATCTTTCCGAAACTCTTTGTAGCAGTTCCTGATTTCTTTGTTATTTTATCTAACTGCTTATCTCCTTTTACTACTACCTGAACTACTACTTTCTCTGTATTCGTTGCCATATATATAATTAATTAAAATGCCTTTTGAACATTTATTGTTGGATTATTTTTTTTAATTTGTTCTGATATCATATCTGCTACATCTTTACCTATAGATGGTGCTAATTCTTGCGCTACTTTTGCTGAGTTTTCTTTTGCTGTAATACCTGCAAAGTTTGACCTCTGTAATGAGTTTCCGTAACTCCAATAACGATAATTCTCCTTGCCATTTGCTTTTTTATTTGCATAAATTCCACTCTTTAATCTTCTGTAAATAGCTTCTGCATACTTCTTGTCTAATCCCTTTGTATTCATCCATCTGATTATATTCTGTTTGTTTACAGAAAAAGCAACTCTAGGGTCGTTCACTACTCTCCAGTAATGCTTACTAGAAGTAACATCTAATACAAGATTTTTACCTTTACTTATAGTTCCTGAAAAACTTCTATTCAATTTACCTGTAGCATAATACTCTTGTAGTCTTAATTGAGATTTAAGTCCCTTAATAAGTAAAGTAGTAACCTTGCCTAACATATTACTAGTATGTTTAAATTTAATCATCTTATATTGTTTGGTCTGCTGCTACCCTTAATACTTTATGAGCATTACCCCACATATCTTCAGCGTATACAGGAACTAAATACTCCTCTCTTTCTTTTACTGATACATTTGTTATGGTTACATTCTGAGCAGATGAATCAATAGTTGTGAAGTAAATAACAATAATATCTTTAGGATTCATTGCTGTAAATAATGATTTAACCCTACCTACTGAATTTCTTACAATTGGATATGATATGTTTGTTGTTGTGTTTAGTTTATAAGAGTTTTTAAAAGGAGTGTATATGTTGATATAAACAATACCTACACCTGTTTCTATAGGAGTTGTAAGTTCTATCTCATACTCTACACCTTCAATTAAAGACATCATTTGGTACATTCCACTATAAGACACATCACCACTACCTGCATTAATACCATTGAATTTGTAATAACCACCACTACTAATAGGTGCTGTTGCTGCTGCGTAATTACTTCCTGCTGCTGTATGGTATCTCATCCATTGCCCTGCAACAGTCTGTGGTGCTAATGTCAATGCTTCAACGTGAGGATCTAAAGATGAATCATCTACTGTATAATCTGGGTCTGCTGTAAGTTGATTTGAATAAGAAAAAGCATCTCCCCAATTTACATACTCTCCATTGTAAGTAGTAACTGTATTGAAAATCTCCAATCCACTCTGCTGTGCAATTCCTCTTGCTGTTATTTGTTGTGTGTTAATTTTCATATTATTTATTAAAGTCCCGAATTATCATTATCAATAATGCTACCATCTGAATTCCAATCATTATCACCACTACTCCCAAACATAGGAGATGTTGCTGAAAATTCACCAATTTGAAACCACTCTATTAATTCCACTTTAGTTGATTCATTTTTGTTAGGCTTAAAATCTATAATTTTATTTACCCTCCAATACACACCATCTATGTAAACTAATTTTTTGAAATCTAAATTAACAATATCAGTTGTATTTAAAGATACAGATACTGTTCTTAATCTTGGACTTCTCTTTAATCCCTCAATCATATTTCTGTAGTATGTATCATATAATCCTTTACCAACCTGATATGAAGTATAAACTCCAGTATCATCATCATAATCCCTAACCCATACATTTCCATAAGCTAAGTTTGGACTTATTGTACTATCTCTATTTATCATTGTTGCTTGTGGGTATATTCCGTACCCAGCAGAACTTGGTAATCCACTCCAAGCCTTTACTACCTTTGTTACTGAACTCCAAGTTTGCACTACTGCTTGTTTTGGACTAAATATATTACTATTTGAAGGAGAGTATTTATTCCAATACAATAATCTAGGTAAAAAGTCATATCCTTTTACTGGTCTACCTAACTCATTTACAGAAAAATCCTCTGTCCATAAAACTCCAGAATAAGCAGTATCAACACCTACAACGAAAGTAGTGTCTTGGTCTTTTCCATTATAAGTTCCTGCAAAGAATGGGTTTTCAAATGTACTATCTCCTTTCTTAAACGTATTAGGTAGCGTTTCCTTGTAAGGGTACTCATCTTCTATTTTATGAAAAAATTGCTCACCTCTATTCTTTACTTTAGAATCAGCACTATCATTCTTATATTTAAACACTAAAGTTCTTTTTAAATCACTTTGAAGCCACTTATCACTTGTTTCTTTGCTTCTGTCTAGTTTATAAGTCCAATCTATTGCATCTGCATAAGGTTTGTAGAATGTATCAAAAGGCTCAATATTTATTGTCTTTGTACTTTCATCAGTAGTCATTTGCAAGTTAAATGCGTGAGCAATACCTTTAATGAAATCTATCTGCTTATAGTCTGTATTCATAACTTCACTTAAATCGTAAGTCTGTCCATATTCAACAAATAATGGGTCAATAGCGATAGTGTATGTTGCGTTAGCATTACTAGAATTAGTTGCTGAAGTTGGAGTTGATGAGCCAAATAAATGAAAATCTAAACTTGTTGAGTTTGACGAGCCAGCATTACAGTTCATTGAAACTTCATAAATCAATCTTAATTCATCATCTTTATTAAAAAATCTAGTGATTTCTAGTGAACCAAAATTAATAGTACCATTGATGGTGTTATTATTTGTACTAGCAGAGAATAAAGATGATTGGTGGTATGAGATTGTATTCCAACTAGATTGACCTACTGTTTGTATTTGTAAGGATAGTTTTACAAAATCTACTGTAGTTGTAGAACTAGAACCAGAGCCAGATAAATTATCCCAATATATACCTAAATTATCTAATTTAATCTTATACTCTCCGTACTCTTGTACTGTAAATACTCCTGTAGCTGCATCCCATCCTGTATTAGCCGTAGTAGAATCTAAAACAAAATCAGAAGAATCATTAAGGTTAATTGTAAAGAATGTAGAAACAAATGTATTACCATTTGATGCTGTTGCAGTTTCAGTTGATATAAGACCCTCTCCTGTAAAACGATTACCATACCCATATTGAATAGTTCTATCATCAGGATTGTTATATTTAAAGTTTGGCAACAGCCATACTAACTTCTTAAACATATCAGTACTCATAAAAGCTGAGTTTATCTTATAACCAATCGTAGAAAATATCTTATCTAATGTAGTCTTAACAAATACTGATGGTCGCCAATCTGCAACTGGTGATGGAGTTCCGTAATCAGTACCTGCATCATTAAATCCATAATAACCAACCTTAGTTGCAATATAACCTAACGCATCAGTAATTGTATCTAAGAGTTGTATTGTTCTAGCAGTCCCTAAAGCATTATAATCACCATAAGATGTTACAGGGTAAACTATAGGAGAGTCAGAGGTGGTACAGTCTATATCATCCCAAGTATCTACAATACTATTTTTATTATACGTAAGTCCTTCTCCATTAGCACCCCAATCTATAGTATTCATATATGTATCTTGAATCTTATCTGCCCAACTTAAATTACTTCCAAAAAATACACAACTATAATAAGATGGTGTTTCTCCATAGCCACCAACTCCATCAACCTGAATTAAACCAACTAAAGAATAAAGATTATTAAAAAGAATTCTACAAGGCTTTTTATCGGTTACTTTATTATCAGAATTTATATTAGGGATGTATAAGTGTTTTAGTAAATTATTATTATTCTTAGTTGCAGGTATTTTAAATGTCTTACTATAATCACCACTTGTTGAGGTTAAGTCTCTAAAGTCTGAAATCTGAAATGTTAATGCTATAGGGAAATCAGAATGGTCAGTAACATCTAACTCTCCAACTATACTCTTATCCCAATCAATAACACTTGCATCTGTTATTACTATACTTGATATAGTTCCTGTATTTGTATTTCTACCAAAAAGGTCAGGAAAACTCGTCCCAGTAGCGACAAAAGTAAAAGAAAAACTACCATTAACACTAGACCTAGCTGCTATAGGAACTCCACTAGATGTTGAAAAACCCATATCAGATGTACCAGTCTTACCAGTTATATTAAAGAAAAGATTATAAGTTGCTCCTATCACTAAAGATTGTGATGATATACCACTAAGGTAAGTTATACCACCCCCACTACCATCCCAACTAGCACTAGTACTGTTATTTGCAGTCCAACCTGCAACTGGGGTAGCAGCATTAACATTAACTAAATTATCACCTGCACCATAATTATAATCTAATATCTCAATTTTTACTGACATATATTAGTTTCTTTGTGTTTGCACTTTATGAGCTAAAGTATATTCAATATTAAACTTAACTAAACCATTTTCTTGATTAACAGTTTCAATATCACTATTTGTAATGATAACTGGTATATATCCTTTTGTTGATGGTCTAAGGTATGGATTAGATAGATTACCTTTTTCAGTAGCATCTGTATCTTTCTCTATCCAAACATTAGGAGATAATAGAATTTCTTCTAGCCATTTAGCAACAGATTTGTTTAATGGCTCTGTGTACACGCTCTGCACTCTATCAGCAGTTACTCCTAAAACCTCTCTACCTCCTTTGTATAAATCACCACCCCTCATAGTGTCTGATATGTAGCCTGCATCTGCAACACTTACCTCTGCACTATTTACAGCACCAGAATTAGCTTGATACCAAGTTCTATCACCACTCTTTCTTTCTATTACACTTCTACTAATAGTTAATCCCTCTACTACATCTCTTTTTGCAGTATAGCTATCAATACCACCCAATGAGTTTAACCAATGAAACCTAACAAATCCATAAGGTATATTTTCATTTTCTCTATCTATAGTGTATTTATAATACTTAGATATAACTCTTTCGTTACTACCCCACATTGCTCTTTTAACTAAAGAAGAAGTATAGTAAAGTGTATTGCTTGTTATTGTATTTCCTGTATAAGCTGTCCAATAAGGGTAATTGCTATTTGGTGCTGGTAACCTAGTAGTATTGTCTGGCGACCAAACATTACCACTATTTATAATATAGTATGGTGATATATTTTGAACAAACATTTGGTTTTGATATTGTGCAGGTAATGTATATCCATTACTGTCTTGAGTTATTAAGTTATCTTCAAAATCTCTTAAATAAAAAGTATTATTAGTACCATTAGCTTCATAAGTAACTATTTTAATACCATCAGCACCAACTACATCATCTACACCAGTGTGAATATCATCACTATAATTATCTCTAATGTAAAACTGCAACCACTCTGCTTGTTCATCTATTCTTACAGGTTTTTGGAAATCTTCAGCTATACTTCCATCTGCCCAATTAGGACATCTGGTTAAGAATTGGGATTTATTTGAACTAGAATCTCCTATATTATAATTAGAATAATAAACACTATCTTTCTCAAATTGATTTACTGAGTTTATTAGAGTTATATAGGGAGCGGGGGTAATAGAATTATCTGCTGTTATTATACTTTTATTATCATCTGCATCAATATATATTATGTCAAAAGTTGCAGAAACTCTCAACCTTCTAAATGTCCCATTTTCAGAAACATTATAATCACTTATAGGAGTTCCTGTTTCTAAATTACCTCCAATAACATTATCTTGCATTGTTAATCCTCCATTCATACCGCCATAATAATTACTTTGCCAAGTTCCTTTGTTGATTGGACATAAGCTATAAGATAGTTGGTCAGAAAGTAACTGACTTACATCTATCGTAAACCTATGACCATTAGGTGGAGTGCCATCTGTATATTTCTTATTAGCCATATCTCTTGACTTCTTAATCGTTCCAATAGTAGTCCAAGTAGAATTATCCACAGAGGTTTCAACTTTAAATATAGCATTAACAATTCCACCTGAAATGCCAACTTCAACTCCTTCATTAATACCAGAGTAAAACCATTGAACTTGATACCTTAATTGGTCATTAGCACTCTTTAGGAAATTAATCCTATAATCCCAACTCATTGTAGCTAGATTACTAGAGTTCCAATTTAAAGGTACTATTCCCCAACTTACTGTTCCTACAAAATTTGACATATCTTAATATATTTTATATTTTTTGTTTAAATAATCTACTACTTTTGCTGTTTCATCATCTGTTAATTTTCTATCGTAAATAATAACCTCTTGGAAATCTCCATCTAGGTATCTAGCGTTAGTTTCTGAAGGGGGAATAAGACCATTACTTGCTTTTACACATCCAACTGTAAATTTAGACTGCTCAAATGATTTTGTTAAGTCAAATGATCCATCATAGTCAGATGCATAAAAAGTATTTCCTGAATCATAGTAATTTAAGTAAATAGTCGCACCATCCTTCCTTAAGGATGCGATATGAAACTTACCTGTATCTATTGTTGCTGTTTTTTCTGATAATGTTGTAGTTCCATCACTTACAGAAACCTCATAATTACCTGCTGCATTAGTTCCCATCTCTATAAGAGAACCATCAGTTAAATGATAATACCCAAATAAAGCATTACTTACTGCATTTATTTTACTAACCTCAAATACCGAGAATTGTTCATTAGCTAAACTTGTTTTGAGATTATTATCTGAAACCAAAATATCATTAGTAAATGTAAGCATTGTTTTATCTAAAACTCCACCACCATAAGTGTATCTTAATGGTTGTCCCATTGAAGGTTCTTTTGAAACTCCATTCCCATTACCTGAACCATCTCCAATAAGAATAACTTTTTTAGTAGGTATGCTAAAGGTTACACTACTATCTGCTCTTATCCATACATTCAAGTCTGCAAAGTCTGATGGGTAGTTAGATACAGGTCTAAAGCACTTAGTAAAAGCACTCATTGTGAATACTAACTTGATTTGAACTAACTTATCGTTCTTTGTATCTTTAATTCTTTCAATCTCAATACTCTCATCATTAAGGTACGCTTCTACAGTTACATCTTGGTAGTTTTTAAGTACCATATCCAACCACTCATAAGATAAGTCTTGTAAGTTATCCCATCTATTTTGTAGTGTTACTGCTGATTGAGCTGCTTGAGAGTACAAGTTATAGAAGTTTATCTCAAAAGAATACTCCTCCCTACCATCATATATTGCTGGTATTATTGATTCTGGTGGTGTAACTAGCATTAATGGGTACTGAGTGTCGTGGTCTTGATTAACCTCTCCATCATAGCCAAACTTTACATCTCCATAAGTCCATTTGCTGTCAAATACAGTTATTATATCTGTTAGTCTTGTTATTGCCATATTATTGTGCTATATTATTTTTATTATGTATCTTTTCTTGTACAGCAATTTCATAATCGTTCTTAGCAGTATTGTAGCTCAAGTAAGTTAATACTTTATATAAATTTGTTTCTTTCACGCTATCAATGTCATTATAACCTTCTATTCTAAATACCCCCTTCTCTGCTACCATATACAGGCTGTTAAGCCAACCATACGGCTTTATGAATCTGTTGTAGAGTCCAATTGTAGAAACTTTACCTTTTCTACCTCCACCTCCTCCTCTGTTTTCCCCAAAAACATTTGGAAAGTCCGAGTTAATTTTACGCTTTGCATTGTCAAAAAAAAACTGAACTCCCAAACGAAATCCATACTTAACTCTTTAAATTTTTCAGTCTTAGCTGGTATTGCATCATCATCATACTCCTCATCTGCTCTCCTACACAATATAGCCATTTGCTCAGGCAATACATCAAACCTACCATGTTTCATTATTTCTATTGTACTATCCAAGTGAGTAGACTCAATATAATCTCCAAATGTGTTCCTTCTTAGAAATTCTTTTGGAAATAAGTACTCCTCCCCATCTAATTCAAACTTTTCTATACCTTTAGGCTTATATTCCTCTAAAAGACTAGAGAATGTAGCCACAGCCTCATTAACGCTATCTACATCAAGTCTGTTCATCTCATTTTGAGAAAGTCCAGTTAGATACATAAATATATCTCTATTCATCTTCAGTAACTCTACTTCTGAATGTTCTGGCTCAATAATGTTACCATCCTCATCTCTTTTAGTATATTGACTGATAATTGTGTATAATCCACACCAATACCTTAAAGTAATGTCTTTCCACTCTGTTGGAATCTCGTATGAGTTGTTTTCAATCTGAATCTCTACCATATATTAGTTTTTAATCGTTTCACTCTCTAGCATATCCTCTAGTATCTTCTTTTTATCAGTAGCGTCTATCAGTACATCTGCTAATTCTCCTGTAGCATTTTCACATAAACTACCAATCTTCTCTAAGTGAACAACCATAGTATCTTTATTTCTCTCTGTTTTCAGCCCAGTAATAAAACCAATAGCAGTATAAAACAACATATTTGGTATTAAAAATATAAATTCTGCCATTACTCCATCATCACCTTCAATCTTTAGCGTTGTATCGTGAAAATTATTAGAATACAAATAAACAGAGTCAAGTATGTTTAAGAAATCCTGATATTTACCTGCAATCTCATCTTCTGTAACATAATACATTATTTTCTTAACATCTTCCATAAGCACCTCAACAACCTCTTGATGTCCCTTGTTTAAGTAAAGTATATCTTTCTTTTTCATAATTTTCTGATAATTTTATTGTAATTAATCAAAACTACGCAAAAATAGTAAATTAACTAGGAAATAGTTTCACAGTTTTCCAACAAACTGAAAATAAATTAATAATAATTAGGAGTTAAATAAAAAAGGTTTAGATTTGCAGCCTAACTAAAACAAATACAATGAAAATATTAGTAGCGTGTGAAGAAAGTCAAGCTGTAACCAAAGAGTTAAGAAAATTAGGTCATCAAGCATTTAGCTGTGATTTATTAGAGCAGAGTGGTGGTCATCCAGAGTGGCATGTTAAGGGAGATGCTGTTGCTGAGGCTTATAGTGGAAAGTATGATATGATGATTTGCTTTACACCTTGTACTCATTTAGCCGTAAGTGGTGCTAGGCATTTTAAGAAAAAAATTGCAGATGGCAGACAACAACAAGGTATTGATTTATTTATGAGTTTTGTAAACGCACCTATTAATAAGATTGCTATTGAAAACCCTATTGGGATAATGAGTACTAATTATAGAAAGCCAGACCAAATAATACAACCTTGGCAGTTTGGGGATAAAGCACAAAAAAGCACTTGCTTATGGTTGAAGAATTTACCAGAATTACAGCCAACTAATATAGTTGAGAAAGGAGAGTTTTTTGAATTTATAAGTAAGAAAGGGCAAAAGAAACGTATGGCAATGTGGTACTATAAAGCCCTGAAAGATGCTAAAACACCAGCAGAACGCAGTACATTAAGGAGTAAGACTTTTCAAGGTATAGCGAAGGCTATGGCTACACAATGGACATAATCAATTAAAATATAAAACCTTACCTCCACCACTCCAAATCTCTTTGTTTACTGCCATTACTAAGCAATCTACCATATCATCATGCTTTGCTGCAGGAAACTTAGCTAATTGGTCAAGAAACTCATCATTCCAATCACCATTCAGTATGCTCACTCTACCACTCTCCAAAGATGCACTCACATCACTCACTCTTGCTACCTTATCTTTAGTTGGTGGCTTATCTTCTTTAACATTAAGTCCTGTTTCTCTCACTAGAGTTTGAACAATAGACTTACCTGATGCTTTAGGTTCTACATATATTCTACTTCTATTGGTATATCCGTTCTTCTGCACCCACTGTTGAATGAATTTCACTAGGTCAGGGAACTCTTTATAAACATTAACACAGTCTACTATCTGCCATTTGTTATCTTTATAGGTATATGCTAGTAATGCAGAGGGGTCATTCTTCTGGTCAGCCGTATATGCAGGGTCAATAACGAAATTAACCACAGCATCTTCAGCTCTATACCTATCAATCTTAAACCAATCCTTATGAATCATTCCACTATCTAGTGGTGTTGGTGTTTGTTGTAGTTGCCCAGCATAGCCATAACTACCTAATGCACTCCTATAATCATCTAATGTACTCTGACTAAACCTATCTTCCCAGAACAACTGAGTATCTTTATTGTAATACTTCTCTAAGTATGCAGGTTTGATATTACCATCTCCACTTTTAGCAGGAATACAGATATGTTTATACTTTAATCTAGTTTCTTTGCTTAACAAGAACCCAGTCAAGTCCTCCTCGTGTACTCTTTGCATAATTATAATCCTTACTCCAATATCAGGTTGATTAAGCCTAGAATAGAATGTAGTCCTATACCATTCGTTAGCGTTCTCTCTTTCTGTTGCAGAACTCGCCATCTGTGGTGATAAAGGGTCATCCACTATCAAAAAGTCCCCACCTTGCCCTGTAACAGTTCCACCTACTGATGTTGCTCTCCTCATTCCAACAAAGTTGTTCTCGTATCTCTCTTTTAAGTTTTGGTCTTTCTTAATATGGAATACATCTCCCCACCTTCTCTTAAACCAATCACTAAATATTATATCTCTACTCTTAGTTGCTAGTTCGATAGATAGTGTTGCAGAGTATGAAGAAGTAATGAATCTTAACTTAGGCGACCTTATCCAAGCCCATACAGGAAACATAACAGTTACTATCAGTGATTTCGTACTCCTAAAGGGTACATTAATAATAACATCCTTAGTTTTAGGTTTCTGAGCTATTACTCTTTCACATTCTTCCTGCAATAAGTCGCATATATACTTATGATGCCAATTAGTGGATAAAGGTACTGCAGGTTCTACAACAATCCAAGCTGCTTGAAAGAACTCATAGAAACTCATCTCACATAGTTTCTTTTCTAATGCAAACTTCAGTAATGCTTTTTTATTCATTTATAGATAATAATATTTCTTTACATAATTCATAAGGTATTTTACTCCTTTCGTAATTATTTTTCATTCCTTGTGTTCCTGTTCTTGATCCTCTTGGTGCAGGTTCGTGATGACAATTAGTATTTCCATTAAAACACATTGTTCTAGGATTCCATCCAATTTCATTAAACAATGAATAGATATGATTGCTCCATATATCAGTTGGCTTGGCTCTAGTATCTCCATATTTGCAATACCATATTGTTGTTTTAGGGATTCCTAACATAAAATCCATTTTTCTTAAATATCCTCTAGGATTTTCAATAAAATATTTGCAATTATATTCTTTTATTAATCTTAAAGTGTTTAAAACAAGTCTATCGCTTTTGGCTGCAAAATCTGTTTTTGGCTTGCCAATATCCCTGTGGTGGCTTATTGCTGCAATTGAATAAGTAGTGCAAGGAGGACTTGCCCATATTGCATCAGGAATAAAAGGAATATCTTCTTTAGTTAGAAATTCAATATCCTTAACTAAGTCAATCCCTTCAAAATTATTAATATCAACCGAGAAAACTTCATATCCTAATCTATCTGCTACTTTTCCAATTGATCTGCTTCCTGCAAATAATTCTAATATTTTCATTTTCTTTTTATTCATCTAATTCTGTGTAGTCAATATCTTCTGCATCTTCAAGTCCTCTAATCTGTCTTTTAATATCTTCAAGTGTTGCTCCTTCGTTTAAGTTAATCTCAATCTTAGTTTCTGAGTCCCTCTTTATTTCTGTTGATGATAATTTAGGCATTGCATAATTCATTAGTTTAGCTATTGCATCTATGTATGCTCTTGGGTCTTCATCAAACAATATATCTAAAGCCATCTTAATCTTTACAGGCTGTCCTTCTAATGCATAAGCTAAAGACTTTCTAGTCATCTTAGCTAATTGCTTTGTTTCATTATTCTTAGGTAATAAAGACTTTGCAGTTTTATTAAAGTTCTCATCTATGTTGTTAGGTCGCTTCTTCATAGCCTCACTACCTACTCCATTATTCTCTTGTTCTTCCATCATTATTCGTTTAGATTGCCAATATACAACAATGTGCTTAAATAGTTTCATAATAAAGATATAAAATTGAACTTGTAAGATTATATGCAATTAAATATAGTATAGGTGATAATGACTATATTAGATGTATATGCATATAATGTGTCTTGTTTATTCACGACTTTAAAAGACAATCACACTGTATTATGATTTAGTAAACCGATAAGATTACTTAATCGGCTCAAAAGTAAACTTATAAAGTTGAACTTCTCTAATTTTATTGTAACTATTTAGCCCTATAATTAACTTATTATTAAACATTCTATCCACTATGCCGTTTTTGTATAGAAACTATGAAAGTATTTAATATTCAAACACTATCTTCGTGCCTCTTATAAGAACCTATATACAATTCTAAAGAAGTCTGCTCAATTCCATAACACCATAGTAACAGAGTAGTATGTTCTCATAATCGACACAGTCCTATAGTAAACATCATTGCTCATATCGCAAAGTATCTAACACCTTACTAATAGATGTTTAATGATAACTACCTTTTATAAAATTGAACTTGTATTCTGTGTGTGTGGGTGTGTTGGCTCAAAGCATTAGTATATGGTCTTTGACGGTATCCAGATCAAACCCTTTTTAATCCTTTTGCATAGCTTTAATGACTAAAGTCATGACAGTAATGACTGAAACTGAACTTTAAACTGGTTTTTAGTTTGGGTTTTAGCTTGTTTTTGTATGTAAAGACAGAAAAAAG
>Ga0308008_1000471_pt1 | contig 16254 bp, 14 predicted proteins | sample Neamet125_FD_203140 | JGI IMG/M metagenome (GOLD analysis project Ga0308008, IMG submission 203140) | Marine microbial communities from water near the shore, Antarctic Ocean - #125 | ecosystem: Environmental > Aquatic > Marine > Unclassified | place: Southern Ocean | collected 2014-07-24
AGAAGAGTCACCTTTCCTTCATCCGGATGGCCGCACGCTCTATTTCAGTAGTAACGGTCATCCCGGTTTAGGGCATTTAGATATGTTCGTTTCACATTTACAGGATGACGGTAGCTGGGGCACTCCGTTAAACCTCGGTTACCCCATGAACACCCATGACAACGAAAACAGTTTATTGGTAGAACCCGACGGTAGCTATGCCATTTTTGCCACTGACAGAGGCAAAGAGCCAGGTGATTTAGATCTTTGGAGGGTTGAGTTGCCAGAACCTGCTAAGCCTACTCCTGTAGGTGTTTTATATGGAGTTGTGGTAGATGATGTGACAAGTCAGATGCTTGAGGCATCCGTGATATTACTTGATGCAGTATCCGGGGAGTTGATTGCTACGGTAGAGTCTGGTGCCGATAAAGGATTCGTTTTGCCATTGCCGTCAGAGGGTAGTTATAGCTTTGAAGTGGATAAAGAGGGTTATATGTTTCAGATGACGAGTTTCAAAATGTCTGGAATAGCAAGTCAGGTAGTAGAGGTGCGTTTGAGGAAAATAGAATCCGGAGCGTCTCTAAATCTAAAGACAATCAGATTTGAAAGTGGTAGTGCCGAACTTGCTTCTGGATATCAAGCTGATCTCGTTAGATTAGTGAATTGGCTAGAGGTTAATGTCGAATCTAAAATCGAGATTATTGGACATACTGATGATGTAGGGAATGATATCGATAACATGAGACTGAGTAAGAGTAGAGCGATGTCAGTTTTGAGCTTTCTAGAAGCAAATCATATAGACCTTCAGCGATTAACTCATAACGGCAAAGGGAGTACTGAGCCCTTGTTGCCTAATTCTACGGAAGAGGGAAGAGCCAGTAATAGAAGAGTGGAAATTCTAGTTAAATAATTCCTAGATAGACCAGCGTATAGCGAGGTACAGCGTTCTTGGTGGTGCGGGGTTATAGAATTTACCATACACTCCATTTAGCTGAGGCCAGTTAGAGTACTCAGCGTCCATGATGTTTTTCACACCCGTTTCTAAAATAATGCTTCGCGGAAGTTTTACAGATACTGAAGCGTCTACTACAGAATACGCATCCATATAGCTAGTGCCGATGTTATTCAGTGGAGTATCTCCCACGTAACGTGCATCTAGATTAGCCGTTCCCCAAGAATTGACTGAGATAAATTGAACACCTCCGGTAGCCTTAGGCGATCCAGGTAGCTGGTTCCCCGCGTGGTCAGTAGATTCCCCGAATGTATGAAGAGCTAAAGATCCAAACCCACTCACATGGAAGTGGTCGCAAACTTTCCAGTCAACAGTACTTTCCACACCTGCCATTACAAGCCCACCGTCAACATTTTCAAAGCTAACACCATCATTTTCCTGTATTATTTGGAGGATAGCATTGTTGACTGTTTGATGGTACAGGGTACAGTTTGCACTTAGATTTTCCGTTATCACTGTCCTGATTCCAGCCTCGAAACCTACTGCTGATTCAGAAGATAGGTGCGTAGGTTGAAAACCATCCGGACTCACGAGTTCAAAGGCTGTGGGGTCACTAAATCCGGTGCTGAATTGTCCGAAGACCACCACGCCGTCAGACACGCGGTAACTTATGCCTAGCCTAGGGAGGATGGAAAGTGAAGTTGTATCACTTAAATAGTCTACTCCTTCAGGAATATCATTATAAATCACTCCAGATGTGTTTCTGCTTCTATAGCTAGCGCCGATTTGACCCTCTACCCTAAGGCCATTACCGTTAGTTATTATCCAGTTAGTGCTTGCGAAGGTTTGGGCTGCATTAAACACCAAATTATATCTCATAGGTATTATCACAGTCAGGGGGCTAGGTTCATCTTCCCACTCCGCGATATTGTACTCATCATTAATATGCATAATCGTTGCCTCGAAGCCTAACTTCCATCTATCACCATCGATTAGTGTTTTACTTGCTGATGAAAGTGTGCTGTATCCTTCTCCTGACTCTTCCTTATAGCCGTTGTAAAACGCTGATGTGCCGTAAGGATTAGTCTTAGAAGTAGTTCTTCCAAGTATAGATGCGCTTATGTCCCAGCCGTTATCAAGTATTCTTGAATATCGGTAGCCAGCTATGTCTCTTATTCTAGCTACGTGAGCGTTGAATTCTTCACCAGGAGCGGCAGTAGGAGTTATTTCAGCTTGTAATTGACTGATCGCCCCTGGAAGTGCCCAGGCACCATCATAGTGAGTCGCGAAAACTGAGTGTTTACCACCTTGGAGGTCATAGTATTTTGCTGATAATTGGAGTTGGAGTTTGTTATTCCACTCCCAGGATCTGTATCCGGGGTTGTCAGTTGAAACAGCAGATAAACTGATGTGTCCGTTCTCAAAACCGTAACTCAATCCACCTGCAATTCTTGAGTGCAGGGAAAGGCTGTCAGCACCCGTAGAGCCATAGCTTTTATTCATCCATTTATGTTCTCCAAGTGAAGGGTTTGAGATGCTTGCAATCTGAAGAGCTCCACCATAAGCCCCGCCATATGATGCTGCTGCAGGGCCAGTTACTAAGCTCAGTTGAGAGATTAAGTCCGGGTCAATTAGTTCGAGCGGGGAATTTCCGTCTGCTTCAGTTAGGACGAAGCCATCCATAATAATCATGGAGTTTCTAACGGAATAGGGAGATCTCAATGACGAGCCCCTAACGTGTAGTCTGCGAGAACCTCCATCTCCTCTCGTTTCCATCTTAACTCCGGGAATGAAATTTAACATTCTACTCAGGTCGTAGCATTCAAGCCCGTGCAGTTTAGCGGAATCTAACACGTGGATTTCTCCAGGTACAAGCTCTTTTAAACAGGAGCTTCCATATGCTTCTACAGTTGCTGTGGAGATTTCGGTTTGGGCTGAAAAATTATAAGAAGCTCCAAGGAGAGCTAACAATACGACGCTGCGAATGTTCATTATGTAATGCTTATTTTACAGTAAAGTAAAAGTTCTAGTAATCATGTTGTCCCCGTTCTGAAGGAATAGGTAGTAGGAGCCTTTTGCAAGGTCATTTACCTGCAGAACCTGTGTGTTGCTATTAAGACTACCTGCCTTAACCGTCTTTCCGTGATAATCTATGATGTTATAATGACCGCCGATGAGCGCGTCAGAAATGTCGATGTTGATTAACTCTGCTGCGGGGACGGGGTAAACAAGTGCGTCAACTAGTTCTTCTTTAATCAGTTCAACTGAATCATATTCGTCAGGTCTGAATTCTTTAATAATATTAGGACCGTAGCCTGGGTATGAGGGGCCGTTTAACGCCATGTAAATAGCACCTGTGTTTGGGTTGATGGCAATGTCTCTGACTCTTTGATTAAACTCGGAGAAGTATTGGTCCTCAGATTCAACTTCAAGACCGTCGGCAGATAAATGCAGTACACTTAATCGTTCGTATTGGCCGCCAAGCCCACCGAGTACAGAAAGTAATACGGTGTGGTTCCATGCTGGAATAGCTGGGTGGTTGTAATACTCAATCCCATTTACAGCTATGCATGGAGCCCATGCTCGTAATGGCTCTCTCACGTTGTTCGCTTCGCAGAAGGTAATTTCAGATGCGCCATTGCAAAGTCCTTCTACATTAGGCCAGCCATAGTTACGGCCCGGCTCAATTATGTTAAACTCATCCCAATTACTCTGACCATGTTCAGAGCTGTAAATAATCCCGTCTGGACCTATGCACAGTCCCTGACTGTTTCTGTGACCCCAGCTGTAAACATAGCTTCCGGGCCAAGGGTTGTCGGCTGGTACAGATCCGTCGAGGTTTAATCTCAACATCTTCCCATTCAGGTGATTCAGGTTCTGAGAAGAATTACCTCCATCACCTGTGTCACCAGTACTCATGAGTAGGGTGTTGTCTGGTAGTATTAAAAGTCTAGACCCGTTGTGAATACCTCCCGCATCAACCGTTAAAAGTATTTCTTCGTTAACTAGATTTTCTCCATCAAAATCAAAAACGCTGAGGTTTTCGGATGCGTTATTCCAGCTACTTCCTGTACAGTAAACAAGGAATACCTTAGGTGTATTCTCCCAGTCTGGGTGCATAGCCATACCTAGTAGACCTGGTTCCGCACCATTTCCACCAAAGACATCGATGTTTAATACATTAGTGTAAGAACCCGTCTCTGGATCTATCCTCAAAACGTCTCCCGGCCTAGTAGTTGCCCAAAGCATATCGTCGGGTCCCCAAAGTATTTCCCACGGGATTTGCAGTCCAGTTACTAAATCATATTCGTTTAATAATGTTCCTTCGATATCCCATTGGGTTTGGGCTTTAGAAGAAGACGAAGCAAAAATAAGAATCGCCGCAAAAAGTAAAGTTATATTTTTCATTACCTGCAAGTTAGTCTTAGAAAGATAATTCTATTAGATTGCTGTAGATTTAAGAACGATATATGAAAAAGATTGCAGTATTAACGTCTGGGGGTGATTCGCCGGGTATGAACGCAGCTATTAGAGCTGTAGTGAGGTCGTCCGTTTATAATGGAGTTGAGGTGTGCGGCGTGTTTAGAGGTTACTCAGGACTCATTGAAGGTGATTTCAAGGATTTAAGAGTAAGGTCTGTCGCAAACATTCTCGGAAGAGGAGGCACCATCTTGAAGTCAGATAGATGTGAAGAGTTTCACACCTTAGAGGGGAGAAAGAAAGCTTATGATAACCTGATATCTGAAGGGGTCGATGGTTTAGTTGTGATAGGAGGGAACGGGACGTTTGCTGGAGCACTCAAGTTTCATGAAGAATATGGATTTCCAATAGTGGGATTACCTGGGACAATTGATAATGATTTGGCCGGAACGGATCACACCATAGGCTTCGATACCGCAACTAATACAGCGGTAGAGGCAGTCGATAAGATTAGAGATACTGCGGATAGTCACAACAGGCTTTTTTTCATCGAGGTTATGGGGCGTGATAGCGGATTCATAGCCCTGAGCACAGGTATTGCAACTGGTGCCATCGCTGTGATGACTCCTGAAACAGGAACCACAGTTAATGATTTGATTAACGTTCTCGAGAAAGCTCATAAGAGGAAAAAATCAAGCTCCATTGTAATTGTTGCGGAAGGTGAGAATAATGGCGGTGCATATGAGATCTCTAAAATAGTAAAAGAGATCACGGACAAGTACGATGTGAGAATCACTGTTCTCGGGCATCTTCAGCGGGGTGGTAGCCCTAGTTGTGCAGATAGGGTTTTAGCTTCAAGACTAGGGGTGGAGGCTGTAGAGTCGTTGTTGAGAGGTGATGTTAATTGTATGATAGGAGTGGTAAACGATAAACTTGTTCACACTGCTTTCGAAACCGCGATAAACAACAAGAAAAATACTTTAAAAGATGAGGTTAGATTAGCCCAAATTCTATCCATTTAGACTTTTCTTTGCATAGAAATTAGAACCCCTTTTTTATAATAACTATGTCTACAAAACGTATTGCAATTAATGGATTTGGCCGTATCGGTCGTTTAGCTTTTCGTATAATGCAAAATCGCAGCGATGTAAGCATCATTGCTATTAACGATTTAACGGATGTAAACACACTAGCTCACTTATTAAAGTATGATAGTGTTCACGGAAAATTTGACGGAGATGTAAAAGTGGTTGACGGAAATTTAGTGGTAAATGGCGACACTGTTAAGGTGACAGCAGAGCGTAATCCATCTGACCTTCCTTGGGGAGAGCTAGATGTCGATGTGGTAGTTGAATCAACAGGTGTTTTCACACATGCTGACACAGCAGCAGGTCACATCAAGGCTGGGGCAAAGAAAGTCGTAATAAGTGCGCCTGCTAAGGGTGACTTGAAAACTGTAGTTCTAGGTGTTAATGATGACGTCTTACAGGATGGAGACACTATCGTTTCAAATGCTTCGTGCACGACGAACTGTTTAGCTCCAATGGCTAAAATTCTTAACGATTCTTTCGGAATTGAAAAAGGTTTTATCACTACAATTCACGCATATACTTCGGACCAACGCTTACAAGATGCACCTCATAAAGATCTTCGTAGATCGAGAGCTGCTGCAGTTAATATGATTCCAACATCTACAGGAGCTGCTGTTGCGGTAGGTCTTGTTCTTCCTGAATTAGCTGGGAAGCTTGACGGTTTAGCGGTTAGAGTGCCCACACCTACTGGTTCTGTTACTGACCTTACGGTTCAGTTAAGTCGTGACGTTACTGTTGAGGAGGTTAACGCAGTTATGAAAGCTGCTGCTGAAGGTCCGATGAAGGGAATACTTTCTTACTGTGAGGATCCTATTGTTAGTTCTGATATTGTGGGAGATTCTCATAGTTGTATTTACGATGTAGACCTAACTCGTGTTTCGGGAAACTTAGTGAAGGTGTTCGGGTGGTACGATAACGAAGCTGGATATGCTACTCGAGTAGCTGACCTTGTCGAACGTATATAAACCAAGCAAATGATTATTCTCATTGCTGACAGCGGATCTACTAATTGTGATTGGTTAGCTATAGATGAGAACGGTTTGAAGTTGGCTGAATTCCAAACCATGGGATTCAACCCATATTTCCACGATGCCGATGAGATATCCTTAGAACTCAATAATTGTCCTGAGATGTCTGCCATCTCAAGTAGGGTAGATAAAACATATTTCTACGGAGCTGGGTCAAGTTCAGTTGAAATGTGCGAGATTATTAAGAATGGGTTAGCCCGTGTGTTACCGGCTTCTGATATCCATGTAGGTCATGACTTAGAAGGCGCTGCATTTTCTACTTGGACTGGAACACCCGCCATAACTTGCATACTAGGCACTGGCTCTAATTCTTGCTATTTCGATGGAGATAAGGTTTTTGAAGAGCTTCCTTCCCTAGCCTATATTCTAGGCGACGAGGGGAGTGGTAGCTGGTTTGGGAAGAGGTTGTTGCAGGCGTTCTTTTACAAGCAACTACCACAGTATATACACGATGACTTCGTGAAGTACTTTGGTGAAGATGGTTCAAATGTAAACCAGGTAAATAAAAGAGTTTATACAGAACCTAATCCTAATGTTTATCTAGCCAGTTTTATGACATTTGTGGGAAAACACAAAGCTGACCCCCAAGTACATGACTGGTTATTAGAAGGATTCGGGGCGTTTCTAGACATACATGTTGAGTGTTTCGAAAATAGTAAGTCTGTACCCATCCATTTCATAGGTTCAGTTGCATATCACTTGCAAGACGTGTTGATAGAAGCATGCTCTTCGCGTAGCCTTCAAGTAGGTAGCTTGATTAAAAAGCCTATTGATGGGTTAGCAAAATACCACCTCGATTACGTACTTAATAAGTAGCCTTTAATCCGCCCAAGTGCTATTAGGCGCTCCGGGACTACCGCCGAAGCTGTTTGCAGGCAGCCATGAGTTAGGCAGGCTATTGTCGAATTCTATACCCCTCCACTCTAGTGATGGCCCACCTCCATCTGGCTCTGATGGCCACTCGTTATAATCCGAAAACTCTACTCTATCTATCTCCACTCCATCATAATTCAATAGCCTAATGGTCCCTCCATTATTGTTTAATTCTGTTTCGCTCGAGAACTGTAATAATTGAGTGGCATATGGAAGTTCTCCGGCATAAGAATCTATATCTGATGCAATTAAAACATATCGACCTGGTTCAAGTAATGTTCCCTCTAGAAACTGTGCGTAAACAGCGTCAGACATACTCCATCCGCTTATGTCTATCGTGATAGAGTAGGGGTTGTGAATCTCGATGAATTCCCATTCACTGTCTAGCCCTTGTTCGAAACTGGGGTTGTAGTGTATCTCAGATATTACAGGAGTCAATCCCATTACCTCGTCACAGATCTGACCATAAACTGAAAGTAATTCTAGAAGATCCCCACTATCTATAATGCCGTTATTATTTAATCCTGTTGGCACTGTTGTCCTGTTACTAATAAGGGGCACAATCCAACTACAACACATAACACATATTTATTCATTGCTTTTTAAGACAAATAAACTGCTTTACTAAGCTTGTGTAAAGATGGTTTTGTGTGTGGCTATTACAGGTTAATAACTGTAGACTATATACTCACTCAAGTATTGTGGTGACATTGTCAACACAATCTATAACTCTACCGTAATGGCTACCGGGCAGTGGTCTGAGCCGTGTACATCGTTTAGAATACTCTCGCCAGAAACATTGCCTAACATTCTGTCACTTGCCACCATATAATCGAGCCTCCAGCCTACGTTTTTCTCGCGTGCACCACCTCTGTAACTCCACCAGCTGTATTTCACTTCTTCTGGGTTTTTAGCTCGCCAAGTGTCTGTGAATCCAGCCGATAAAAGCGAACTAAATCCGTCAATTTCTGTCTGTGTATACCCTGGAGTTTTATTGTAATTAGGTTTAGGACGAGCGAGGTCTATCTCACTGTGGGCAACATTCAAATCGCCACAGCATATAACAGGTTTCGTAGAGTCTAATGCTTGTATGTATTTCCGGAATGCGACGTCCCATTTCTCTCTAAAGGGCAGTCGTTTAAGTCCAGAAGATGAGTTAGGGGTGTAAACAGTTACGAAATGAAATTTCTCAAACTCTGCATGTAATACTCGGCCTTCTGTGTCAAATTCTGGTATTCCTATACCAGCCGTTACCTTTATGGGAGGGATGCGTGTAATTATAGACGTGCCGGAGTAGCCTTTTTTCACGGCTGATGAACTGAACACCTCGTATCCCTCTAGGGAACGGAGTCCGAACAGTGCTTCCCGCACTTGGTCGTCTTGTGCTTTAGTTTCCTGCAGCGCAAGGACGTCTGTATTCAGACTTGACATAATACTGTCAAAGTCCTTTTTAACTATAGCTCTTACGCCATTAACATTCCAACTTACTAATTTCATTCTGGTGGTAGATATTCTGAGTGTTTACGCCACTTTTTGATTTGATCTAAAACGATACCCATCGAACAATGTTCTACTAATGGGTCAGTGGTTTGGTATAGGTGATTAAGGTAGACTTTAGAATTTATAAACTCCTCGGATGCTTCCATTTGTAGGAATTGAGGTCCGTCAGGGCATGGATTAATTCTGTATAGTGAATATGCATTTTCCTCATGAGAATAAGAAGCGACCATCATGCCGCTATGATCGTGTCCTAACTCAATAGGAGCAGGGGCTCTGAGGAAAAACGAGTTCCAAGGTCCCACGTATCCCATGCTGAAATACGGATAAAGCCAGTTCTGATGTGGAATGCCCTCTTTTGTTAGAGCGTCACTTAATTTCTGAGTGCTGGATCTCAATATGGCAGCTACTGAATCTGAAGGGTTGAAGCAAGAGTAATCGGCCCAACGTCTTTTCGGAGTGTAGTACTCCATATCACCTAATTTAAGTTTGTAATCAAACTCCGTGGGCATGTCCAGAGTGTAACCCGGGTAATACCACTTTCTGTCTGTTTTAATCCCGAACTCTATCTCTTTCAGCATCGTGAGAGTTCCCAGGCTCCAATCGGAATATGCTTCGTCGTACAGCCCTAGTAGGCTAGCCATAGACTTTTCTCCGAGGTCGAAATAACTTACCGCTACAAGCCTATCGCCGTCGTACACACAAACTTCACGGGTGTCGAATACAGTGCAGTCAAAACCAGCATTTAAGTAGTCTGTAAGGGTAGGGTGGATGAAGCCTTTGAAACGGTGTTTATGTTGCTTGTAAAGCCCTTCCTTTTCTGATGTGGGATTAGCTTTTCCGTAGATAATCTTAAATCTTCGTTCGGCATTTCTTAGAATTTTCCTTTGGCTTTTAGACGCTTTGTAATTTCCTAAATTGAGTCTTATGTTCACAACAGAATAAACCTCGTTGTCTATGCAGACGAGATCCATTTTGTATAGCATAACCGCACCCCTGAACCAACCAGATGCGAGGTACTGATCGTACCTAGGTCTAGAGAGCTGTCTGGGGTAGTGGGTTTGTACTAACAAATCGAAAGTGTGAGATTAAAGCCATTTCCTAATGAACCTCGAAAACATAAGACCTTTTTTTCCAAAAGGGGGAAAGGTGAGGGGCAATAAATTGAATCTGGTCGAAGAAGACACGTAGCTTCTGAGGTTTGAGAATGCATCGAAACTAGCCTTTCCATTCGAGCGACCCATACCGCTAGAGCCTATCCCTCCGAAACCCATGTCTGGATTTGCTACTTGGATAATCACTTCGTTTATAGCAGTAGATCCAGCCTTAGTGTTTTCAGTAAAGAAATTAATGTTCTTAGATTTTGAACTGAATACGTAAAGAGCTAGAGGATTAGGATTTTTTGAGATAACATCTAATACTTTATCCTTAGACTCCCATGTTAAAACAGGAAGCACAGGCCCGAAAACCTCCTCCTTCATAATCTCCATGTCTGGAGTACAGTCAGTAAGAATACAAGGGGCAATCTTTAGTTTTTCAGCTCCTAACTCGAGTACTCCACCTGGCACATGAAGCTTAGCACCAGATTTAACAGCTGACTTAATAAGCCCTAATATTCTATTGTAATGTCTTGCGTTTACAATGGATCCTAGGTCTACGCTGTCAATAGGATTCTCACCGAACATTGCTACTATTCTATCTGTCAGAGCTTGCACCATCTCGGCCTGCTTTGCCTTTTCTACAAGCATGTAGTCTGGTGCAATGCATACTTGGCCCGCATTCATGTATTTGCCCCACGCGACTCTTAGAGCGGCGTTGCAAATATGTGCGGTTTTATCAACTATGACAGGGCTTTTACCGCCGAGTTCTAATGTCACCGAGCATAGGTTCTCTGCTGCAGATTTCATTACGAGTTTCCCGATTTCTGTTCCGCCAGTGAAGCAGATATGGTCGAAGGGCTCGCTTGTAAGTCCAGCAGCTATATCAGGCCCACCTAGTCGCACGCTTACCGTGTCATCGTCGAAGACAGATCCGATGAGTTTTTTTATAACGTTAGAGGTGTTTGGAGTGTGCTCTGAAGGTTTCACAACGACTCTGTTTCCTGATGCAAGCGCACCGAACAAAGGTCTTAGCGTTAGCATTACGGGGAAGTTCCAGGGTGATATAATCAGTACCTCACCCTTAGGTTCGGCTAATACGTAATGGCTCGTACCCATCAGCGCTAAGGGTGTTGAGACTTTTCTTTTCCCAGACCAAACATAAATATTCCTCAGACACGTTTCGTACTCCTTCTTCAAGGGATATATCTCTTGTAATAAAGCTTCAGCTTCAGGCTTATTTAAATCTAGATAAAGCGCTTCAATTAGCTCAGATTCGTGAGATTCTATTGCGCCCCAAAGAAGTTTAATATGCTTCTTCCTTGTCTTAACCTTCTGTAAGAGTGACATGTATAATGTTGTTATTTACCAGCCTCTAGTAATTCCTTTAAACCACCCACAGAGCTCATGAGTCCAGAAGCTTCGTATGGCATAAATACAGTTTTCTGACCAGCAGCTCCTTCTCTAAGGATTTGCTCTAACGTGTCTATGTATTTAATCGCGATTAGATATTGAGCGGGGTCTGCCTTAGTGTTTGCTACTGCTTCAGCTATGGTTCGAATTGCCTCAGCCTCAGCCGATGCAACTTTGATTCTCGCTTCCGCCTCACCTTCAGCTTGAAGAATCTTAGCTCGTTTCTGTCCTTCGGCTTCGTTGATGTCGGCTCCTTTTTGCCCCTCAGCTTCAAGAATAGCAGCTCTCTTAGTTCCTTCTGCTTCAATGATCTGAGCTCGACGATTTCTTTCGGCTCTCATCTGTTTCTCCATCGCTTCCTTAATGTCCTGTGGAGGATTAATGTCCTGTAACTCTACTCTGTTAACCTTAACTCCCCACTTATTCGTAGCGTCGTCAAGTATTAATCTAAGTTTATTGTTAATCGTGTCACGAGAGGTAAGACAAGAATCTAACTCCAGCTCGCCGATAACGTTTCTTAATGTTGTCTGAGTGAGTTTTTCTATCGCGTTAGGGAGATTGTTGATTTCGTATATGGATTTAATCGGGTCTACTATCTGAAAGTAAATCAAAGCGTTGATCTCGGTTACCACGTTATCCTTTGTGATAACACTCTGCTTGGGGAAGTCAAAAACGGTTTCACGCAAGTCGACCCTGTCTCTTAGTTTAGAAACTACATATTTATTTCCGTGTAAATCGTCTGTGACATATCTCCATTGCACGGCTCTAGGCTGGTCAATTATAGGGATTATTACGTTTATTCCCGCTTCTAGTATCTTGTGGTATTTACCTAATCTTTCAATAACAATAGTTTCACTCTGCTTAACGATTCTGATTCCTTTGATAATAATTAATGCAGAGAAGAGTAGTACTAACCCTGTCAGTATCCCGGTAATTTCCATGATGTTGTATTTATTACGTTGTGTTTTGATTAAATAGGACGCACCGTTACTATCGCGCTGTTAACTTCGATAATTTCCACTTTACTTCCTTTCTTTATTTTGCTAGTTAGGTTTGACGGTTGTATGATAGCCTTCCAATCATCTCCATCGACTTTACATCGACATGATCCGCTAGACGGGTCTACCTCAGTTGTTAATTCAGCTATTCTGCCTATGATTGCTTCTACGCCAGTCTTTACGCCTGAGCCACTAAACCAATGTTTCATGGCCATGGGTCTCAAAAAGATTAATGATAGGATTGATGTAGATGATGCGATTAGAGTTTGGCCTTGCCAACCCATCCCAATTAAATCAGCTAGGAGTCCTCCGACAGCTCCCATAGCTAGGCAGCCTAGGATAAGTCCAGGGACAAAGATTTCAGCGATAAGAAGGAATAGAGCTATTGTAGCCCAAATGTGCCAAGGGTCATAAATCATTTTTTGAAGATAGTGATAGTTCAAGGAAATGTTTGTGAAGTTTTTGTAAATCTGACAGAATGAAATCGCTGTTGTTATTCGTGATTTGAAAATTAGATTTTACTATTCTCTCCTCATCAGTCATCTGTCTGTTCATAACAGCTAATATTTCGCTTCTGGTCAGCCCGTCTCTTCTTACAACTCTATCTATTCTTTCTTCCTTGTTAGCATTTACAGACAACACCTTATTACACCCCGATTCAGATCCGCTTTCGAATAGAATTGCAGCTTCGCGTATGACGTAGGGAGTTGATGGTGGTAAGCCTCCGAGCCATTTGTCAAACCCCTTTTTCACTGCGGGATGTACTAAGTTGTTAAGGAATACAAGTGCGTCTTTATCTGCGAATACAATCCGCCCCAGACTCTTCCTGTCTATATCCACTATTTCGCCACCCGTGTCTTTAGTCCCCACAGCTTCACCGAAGCGTTCAACAACGGAGTTTCGTAGAGATCCGTCTGTTGCGTAGATATGGTGAGCGTATTTGTCTGAATCAAACCGGGGTATTCCAAGCGCTTCGAACACCTTCCCAATGGTAGATTTCCCTGAGCCTATCCCTCCAGTCAAGCCGACTGTGAATATTTGATTGTTATTTTCGGATAAACTCATGATGTAAAGGTGATAAAACCTAACGACCTTTGCATCACAATCTTTAGATAATTTCAAAATGGCTCATCTAGTTGCACCATCACTTTTAGCTGCCGACTTTGCTAACCTTCAGCGCGATATAGAATTTGTAAACCAAAGCGATGCAGACTGGTTTCACATCGATGTAATGGACGGGGTGTTCGTGCCTAACATTAGCTTCGGGATGCCTGTCATTAAAGCAATATCGGAGCACGCGAAGAAGCCACTTGATGTCCATCTGATGATCGTTGATCCGGATAGATACCTACAGACTTTCAAGGATTTAGGAACAGACATCCTAACTGTTCACGCAGAAGCATGTCCACACTTGCACCGTACACTGACAGCGATAAGAGGTCTAGGGATGAAGGCAGGCGTTGCTTTAAACCCACACACCCCCGTGTCTGTATTGTCTGACGTGCTGAATGAAATAGACCTAGTGTGTCTTATGAGTGTGAATCCAGGTTTTGGAGGCCAAACCTTCATCGAGCGCACCTACGATAAAGTCAGACAGTTCAGAGCAATGTCTGATGATGCAGGGCTGGATATTCTAATCGAAATCGATGGCGGTGTAACTACATCTAATGCTGCAGCCTTAGTTGAAGCAGGGGCTAATGTTCTAGTTGCAGGTTCTTCGATATTCAAAGCAGATAATCCTGGAGCAGCTGCAACAGCGATTAAAAACGCTTAGAATAGTATTTCTTCGGCTTAACACACGCCGGTTAACACCCACTTCCATATTCTACAAGTAAGCTTAGAAGGTCTGCCGCTGTTGTGGACCCATCGTTGTTGAAGTCTCCAATGCAGTCTTCCTGACATCCGTAGTAGGTTAGAAATAGAAGTACGTCATCAGAACCTACGTTTCCGTTTTCTGTAAGGTCGAATGTTAGTTCCGTCACTATTATCTCCACGGTAGTCTCACAAAGCAGAGTGTTTAAATGATAGACAGACGCGGTGTAAGTACCTGGGGCTGAAACAGTGATTGCGTTTGCTTCTGCGGTCAATGTCAAAGGTTCGTTTATGGCTGTGGCTTGGAAGTGCCAAACAACATCTGCGCTGTCCCAGTGCGTTATAATCTCAAAACTTGTTTCTTCTGTCCCACAAAGTGTTACCGCTGTGTTGTCGAACTGTTCACAAGCCGAGGTGCCTTCCACAAACACATGGCGCTCAAAATCTGCCACATCATACCATTGATCGACGACCCCACTAGTCCACGTGAGTTTAAGAGAGTCAATAGACGTGGGTGACCCGTCGGTGCCGCCTAATCCGAAGTGCTCGTAAAAGCTCTCCTGACCTAGGTAGTTCTCGCCGCAATGAGTAGTCCTTATTTGTGTAAGTCCGTTTTCAGAGAGTTCAATAAATGTTCCTACACCCATAGTGTTTGAAATATTTCCCTGTAAGCCCATCTGAAAATAATGAGGTGCGATATCCCCGAAACCGGAGTTCATCCATATCCGCGCTTTATGGTTTCCGGTATTATGAACGACAAAGTCAATCCAGCCATTTCTATCGAAATCTCCCGTCACCACGGTGTTAGAGTTGAGTAGGTCTGTTGCGTACACGTCTGTTGAGAATGGTTCGAAGTTGAAAGGGTCGTTTTCAGAGCCGAATGGGTCGTCGAATACGTATGCGCCTAAGTTTTCATAAAGGAAATTATCTTGGAAGGGATTTAGGACTTCACTTTCAGCAACGAATAAGTCTAAGTCAGTATCATTGTCTACATCCATCCATGCGGCTCCCCAGCAGTATCTCACGAAATTCAAACCGTGCTCAATTGACGCCTCCTGAAACTGACCGGATGATGAGCCTAAAAGGAGTTGTGACCCTATGTATTCATTTCCTATCACCGTGCTTGTCATAAAGATGTCCTGGTGCCCGTCTTGATTGAAATCCCCCAGTGATGCTGTCATGGCATCTAAGACTAGTGCGGCACCTACAGAGGGTGCGACGTCGAAAAACTGACCATTCTGTTGGTTGTGGTAGAGGGTGTTCGCGCCGTTCTTGTCGTTAATTATGTATAGATCCTGCCATCCATCTCCATCCCAGTCGAACCATATAGATTGAAACGATAATCTAACGTATTCACCCATGGAAGATTCTTCGGTGACGTTTGTGAATGCGAACCCACCGTCATTTCTCATCAGTATGTTTCTGTACTCGGGGCCTAATTGGTTATTAAAACTCTCTACATAACGGCATATGTGTAAGTCTAGGTCACCGTCCCTATCGTAATCGCCCCAAGACGCTCCGGCTGCAGCAGTTTCGTCCTGAGGAATGTTAGTTCCGTCGGTGACATTCACAAATACCGTGTCTCCAATGTTTTCTAGGATGTTTATGGCTCCGTTGACGTCTGATATGTAGAAGTCAAGATCGCCATCATTGTCTATGTCTACCCATTGCAAGGCCTTTGTCTCGGCGTTTTGGGTGACTGGAAGAGGAATCATCTCGAATCCATCTCCGCCTGTGTTCACAAAGGTTCTAACTGCGCCCGAGGTGTTGCCGAAGGTTAAGTCATCCCACCCGTCTAAATTCCAGTCTGCCGCAGTTACTCCAGCCCCGAAGATGCCGTCCCAATCGTATTGAATAATATTCCATTCTGGAGCGTAGTTGGTGAAGGTTTGGGCTACAAGAAAAGAAGGGGTAAGAAATAGTATGAATAATAGTTGCCTCATTATTAAGGCTTAAGCTTCAATAGAAGCAGTCAGGTCAGCCTCTAGTAGTGAGGTGCACATGGGTTCTAGCTTGTCGAAGGACCCGTTTTTAACGGCACACTTCCCTTTGAGGTGTATAATCATTGCGCACTGCTCAGCTTGAAGGGAGTCA
>Ga0308008_1000472_pt1 | contig 16229 bp, 21 predicted proteins | sample Neamet125_FD_203140 | JGI IMG/M metagenome (GOLD analysis project Ga0308008, IMG submission 203140) | Marine microbial communities from water near the shore, Antarctic Ocean - #125 | ecosystem: Environmental > Aquatic > Marine > Unclassified | place: Southern Ocean | collected 2014-07-24
CGCCATTTTATTTTTCTCCTAAGAAATTAGTTAAGACGTTCTAGGTCACACGTTCGGTGGGAATATACACCGCATGAGATTGTTTATTGAGTTTTCGATAAACGAGAACAATCAAATGTATTTATCTTATTGTATAGATTTAGGGCTTTACAATCTGCCGATTGCTACTTCGATTACAGATTCTTCTGCATCATTTTTGTCTTCGATAGATTTACCGATAACAACACCAGGTTGCATGATAGTGGCAACATTATACCAAGCAGTTGCAGTACCGTCTCCAGCACTTACCATGACATCTCCTTTTTCACATTTGCCTGTTACTTTACATGGTACTCGACCTTGTAGTGCTACTGCAACTGGGATACCTGAACATGTTGAGTTCATTAAGTATGCTGGATTAGTAGATACAACGCCAGCAACTCGTTTACTGCATTTTTCTTCTGATACATGAACTTCTGCACTTCCACCGAAACATACTACCGTGCCTGCTTCATAGGCTTTTTCACCTTTATAGTACTCAGCCAAATCCGCATAAGTTGCTGATAGACGAGAGCCTGATGAAAGTGACCAGTTACCTGTAATTACACCTGCTGTGCCTGATGCACCAGTAGTCAAAGTATCTGCTGTAAGAGTGCCTGACATTACGTTTAACGCACCGCTGACAGTAAGTGATGTCAAAGTACCCGTTGATGTTATATTTGGTTGTGCGGCTGTTGTTACTGTACCTGCAGTCGTTGCAGTCGTTGCACTTGTTGCACTAGTTGCACTTGCTACAGTACCACTTACATTTGCTCCGGCTACTGCGTTCGCAGTGGATGCAAACGTTGCTAAAGTAGCACTTGCTACAGTACCACTTACGTTAGCACCTGCTACTGCATTTGCTGTAGTTGCAAACGTTGCTAAACTAGCAGTTGCGGCAGAGCCACTAACCGAGCCAGTAATAGTTGCAGTAACTGTTAATCCTGATAATGTTCCTACAGAAGTAATGTTTGCTTGAGCAGGAAGAGTTACAGTTGTTGCACTTGTTGCACTCGGAACACTACCTGTTACATTTGCTCCGACTATATTAGATAAGCCACCGCCGTCACCTGTAAACAAGCCTGTGTTTGCTGTTATTGCTGAAGCAGTGATTGTTCCGTTAACACCGAGTCCAGTTAATGTTCCTAAAGATGTGACATTTGGCTGTGCGGCTGTTGTTAAACTTCCTGTGAATGTTGATGCGGCTACATCATAAGTTGCCGCTAAATTACCTAATGCTAATTTTGCATTGGCTGTATCAAATGTATAACTTCCGCTTACATTTAATGCTTTGTTACCTGTACCTGATGAAGATACTAAAGATGGGAAATAGTTTCCTGTAGTAAGATTACCTACTACACTGTTGTCTGTTACGTTTGCATAAGCAACACTTAAGTTTGCTACACGTGTTGTAGAAGATACAACGATCGGAGTCGTGCCTGTTACTACGTTTGAAATCAACCTAGATGAAGTTACTGATGTAGTTGCATTTAAGTTTCCTACATTTGCATTACCGTTAACTGTGAGAGTTTTTCCTGCACTAAAGTCCCAAGTAAAATCTCCGTCACCGGCTTCGACACCTGAGTTATTGTATTGAACACTTGTGTTGCTACCTGATGCCGCTGATCCGCCTGATCCGCCACCTACTGCCGCAACTGCTCGTCCACCTGTACCATATACGTTTGCAACAAGACCTGTTGCACTTGTTAATGCTTTAATAGGGCCGGCAACACCATTTGCAAATACAGTATCAGAAATTGTGATTGTTGTACCACCGGGCTTAGAATTAACATAATAAGTATTGGAGATATTTAATGTAGTACCGGTTACATCACCTGTAAATCTTACAGGAATATTTAATGCAAAGATACCAGATGCTCCAACAGTAATCTGATTAGTTGCTGTTGCTGTTGCTGTTACACTTGTAAATGAATAGTCAGTAAATGATGTAGTGTTTACTGGAGTCGTTAATGATGTATCAGAATATAACGAGAATGTATTTGCAGTTAAAACGTTGGCGTAATACGTGCCACCGTTTAATTGAGTCATACCAACTGCACCAGTGATCGTAACTTCTTGTCCTGATGTTAAAAAGTTTTCTGCTGTTGAAGTAATGACACCAGGATTAGCCTGTGATACATCTTCAATATTTGTTGTGATTGTTCCTTTAGGAGTCCAAGAAAGATTTCCTAGGCCATCGGTTTCAATTGTATATCCAATTGAACCACCGTCTATTTGAACATTACTAATCTCACCGAGATCAACTAAGCCTCCTGCGGCTCCACCTCTGTTTACCCAATTAGTTCCGTCATAAGTAAGTACTTGTCCGTTAGCAACAGATGAGTTTGATATGTTTAAGTTGCCAACAGCACCATCGATCTGACTAAAAGTAATATCTGAATAAGAAGTTAGTACTTCGATGTTTTCTAGACCGCTTGTAGTTTTACCTATGAATACCCTTTTCGCATCACTGGCGAAACCGATTTCTGCTTCGTCTAATTGTGGTAAGTCAACTAAGTTACCAGCCCTTTGTTGAATTTTAGAGATTTGTATAATGCTCATAAGTCTAATCTTTTCCTTTGATTATACTTATTTATCATTGATTTTAAATCAATGAGGTCTTTTCTCAGATGTACTTGGTGTAGTATTCCTCTAACTTCTTTAACCACAGTTGATGATACTTGTCGAACTCTTTTCCTTCAACAATAAACTCTTGGTATTCAAAGTCTTTACTGCACATAAAGATAACACCTTTCTTAATGTTTGTGCCGTATAGTTCGTTATGTGCATCAGCATAAGCAGTCATCTGAATAAAGTAATCATCGATCCACTCACGTTTCTTAGGTCTATTTGTTTGCTTGTGATCCATGATCGCTTCATCACCGTCATGTACTCCTACTAAGTCAGTTGTGCCTGCATAGATTTGAGGGAAGTATAATGTTACTTCAGTTCCCCAAAATTCTTCACAATTAACTAATCCTTTGTCGATAATTTCTTGTGCCATGATATGACTTTGTTTGCTGTATGGGTTTGATCCGTACTGTCCCATGTCATCATTAAGAACATAGTTCTCTAACCATTTATGCATACGTGTTCCGCGACCTGCGGCTTCTGTAGTGATCTCTTGTGCTTTAGCATAGCCAACTCTCTTACGCCAATTGTCTAAAGATGCTTTCTTTTCTTCAGATGCAGTAGCACTTAGTATCGTTGTAACACTAGGAAGTTTGCCTCCGTCTGGTGTAAGATATCTACGTGAACCGTCTATATTCTTTTTCTTTAGTTCTTGGTATGGATATTTGTCTATTATCATTATGGTAATGCCCGCCTGTTTGTGTAGATATCTATTACTGGATTAGAATTTCTTTTTATATTTTCTGGTTGTCCTGCCCAATTCTTTTGAGTATAATCCATTCCCAATTCATGCATGTAGTAAACGTTTCTACAAAAATCAAGTGGATAATAATTTATTGGTTCATGGTGTGAACTTTTTAAATCTTCTAGTGTTTTAGGAGTGTGAATTAATATATCATGCAACATTGAATGAGGTAAATCTACAACTTCGATGTTATCATAACGTTTGTTAATTTCTTCCCAGACATAATCTGCAAGATATAGATGTCCTTCTTCAGTCTCATGTAAACAAGATGTCTTGTCTAAGTGTGCTGTAACTTCATTAAAGTTTTGTAATTTGCCTGGATGTATTTCTAATTCATTTATAAGAATTGTTTCATGTCTCTCAATAAAATCGATTACGCCCTTGTCTGTCATCGGCATATAATCAGACATCAGATGCGGAACATTGTGAGTATCTAACATATTATTAATACTAGCCCAAAGATGACGTTTTTTCTGTTCTAATAAATTATAATAATGATCATCAGAGTTTAAGATAACTTCTTTTTCTACTGGGGTAACTGTACCCATACCACCTACGATAAAATACTGTTGATCTTCTGCTATATATATTTCTCTACGTGATGATTGTGAGTATGCATGAATATAAAAAGGATTGTTGTGATTGAATAAATCTTTGTAAAAATATTGCATTGTTCTACGACTGATCGCATCATTCCCTTGTCCAGGAAGGGCTAGATTGACTAAAGGAACACCTAATCGTTTTGCTATGATTGATGGCCAAGCATCCTTAATAGGATCTGCTATTCCATGTCCATATGTATAACTACAACCGTTAACAACTAAGTGTGATATTTTTAGATTCAAATTGTAAAACTCTCTCCGCAACCACAACGTGCTTTCTCTAGCGGATTAATGAATTCAAAACCTTCATTAAGTCCATTCTTTTGATAGTCTACTGTAATTCCTTCAAGTATGTCATTAGCCTTTGGGTCTACTAAGATTGCAAAATCATCATATTGATTTAGAATGTCTTCATCATTGATGTTATCTGCAAACTCTAACGTATATGCAAATCCACTACAACCTGTAGTTTCAATACCTATACGAATACCTACACCTTTGCCACGTTTGACTAGGTGAGATTTGATTTTGTCTTTTGCTATTTGTGTAACGTCCATACTTGTATTTAATGCCTCGATAAGTTATTATAAAGTATTTGTTATTGAGATGCTAGTGAATTGGGTTTATATTTTGTATGCAGAACGATCTTTTTTCATGGCTGAACTAGCCATTTTAGCAACAGTATCGTTGCCTGATTCTTCTTCGTCTGGATTGATAGTAACTGGCTCATGTCCTTTAAAGACTACCTTGTCACCTTGTATGTTTGATACTACACTTTTAAGGAGAGGCTTCTCCATCATTGTGTACAAGTCTTGTACATCAAGTATGATATCATTGTTTTGAAATAAGTCAAGCAACTCATCAACTGTATAGTTTTCAGGATCAATGGAACCATCTTCTACATGTTGCTGTAATTGATTGGAGACGGCAACAATACTGGCTGCCATTGCATTACCGTCTTGAGGATCAACAAACTCGTAAAGCCTCATGTGCTTTACCTTCTTGCTCTACCGACTGGTCCTGTTGATACGTCTACGTTAACATCATCGATGTCGCCAACAACTTCATCCGGGGCACCAAGATCAATATCAGTACTTCCCATGTCACCTTCGATATCAACTGCAGGATCTGAAACGTCCATGCCGTCTACTGCAACTTCGCCGTCACCCATGCCCATATCTACATCACCATCAAATGCATCTACAACGTCTCCGCCTGTGACACCAGCTAATGCTTGGTCAAGTTGTCCTTTGACTGATACTAAACACTGATTCAATTCTGCAAGTGCTTGTCCTGCTGTTTGATCGAATGCTTGTGCTTCGTTAACACCGATTTCACTTTGTACACTATCTACTAATGCTGGCATCTCTTTGACCATCATGTCAGAGATTTCTTCTAACATTTTTTGTACTGAGTCTACCATGTCCTGAGCGGCTAGAATAACTTGTGAACGATTAACTTCTTCGTTCTCAGTAATCACTCTAGTTCTTGGTGCAGACTTAGCAACTTTATAATGCTCTTTGAGTGCTTGTTCCATGAATACTAATTTCATGTATGATGGATACTCTGCTCCAAAGTTTTTAGATGCTTTTGCTTCAGAAATTAAATTCCTTACTTTATTGTGCATGGTTTGAGTTTGGTTTTTGTTCAAGCCTTTGATGTTCAAGTCAACTTCAAAGTTTTCTTTTAAAGCCTTGACTGCAACTTCTTGCTTGTTTAAATCATTAAGTTTCATATTAAGTTCCTAGTAATCTGTCGTAGATATAATGTATTTATCGTTGTCCGCTGAATTTCTGGAAGTTTTGTAGCGGTTCTTCTTATGTTCTGCAAAAATTCTACGTTGTTGTTCTTTAGATGTATTTATGAGTCCTTCTAACCTTATTACAATTTGTTTTTTCTTTTCTAAATCATGTTGTAGTTTAGTCAATTGTATGAGTCTCAAGTCTAAATCGTTTGTTTTTGTTTTGTATCCGCGAGTATGAACAGCAATATCTAAATTAATAGAACCTAGTTGTCCGTCTAACTTATACACTTTAAATGCATTCTCACTTTGTTTGTTATGTTGAAACACACAAAATGCCATAGCATTTCTTGCAGTGAGAAATTCAGGTGAACTCTCCCAATGAGATTCAGCAACAGTAAACAATCCAGTATTCTTTTGATTGCGTATTTTAAACTTGCCAAATGCTTTAATACCATTGTTATCATTACTGATATAAAGATGTTGTAATTCTTTAATCATCTCGGCTTTAAACATCTGTTTAATTTTATCTCTAGCATCATTCACATTTGTCTTCTTTCTCATACATTCTCCATAAAGTATATATTATTTAACTCAGGTGTAGTGTCTAAAAAACTAGGCAAGTCTACACTTTCTGTTCCGCATGTTAACATAGGTATCTCATGGCAATCTTTTGTAAGAAAACCTAACGAATCTATGCTGTCATTAAATACCGAATTGTTTTGTACTTTAAAATCAAACTTCCAATAATAGATATTTTGTTTTTCCATTAAAAAACCGAATGGGTTGTTTCCTGTATTGTCTTCTACTCTATGTGGATAATGTAATATTTCTGGATTAGCACGTAAACTAACACATTGTAATATAGTGTCAAAATTTGCTTGTGAATTTCTTTGAACTATCCATAACTTATGATTGTCTCCAACAGGCTTCGATCTGTTGAGAACATTAGTCTGAGTAATATCAAATAATGTGTAACAAGTTATAGTTTTCATATTACTATTTAGTAGCCAAAAAAAAGCCTCTAATAAAAGAGGCTATTAATTTAATGTGTTATTTAGGTAACTTACCGTATGGGTTTTTGTACTTTAAGTACTTAGGTGTATCTTTAGCACTTCTTACTGTCCAGTAAAAAACTATAAAGTTTAATCCTGGTACTATGAAGCCTAACTGCCACCAACCACTGTGACCTCTGTCATGTAGTCTTCTTGCTGTTAGTGATATACTTTGAACTAAAGTCGCAAATAAAAATAACATTACTAACACTCCACTGTCGTTGTTTCCACTAAATGGTTCTAACATACTAAAGAATGTAAGTCCTATTACATAATAGTCTACTGCCATAAGTAGACCTGCTACTATACAGGCGTATAGTGTGAAATACCAGAACTCTGGTCTGTTACTTCTGCCGTCAAAATCTGTTGCTCTTGTGACCAACACCGTTTTCATTGTATCAATAAAATGATTTATTATATTCAAGTTTTCTCCTTATATAAATGATTGAATTACATACATATTTAGTGACTTCAATTGCCAGCCAAAAAAAAGCAGACCGAAGTCTGCTTTTAATTATTAACTAAAACTTAGTTAGAGTTAAATGTAACGCCTGTAGCAGAAGTTGTAACTGCATAGTTCAGAGCACCTGCCGCTGATAAAGCCGCATCTAAGTCTCCACCGTTAGTAAAGTCCCATGCTTCTGTTGGGTACAATGCTAGGTTTAGCTTGTTAGCCGCCGCGCCGCCTGAAGAATCCATTTCATAAATCGCTATTGTTGATTTACCTTGAATTATCTGAATTGTTTTAAGTAAGTCAGCTCCAGGTAGAGCCGCTACCGCAGATCCTGTGAAAGTTACGATACCAAACTGAAGTTTAGGACCTTGTATATTAACTGCTTCGCCAGTTGTGTATGCATTTAATCCACCGTTAGTGTAAGATGATGCATCCATGTGAAAGACTGGTTTAAAGTCACCATTTGCTTTTGTAAATTGTGCCATTTTTCTATTCCTTTTGTTTTAGAAGTACACGTTCCATGCACTTCGTCTATTAAATTGAAACTCACACCCGTGAGATTCATACTAATATTTAGTCCTTTGTAAGAAAAATAAGGTAGTTGGTTAGCCTCGGGCGGCTAGATTTTGACGAGCAAAGCCCATTCTGTTAACAAATTTGAGTCCGTTAGCAACAAAACCTTCGTGTGTTTCAGTGCCATCATCTAAGAATCCTTTGACAGGACTAGACTTTGCGGCGTTATCAAGTTGCTCGACAACGTTTTGTTTAAGATTGTATAGAGCAATCCATATTTTAAATGCTCCTATGATGCCTTCTTTATGTGCTTCAAAATGCATCATAAGTTTGTTTCTCATTGAGTCAGTCATCTTTCTATGTGTGACAAATTCAATGAAGTCATTGTATAAATTTTGTAGATCACCTGACACAATCTTTTTATTAACAAAGACAGTAAACAACATATTGAATCCATTACGTGCTTGAGGTGCTGTTTGAAATAGTGCTTTAACTTTAGCACCGTTTTGATTAATTTCTGCTTCTGCTTTTTTCTTTAGATCACTATTGAGTTTTAAGTTAGGTGTAATAGGCATCTTACTAGGTACGATTGCAACTTCTGAATTTTGCTTTAATGTACCGATGCTTCCGTTAAGTGATTCTGCTTCATCAGTTGTCATTGCATTCGGTGGAATAAATTGATGTACTGCGATGGCAGCCTGTTTATCAGAAAGTAGATGGCCAATCTCACTCTTAGCATCAACTGTATATGTGATGCCACCAGGGTTTGCTTTAAATTTATATATGCCGTCATTTTCTACTAACGGCTCACTAAACAATAAGTCTCCCCAATAGAAGCCTGTTGCTCCTCTGTCTGATGCTTCAAGTCCAGGCCAGACTCTTGCGATAATACTATACAAGTCTCCCCTGTTTACTTGCCGACCATCATCATATGCTTTAAATTCTTCTGGTGAAAATACTTGTCTACCTGTACCATCTTTCTTATTAAACATATGCTTGTCCATAACAGAGAATCTGCCGTCTTTACCACGGCCGAAGATCAATGCAGGATAACCGTCCCATTTGATTGTAATGGTTCCGGGTTGTTTAATAGTATTTTCTATTTGTGTGATTGCTTGTCTGGCGCCTTGTTCATCACCTAGAAACACAAGGTCTTCTGGATGTTCTAAGTGTCCAGCACCTTCATTTAAATTAATTTTTTCTAGTTGTCGTAATGACTTAGCAATGACTTCTGAGAGGCTCACTGTTATCTCGTTTTCAATAGTGCGATTTTTTCTGCTCGTATTGCTGAATTAGTTTGAGACTCTGCTACGTTTGCTTTTGCTGGTGCTACTGGTGCTACCGGGACGCCTCTCTTGGCTTTTTGTTTTTTAATCAGTTGTTGAGTTAATGCTTTTTGTACTTGTGCCGGAGCCATTTGCTTACTCTGTACGTCTTGCCATTGTGCACCTTTCCATACATAGTTTCTATTGCCCATAGTATCTTGTGTGCCAACTGGAATTTTTATTTTCTTAGCGTCTGGGGCCTGGGGTGCCTGGCCAGAAACGTCACTTGACTGTCTTGCTCCTATGGGCTCATCTGTTCTAGCATCAATGCTTTTCTTAATTTTATCTGAGCCTTCTGCATTTTCGGCACCTTTAGGTGAAGATGATGATATAGCCCATGCACCGTCGCCTAATTGCTTAAGAATATTTCTATCAATGTTTGGTTTTTCTGGATTCGGAGAGTTATCATATTCTACTTGTAGTTTGTCGAATATCTCTTTAAACACATCTTTACTTTTACTAAGTTCAACTCCTTGCATCCACTGGCCGAACCAGTCTGATAAAAATTCGTGTAATTGTCTGCCGCCACCTGGATTAGATGTTTCGCCGTTGTTTTCAATTATACTTTCTAAGATTCTATCTAGTGAAATATAAGATTCTGCATATTGTCTGCCACTCTGATTACCCTTAATGAATTTACCTGTTTTAGGGTCTATCATTCTGCCAGGCTTCTGGCCCGGACTTAACTTTGGCTCAGGCATGCCTTGCCTTCTATATGTAGGTTCGTTGTATTTGTCATACGGCTTTTTGATGTCTGCACCTGTGTCTACAGGGTTTGGATGAATAATTAGTCCTGACTTAAGGCCTGCATCAACTGATGATATTACATCACTCATAAAGTCTGCCATAAAGAGTTTCTTTGCTAGTTTATCTACGTAAGTAACTTCTCCGCCTGTACTAAGTCCTTTCATTACTTTAGGATCAGGAGCAACGTTGCCACCTTTTTGGCGACCAAACATTTTATTGCCTATGTCACCTAAGAAGTTTTCTTTTACTATTACATCATCGAATTTCATTTAAATACTTATCCATTAAATTTTTTAATCGTTTTTGAAAAACGACTCTTGTCTCTTCCTCGGATAGCACTTAGTAATTTCTTTTCTAGTTGTTCAGCCTGACCATCATCATAATTACGTTGGATAAATTCAATTAGATTAACAGCACTAGTGATGATATTATTGCCGCGTGATTCGACAATATGCGGAATGTCTCGGTTAGTACCGAAATTTTCTAGTTCTTCTAGCAGGCTCTTTGTTTTCTTTTGCATAAGTGTAATTCCTTACTACTATTTAGTCTTGGGTAACCAAAATGGATATTATTTGTCTTTCAATGTGTTCAGTAATGACTTGAGTTTAGTACTTTGCACATCACCATTTACTTTCTTTTGTTGTGTATCAACTTGTTCATGTACTGCTTGATCAGTTGCTCCTACTTGTGATGTTGTTTTAAACTTATCCATGATTGATTGTGCAGACGGTTGTGCTGTATTCTGAGTTGGAGCATTAGTACCGGGGTCTGTGATACGTAATGTGTCAACATCAAATGCTAGTTCGACTTTTTGTCCTACACCTGCACTTGATCTTGTCTTCATTAACTGAATCTGATACTGTCCACGTTCTCTCATGCTACGTGATGTAAAGATACCGAACACATTGTCTGCTGTGTTAATCTTACTGATACCACCTGAGATATGACTGTGATCAAATTCGATTTCTTCGACTGCACTTCTGTTTAACTGTGATGCAGTTACAAAGATTATATCCAACTCTTTTGCTAAGTTACGTAATTCTTCTGATACATATTTGTCTTTAACAAACAAGTCACTAGGACTTACTTTAGCACTTACAGGCATTAACAAATCCAAATAGTCAACACACATAAAGTCTAGTTTCTTTCCTGTTTGTATTTGCAGTTCTCTAGTGAATGCTCTAAGATCATTGACTGTAGACTGAGCCGGCATATACTTAATTTGAAAGTTTCCAGATGCTTTTTGTTTCATCTTTACTTTCATTTCAACATTGTCCAAGTCTCTGAACACTTCTTTTGTTTTAGTATCAGTCAACATTGAATCGACACGCATTGCTGATAGTTCTTCACTTAACTCTAGTGTGACGTACACACCTGATAAGCCTTGCTCTACCCAATTGACAGATAGATTTTGCATGAACAATGACTTGCCTGAACCTGAACCCCCTGCAAAGATTTGTAGTTCACCTTTGTTGAATCCACCATAGAGTTTTTGATCTAAACAAGGCCAGCCAGTAGATGCTTGACCGTTACTTGATTTCAAATGCATAAGACGACCTCTTGGGTCAGCAAAGTAATCGATACCTAAATCTCTTTGTAATGATATTTGAACTGCATCTTTGATTAACTTCTCAACAGGATCATAATCACCTTTATCTAAAAGGTCTGCTGACTCCATGATTGCTCTTTCTAGTTCTTGTCTACGAGTGAATGATTCAAACTCATTCATAAACCATTCATAATGACCTTCATCTAAATCAGCAACTGGATCGATTGTCTCACCTGTTGTTGCTTTAATTTGTGTTGAGTCAGGCAATACTTTATAATCAGTAGAGTGTTCTCTCATAAACTCTGCAACAGGTCTTAGTCTACGATCAAAGTTTTCAGAATTGAAGATGTTAGTAACTCTAACAAACAACTCTGCGTTTGTTACCATCATTCGCAAGAACAATTCTTGTACGTCTGCGTTAAATTCTTTTAGCAATTTTATTCCTCATAACTTCTACTTTGACTTTACTGTTTGTAGCGGCGTCTAATATACTTAGTAGTGTATTCAGACGACCATATTTAATTACTGCATCGTTTGCATCTTTAATGTCTTCTGACCAATTGGGTAGAGACACATCATAACCTAATTCTAATGCTCTTTCGCATATACCTAATCCTGTTTTGTCCTGATCAGGAACAACAATAACACGTTTGCCCAATTTGTTAATTACAGCAACTTGATTATCATTAACTGTATCATGCGTTAATGCTAATCCATTCATTGAGATTGCATCAAAGATGCCTTCAAATACTAAGACAACTTCCCAATCTTCTTTCTGTAAGTCTGTACCAAACACATAACCCTGTTGTTGATCGTTAATGAACTTAGGATTTCTATCATCCATGAATCTAATTGTACTACCAACGACTTTGTTTTCATATGTATATGGGATAACAATACCCAGTGCTTGTCTGCCTTCTGCTTTAGGATTGACCATGAAAGGGTAATCATTATGTTGTAACCCTCTTTTGTTTAAGTAATCAATATACACTTGATGCTCTTTGTTTGCTGTGTAAATTAATTCTCCTTCAGGCATTTCTTGTTCTTTGAACTTAGGCAATTTAATTTGTTTCTTTTTATGTAAGAGAGAATCTAACAAGTCTTTGTGCTGAATAGAATGCAATGACCACTTGTTGATATCTGCATCGGGCATATAACACAATGACAAAAATGATCTTGTTTTCTTGCTTATTGCTCTACCTAATTTGAAGCCACATTTGAAGTTGCAATTGAAACAATGAAACTGCCAATCATCTCCGTCTGATTTGATTCCACCACGCATACGTTTGTCAGGGTTATGACCATTATGAGAACAACAAGGAGCATTGAACGATGTCCAACCGCTTTGCGTGTTTTTCTTTTTGCCGGGTATAACCGTGAGTATATCAAACATAACTGATATTATACACGAAAGAGAGTGTTAAAACAAGTGCGATGGGTAAGTTATCTTGCCAAAACAGTGACTATGTTACCCACATTTGCTTCAAATTTAAGTTTAATGAATGGATGATATCCATCGACAGTGTATCCAATTGTTCCTGATTCACTATTACTGTTCGCCGCATTGCCATATCTAAATGAATTGATATCATAGTAACTTGAATCAACAATAGTAGAGCCTTGTATAGTTACGTTGCCGACATAGTTTGCATAATCTATTGATGTAGTTAACACAGGATTGTCTTGTGTATTAATTACACTTGAATAAAATGTAACTGCTTCTGTGTTTGCATTAGCAGTATTAGCAGGGAATGTTTGATCACTAGGTATAGTTACTGTTTGCGATGGTACAAAAGAAGGTAGAACAGAATCTACTATGTTAAGATCACCTCTTGCACCTGCTTTAGAATCTACAAATACTGGTAAGTTAAGATTACCACTTGGCCATTCTAATGAGTAATATGCTTGTTGTGCTGAAATGTCTTCGATTTCAGCGGCTGTTGTGTTTAGAACAAAGATGCCATTGACATCAAGTACTGGAGTCAGGGCCTTTCTTAGAAGGACCTCGGTACCATCTGAATTAATAGCCCTGAAGGATATCTGAAGATTGGCAGTAGCAATCGATGATAAGTCTACAGGCTTCTGTGCTTGATTCAAAAACTGAAACTGCAATTGATTATCAACGCCTTTATTTAACGTTAATGGTTTTGAATAAACTGGCATATATTTCCTCGGGCTTGTTCCGGACAAAACGACAACGGTTTGTCTGACTGTATATGTATATACTGATGTAGTGTACGACACAAATTCTAATCTCCTATAATATATATTTATCATTGAGTATCATAACCAAGAAATATAACCATTTTTCTGAGGCTTATAAATACTTTACATATATGACAGACAACAAAAAACCAATAGACTTTTTCACAAAACTGACTGACTCACATCCGTTTATTTCAGTATTACAATATGCTGGCCAAGACTTTGTAGGGATTGTTCAAAACCGTGATGATCTAGTCACTACTATCTATGATTATGGTGCTATAGTTGATGCTGAAAAACGTATAAAGTTTTTAGAGTTAGGTGATGTCTGGTGGTGGGAATCTAATCGTCAGATACCTATTCATTTGTTTTTGAAAGCAGAATGGTCGATGTTTAAACCTTTCTTAAGAACATTCAATAACAAATCGTTAACAATGTTGCACGGACCTATTGTCAGTATGACTGACTTTCAAAAGAAAAGAGTTAAGAGAAAATCTATTACTCTGGTAAAACGGTCTTACTAAGTCTTTTAGTCATCTTAGCAATTTGACGTTTCTTTTTTGCTCTGCGTTTCTTAGCCAATTCTAAACTAAGTTTACTTTGTACACGTTCTTCAAACGTTACACCTAATAGATGATCGTATTCATGTAAGAATACACGGGCTTGTATGCCGTCCATATGTTTTTCTTTGACAACTTCACCATCGATTTGATAATACGATACTATACACTCAGTATGTCTTCGTACATGCAACCATAGATCAGGGAAACTTAAGCAACCTTCTAAAAATAAGTTTTGCTCTCCTCTGAGTTCATCTATTTTAGGATTAATAAAAGCCATTAACTTTTCATCAGTTCCCATAATGAATATATTTTTCATTACACCGAGTTGAGGTGCCGCTAGACCGATGCCAGGATGATTAGGGTTAAACATAACCTTTGTCATTGCCTTGATTAGTTCAGTAGGATCACCGTCTAACTTAAAGTCCCAATCTTCGCATGGTTGTTTTAATTTAGGATCAGATTCTTTAAGTAGTGTTAAGTTAAGTTCTTCCATTATCTGTTGTGCCTTCCAAATTCATCGTAAAGTGCTTGACCGGTTAGATGTTCACCGATTGATTCTACCTTACCTGTTTTAATATACTCTCTTTCGATTACGCCGTCATTAAATTCAATATCTATTACAGATAAATCATTACCTGTTCTGTCTGGGTTTGTTTCATACCACAGTGATGTTAAAGAATGAGCATGTATTCCTTTAACACCTTTAGCCCATTTCTCGGCTTCTATTATTACCCTTTGTCGTTCTACGACATCATCATATTCGCTCATCTTGTTCCTCTAATAAGTTCATGTGTACCACAACTAATTGTGCATATGCTACAGCATGAGATTTTTTAAATGTGTATCCTGTATTGTTATCAATCCACACAGTTTTACTTATCTCTTTATAAGTCTGCCCAATAAGATTTCTTTTTGCTGGACGAATTATAGCTAAAAACATTGCTAGTCTTGGTATACTATCAATAGGCTCAGGCATCTTTTGCATGAGATCAAACTGCTTATTCAGATGTAATAACACTGAAACAAAATTTCTTTCTTTTAATCTTTCCCAATTAGGTTCACACATTAAACTTATCAAATGCAATTCATCTGTCACTGCTTTATAAATATTGACATTTAATAAATCTAGTTTAAAGAAGCCTCGTTGATCTGCTTCTTTGTAATCTAAATTACACATATCATTGATAGGGTCATATGGAACATCAGTAATGTATACACCAGTCGGATGTTTCTTCATTGGATCAACTTCACGCATAGCGGCAGGCACATGTTTAATTAACTTTAGTAACTTAGTTCTGTCACCGAAATCGATATCAATGTCTGACTGGATACTCATTTAAGTCCTGCTTGTTTTAGTTTCTGATATGCACGTTGTACAACGATTGCTTGATGCTCTGCATCTTCTACAGCCTTGTGAGTAGTAACAAAGTTACCATCTTTTAACGAGACATTACAAAGATCAAAGATTGTTCTTGTGTCTCTTATAGTATAGAAGGGCCAAGGTATTGCAGAATCTAGTTGCCTAAAAGCATTCTCTGCAACAACAATATCAAAACCAGCACCATTACTCCAAACTGCTCTGCGGTTCCAACAAAACTTGTATAACTGATCCATTGCGTCTTTAAACGGTATCCTGTCTCTGTCACCCATTGCTTCATCAATTGCATCCTCGCTTTGTTCTCCCCACCACCTTAGTGTATCAGGGTTTATATGTCTATTTAATTCTTCTGTTTGCGAATCTATCTCAGGGCGTAGTTCTAATGTTTCTGCGACCCCAGTTCCCATAGGATCAAATCGTACTGCACCAATTGTTAATATCACACAATCTGGATCAGTACTTAAAGTCTCCATATCTATCATTACATCATTTGCCATTAGAACTCCACACGTTATCTTCGTCTTTTATTTCTTCTATTATATCACTTCTAAGGTAATTAATCAATAGAATAGAACGTTTTTTGGGTAAATGCAATGGCATAGTAGAATGCATTAAACGAGTATTGTAAAACAAGATTGATCCTTTAGGCATGTCATGTTGTTCTGCGTTTTCTAAGAAGTATTCGTCATGTACTCCTTCATAG
>Ga0308008_1000475_pt1 | contig 16188 bp, 30 predicted proteins | sample Neamet125_FD_203140 | JGI IMG/M metagenome (GOLD analysis project Ga0308008, IMG submission 203140) | Marine microbial communities from water near the shore, Antarctic Ocean - #125 | ecosystem: Environmental > Aquatic > Marine > Unclassified | place: Southern Ocean | collected 2014-07-24
CTATTAGGTTTGTGCCTAAAGAAGCAGTTACAGAAAACACACGTAAGTATATCAAATCAATGAGAAGGAAGTATTAATGTTATTAAGATTAGCATCTATAGGTCTATTCTATTTAAGCCTAGCCTCACTCGTAATGGGTGTTGCTGGGTCTTTAGACCTGCTTGACTTAAACCCAGTTGCCGGATTACTTCTGTTCTTCTTGTTCAGAGAGGTGTCGGAAATATCAATGGCATATGCTTTACATTACGAAGGAGAATAAATGGGACGAATAGTTACTAAAGACCAACCATGCCTACACTGCGGTGGCTCAGACCCTTCTCAAACTTATGAGGATGGTTCTAAGTTCTGCTTTTCATGTAGGACATCAACAAGAGCGCCAAACACAGGAGTTACAGTTATGAATACAAGTACTGACAGCGACTTTAGCCCTGTAGAGTGGGGGCCAAGTCTTAGAGAAATCTCTGAAGAGTTTCAGACAAGAGGTTTCAAAGAAAGAAACATATTTAAACAAGTCGCCGAACATTACGGTGTTAAGGTAGGTTATGATACTGCCGGCGATATTGACACACACTATTACCCTTACTTCAAGGAAGACGACTTAGTGGGCTACAAGACTCGACAGCTACCAAAGAAATTTTCCTCAATAGGTAAGATTCGTGGTGGCCTATTCGGTCAACAACTATTTCAAGGTGGAAAACGCTTAGTTATTACAGAGGGAGAGCTAGACGCTATGGCTGTGCAATCAGCATGGTATAAGCGTTACAAAGCCTTTTATCCTGTAGTGTCTCTTCGTTCTGCATCTTCACTACAAGACTTGGTTGAAGCTCGTGACTGGATTAGAAACTTTGATGAAGTAATATTGTGGTTAGACAACGACGAACCCGGACGTGAAGCTACTAAAGAAGCGGCTCGTATTATCGGTTATGACAAAATTAAGATAGCTAAATCAGTTGAGAAGGATGCATCAGATGTCTGGGTTAAAGACCCTGATTCATTACTTAAGAGCATATACGATGCGGCTACCTACACTCCTGCCGGTATTCTTAATAAGGAAGACCTGTGGGAACAACTAACAACCTACAACGACCTTGAGTCTGTTCCTTACCCAGAAAGTATGGAAGGTCTCAACGCCAAACTGAAAGGTATGCGTGGTGGTGAAATTACTCTTTGGACTAGCGGTACTGGTAGTGGTAAGTCTACTCTTTTACGTGAAATTGCGGTTCACCTCTTGGAGACAACCGAAGAAAAAATCGGAATTGTTTCACTAGAAGAATCACCAGCCGAGACAGCTAGAAAAATGTCTGGTATGGTATTGAATAGAAACCCTGCGGCAGAGGAGATTCCGCTTGATGAACTTAAAATCGGTTATGACAAATTGTTCGGAGATGATAGAGTACTTGTACTGGACCATCAAGGTAGTATCAGCGACGGTTCTATTATGGACTTCCTTGAGTATATGTGCCTGTCTGGTTGTAAGTATGTTTTTGTTGACCACATTACAATCTTGGCTTCAGAAGGTGCTGAAGGGCTTACTGGGAACGAAGCAATTGACAAAATAATGAATGATTTGTTGAGGTTAGCTAAGAAGTACAACGTATGGATTGGTTTGATTTCACACTTACGCAAGACAGACAACAAAGGTAAATCGTTTGAAGAAGGTAAACTACCATCTATGGATGATATTCGTGGCTCTGGTTCAATTAAACAAATAAGCTTTGATATCATTGCTTTTGCTAGAGATGCGGGAAATGAAGATGAATCTAAAAGAAACACGATTAAAACAAAAGTCCTCAAATGTCGTTATACTGGTCTTACAGGCCCATCAGGAACATTGCTTTATAACTTTCCAACTGGAAGACTCCATAAAGGAGGGGACTACTCTGAAGAAGCCGAGTCCAATGGAACCGGATTCAAAAGGATTTAACGTAAATAGGAGAATGAATGATGACAGATAATGAATTAGTCTACATCTCAGTTATACTACAATTACTTAAAGACGGCAATGCGGATACTTCCCATTTGTCACCCACAGTCAGGAGTTTCATAGAAGGCATCTTGCTAGAATACGAAGGAGACCCAGAAGACCCTGTGAACGAACTACTGTACTACGCCGCAGACACTTACTTAACCTCAGATATAAAGGACTATCACTAATGAACGTACAACGAATGACAGACTACTTTGAAGGATTTATCTTAGTAGCGATTAAAAACAAAGCGCACTTAGAGGCGTTCTTACCGCAATCAAAATTAACAAAAACAGAATGTACATTTATCATTGACTTATGGGATATGCACGAAGGTACAGACATAGAACCACTCGAAGCCGAAGAAGATATTTCGGTAATGAGTAAAGATGAATTAGAAGACTATGCGTTAGAAGAATTTAACGTAGACTTAGACAGACGCCGTAATATCTCAACATTAGTTGAACAAGTAATCGAACTCAAAGAAAATAAAAAGGACTAACAACATGAACGCATACGAATCATTTATCCACTTGTCACGCTACTCACGTTTTCTAGACACTGTTAATCGTCGTGAAACATGGGCAGAGACTGTAGACCGATTGATTGGTTTCTGGAAAGAGCAAGTCAGTGATAATGTAATCACCAAAGACGAATTCCAACAGCTATCAGACGCAGTTTACAACCGTGAAGTAATGCCCTCAATGAGAGCAATGTGGTCAGCGGGTGACGCACTACGTAAGAACCCTTTCCGTGGTTACAACTGTAGCTTTGCAGACATAAACCATATACGAGCATTTGACGAGGTGTTATACATCTTGATGTCAGGTACTGGTGTTGGTTTCTCAGCAGAAGCAATGGCTGTAAACAAACTACCAATCATTAATGATTCATTTAATCATTCAGACAGAGTAATTAGTGTAGAGGACTCAGCAGAAGGCTGGTCAAAAGCTCTACGAAAACTAATTGCTGAGTTATACCTAGGTAATACACATAGCTGGGACTTCTCAAAAGTACGTCCAGAGGGCGCACGTCTAAAGACTATGGGTGGACGGGCTTCAGGTCCAGCACCCTTGCAAGACTTAATGTCATTCGTTACTGCATCTTTCAAAGTTGCGGCCGGTCGTAAGCTACGCCCTATCGAAGTACATGACATAATTTGTAAGATAGCCGAGGTTGTTGTTGTAGGTGGCGTTCGTCGTTCAGCCCTAATCTCACTATCAGACTTAAACGACCCAGAAGTACGTGACGCTAAGTCAGGTGCATGGTGGGAAAAGTCAGCGCATCGTGCCTTGGCTAACAACTCCGCCGCTTACGAGTCTAAGCCTTCAATGGCTGTATTCTTAGAAGAGTGGGTTGCACTTATGAAATCAGGTTCAGGCGAACGTGGTATCTTTAACCGAGAAGGTGCGAAAGCATTAGCTCCAGAACGTCGTGACGAGACTCAACTACGGGGTACGAACCCTTGCGCTGAGATTCAGTTACGCTCTAACCAACTATGTAACTTGTCAGAAGTTGTTTGTCGTGTAGATGATACAGAAGCAGACTTGAAGCGTAAGATTGGATTAGCAACAATACTTGGTACACTACAATCATCTCTTACTGAATTTAAATATGTACGTAAGGTATGGCAGAAGAACTGTGAAGAAGAGCGCCTATTAGGTGTGTCCTTAACAGGTATACAAGACTGTAAGATACTAAGAAACCCAGACCCAGCGATGTTAGAAAGACTTCGTGATTATGCAGGAGAAGTAAATGTTACCTATGCTAAGAAACTGGATATCAACCCGGCCACTGCTATTACAACTATTAAGCCATCTGGCACTGTTTCTCAGCTCGTTGATAGTAGCTCTGGTATTCATGGTCGATTTAGTCCATACTATATACGGGCAGTTCGTCAAGCTAATAACGACCCTCTAACAACCTTCTTGAAGGATATGGGTGTACCTAGCGAACCAGACCAAATGAATCCTGAGAAGACAACAGTATTCTACTTTCCAATTAAGTCACCAGAAGGTGCTACATTAGCTAACGAACAAACAGCCATTGAGCAACTTGAGAACTGGGTAATATTCCAAAAGCATTGGTCAGAACACTCTGTGTCTGTGACTGTATATGTTAAGGAAGATGAATGGATGAAGGTCGGTGCTTGGGTTTATGAGAACTTTGACTATATTACAGGCGTAAGCTTCTTGCCATACTCAGAGCATACTTATGCACAGGCTCCTTATACACCATGTACTAAAGGTGAATTCTTGAAAGCTGTAGCAGATATGCCTGACATTGACTTCTCTCGTTTAACCGAGTATGAGTCAGAAGACAATACTGAAGGCGCTCAGACGCTTGCATGTACCGGTGGTGCTTGCGAAATACTATGATAAGTAGTCCCTGTTTAGGAAAATGTTGGATTGGTGACAATGACCGTTGTGTTGCTTGTAACCGAACCTTGAAGCAAATTCAAGAATGGAGTACTTATACTGAGTCTAAAAGAAAAGAAGTAATGAAGACACTATAACAACCTAGACCTTGGCATGTCTATAAACTGCCCTATTAATTAATTAAAGGAATATATTATATGTCACGATTAATTTGGAATTTAGCGTCACAAGCTGTTGAGAAGAAGAAGAAGAAAACACCAGCTAAAAAGGCTCCAGCTAAGAAGAAGAAGGTAGAGACCCCTCCGATTATTGCTGAAGAGCAGAAGTTAATGCCTGGACTATACTTAGATGATGCAGGTGTATTGCTACTTACTGGTGAATTTGACCACAAGAATATCATGCCTTTGGTTGGCAAGATTATGGAATACAACTTAATGCCTGAAGAACTACAACCTAAACGATTAACAATGATTATTAATAGCCCCGGTGGTCAAATAGCACCTTGTCTAACTTTAATCGACACCATGTTAACATCGAGCATTCCCGTTGATACGTTTGCCACTGGCATGGCGGCATCCTGTGGTATTATGACCTTGATGGCGGGTGAACACCGTATGGCCTCTGTCAGCTGTCAATTAATGTCTCATCAATACTCTGCGGGTTCTACCGGCAAAGAACATGAGTTATTTGGTCGTGTGAAGTCATTCGAACAAACCTCTGATTGGATGTTACGGCACTATTCATACTGTACAGGCCTTAGCAGTAAGAAAATAAAGAAGAGATTATTAGGTCCAACTGACATGTGGTTAGACCCACAAGAAGCTTTATCATACAACATTATTGATGAGGTAATTAATGTTTATGGAGAGAAACCAAGTAAGGATGAATAAAATGAAAACATTACTATTAGCATTTACACTCACTATTATGGCTACAGTAGCACAATCCTCTATTGTTCAAAGCCTAGTGTATTACAAGGGTGAACTTATAACTAAAAGCCCAATAACACCACGACCTACCTTAATCTGTGACCAAGTCTTTGTATTACATATGGCTATTCTAGAGAGTAAGGTTGGTAAATTAATTATAAAAGAAGTACCAATGGACCCTCTCACGGGTCTTAGACGAATTATTGCAACTCCGGAATATAAACCGGAAATTACATACTTGGTATTATGCCAAGATAATAGAGGAGAGATGTTATGATTAAACTAGCAAGATTGGCCGGAGCATTAGCAGGGTATTTATTTTCGTACTCTTTATTCTTAGTTAACATTTATATCGCAATCTACATAATGAGATGGATAGGAGTGAACATATAATGCCTTATATAACAGAAGAAGACCGGAATGAGCTATCAGCAATCACTGGTTACATACATATAGAAGGTATAAAAAACGCTGGAGAGATTCAGTACCTAATTGCAGAGATAATACAGGAGTTCTTAAGCTCTAAAAACGGCGCACGATACCAAGACATGAATGACGTAATGGGGGCCTTGGCGGGCGCTCAAGCAGAGTTCTACAGAATCGTTGTTGCCCCTTATGAAGATGAAAAGATTAAAGAAAATGGAGGAGTATATAATGTCAAATGTGGTAAGTCTTACTGACCGTATTGAAGCATACAAAAAAGCACTCCTAGAGAAGCGTAAGGCGGATGACTTAAGTGACATGTTAGATGCCTCTGACCAAGTGTTAGATAGCTTAGAAAACAATTTTGATATGGGTGTTGTAATAGGCATCCGTAACAACCAACTACAACTGTCTTCCACTGAGGACGAAATAGAAACCGTTATTGGCATAGTAGAAGATGCACTAGATAACCTATATCAAGAATTGAATGGAGAATAACATGAGAAGAAAATTTTGTAATAAGGTGAGGGCTACTGTCCAGCTTATACTAAGACTATTGAAGAAAGGTTGCATAGCAATCGGCTCAAAAGCACATCGGTATCTCAAGTATCTTATGACTAAGCAAGCACACCGAGATACAATCAAACACTTAAATCGTTTATCAGATAGAGAACTAAACGACATTGGCCTTACTCGTGGTGACATTAGTCCTATGGTATGGTTAGACGAAGACATTTTAGCATCAGGAAGAGGAAGAGACAAATGAACGAAGGCGTAACAAGTACAGATATGGAAACTTTCATCGAAATAGCTTTTGACAAGTTTATCGCTGAGTATGAAATGGACACTAATGGGAGCATCGAAGACATGTTGTATGAATTCTTCTGTGAAGGATTTGTTGAGGCTGTTAGCGCTCTAGATGACTCTGAAGGGGAAGATGAATAATGTATCTAGTAATAGGCAGAGCTAATTGTACCTTCTGTGAGCAGGCTAAAGAACTACTGACACGTCAGGGAAAGACTTATATCTATGTTGACTTAGCGGCTAATGGACAAGAAGAATCTAACGCTGTATGGAGAGACATATTATTAAGCAAAATGAAAGTCAAGACAGTACCCCAAGTATTTAAATTAACTGGGAGCTTCGAAGACTTAAAAAAGGAGCTGGCTAATGAGTGAACCTGCTATGGTTGTCGAAGAAATCCTTGATGCTATCATCGAAGATAAAACTAAGAAGCTTATACAGGTAAAGGAGCCAGCACTAATAATAACACCAGACCCAGAGGTCTCTAAAGCAAATGATATTGTCACAGAGAAAGAGGCACCTGTTGTTATCGAAGAAAAACCACCGGAGCGTAGGGGCAGACCTAGAGGTTCTTCCGACAACAAACCAGTAAAGATTAAACTTAAACCCTCTCCTAAGTCAGCTATAGATTCATTCAAACAAGAGTTCAAAGGACTCGGTTTAATAGCTGTATATGGTGTTGATGAATTTACAGATAAGTTAGTACGTTCCCTATGGTCAGACCCACAGATTAACTTCATAGTTACTGACCCTGTAGACCAACGTTCAGCTAACCTAACAAGGTCTATCGGTAGCTTACCATTCTCTATCTACCGTTATGCACAGAAACACCCTAACGGTTTCATTGAATCAGGTCAATATCCTGTGATAATAGTAGCTGAAGAATATTGGGAAAGAGTTAACAAACTCCCTAACCCAAATAGAGTTACCTTTACGTGCTTATCCCACTGGGGTCGCACTAAGACTTAGACTATAAACCCCTCTTGATATCTCTGTTGGCTTCGGCTGATGGGGGTGTCGAGAGGGGTCTATATATTTTTTTTTTTGCCATAATATTAAGGAAAGATAAATAGGGTCCCCTTATGATATGACCTCCTTGGGGAAGGGGGATTATGGGGGTAGGGGTATAGGATGATTATCCTCCAAACTATCTCATCAGTAGCTTTAACAACTATAGTGTTTTTGTTGTTTTAATAGACTTAAAATAGATAAGAAATTAAAGACTGAAATAAAACCTTTTTTCCTAAATGTTCTTAAATTACGTTTAAGGAACCCTAAAATTATTGCTCGTAATTATGAGACTTCTTATTAAAACACCTAAGGAGACATCTAATGTTTGCACACTACATCGACTTTATACCTTTTACAATAGCCTCTTTGGTTGTTATAATCGGCTCTGCTCTCATCACACTTAAAAAACCCATCACAATACTTGTTGTTGTTGGTGCTATAATCTTTATCGTTGCACAATCTTCTTGGACTTCAGCATATATCTATGGTGATGTTTGGGGACGAGACTGGGCGAATTACGTGTGGTTCCTTTTCAATACTATAACAATGGTGGTATACTCATGGACGTTAATAAAATTGCGTTAAAGATAGATGGCGCCTTCCATTCCTTAAACAAATACTTCAACCCTGCTTATACAGGTTGGGGTTATGGTAGAGGCCTTGAACAAGCCTCTGGACTAGGTTTGTGGTTTGTGGCCTTCACCCTATTATTTGGCTCTCAATATGGCGTCTCCTCTGAGACATTACAAATTAACAATTTCTTCATGGCATGGATGACAGCTCTACTAGGCTTTTGTCAGATATATTATAATGGAAGACCTCAAAGAATAATCTTTAACATCTGTTCCACAATAGTATGGATGACTATAGCCTTGGGCGCTTTCATAACTATTGGTGACTTCAATCTTTTAACAGCGGCGGCAGTCCCTTATGGCCTGTCTACTTTTTACATTTTCGGTTTCTTATGTGGACCGAGTTCGGAAGGATAGTCTATATGAAACTAGATTTACTCCTACAATATCTACCGGCAACCGTAGCGGTATTTGTCGTCTTAGTCTCAGCAGGAATGTTGGGGTTGTTTCGGGCAATGGCGCTTAGTAAAACCTCTTATGATAACACAGTTGAATCTCTTAAAAGACAACTGCAAACAATACAAGAAGAGAACGAATTACTACGTAAGGTTGCTAAAACACCTATTGATAGGGTAGCGGAAGAGGACAAACACTAGGGAAGCTACTTTCAAACTTCCTTAGTGCCACTCTATTTCATATATTATTGTCATTTATTTTGACACTTATTCTTATTATTATTTTAATAATTTTCTTAGGCTTATTTAACCACGGTTGTAAGCTTTTGATAACTATTAATTTTATTTTTTAATTTAAACTATGTTAAATCTACAACCATTCCAGAACCTTAAAAGGAGGCAAACAATGGCGAATCCAAATGGAAATAAAGACTTAGACAAGGTGCGTAAGCCCGGCAGTGGTCGTCCTAAAGGCTCTAAGAATATTAACTCTATGGCGGCTTATAAGAAGCTTGAGGAGTTAGGTTTTGACCCTATCGAGATGATGATAAAGAAGTACGAGGCTATTGAGGTCTCTCTTAATGACGGCTCCATACGTGTTGGCAGTGGTTCTTATGCTCAACTTATAGCGACTCAAGGAACACTCATAAACAATCTTATGGCTTATGGTTACAAGAAAGTACCTGAGAAGTTAGAGACAGAGATATCTACACGTAAGCCTATGGCCATTAAACTAACAATGAGAAAGAAGGATGACGATGGGGAGAGCGAATCCAAGGAAGTGGGAGACAGCTAAGAAAGATGCTGTAGCCAAGATGGGTGGTAAACATTCAGCTAGAGCTATGCAACTTGCGTCTAAACTCTATAAAGAACGTGGTGGTACTTACTCTGGTGGTAAGACATCAGAACAAAAGAGTATGACTAAGTGGACCAAACAGAAGTGGCGTACTAAGTCAGGCAAGAACTCTACCGAAGGTAAAGGGGCTACTGGTGAACGCTATCTGCCAACTAAGGCTATTAATGCTATGAGTAAGAAGGGGTATGCGGCATCAACAGCTAAGAAACGTAAAGACACTAAAGCGGGTAAACAGTACTCCGCACAACCTAAGAAGAGGAAGAAATAATGCCACAAGGTAAAGGAACATACGGTAAGAAGGTCGGAAGACCTCCTGTAAAGAAGAAACCAATGGTTAAGAAGCCAGTAAAGAAGAAGAAATAATATTATTATTAGATAAGTCTAAGGAGTAATCTATTATGAAGAAGCCTGACGGCAGACTAAAGAGAGCCGGCGTGAGTGGTTATAACAAACCTAAATCGACCCCCGGTCATAGAACCAAATCACATATTGTTGTTGCTAAAGTAGGTGGCACAATAAAGACTATTAGATTCGGTCAACAGAATACTAAAGGAAGCCCCAAGAAAGCCAACGAGAGCGCTAAGTATGCCTCTAGACGTACTGCCTGGAAAGCTAGACATGCAACTAACATTGCTAAAGGTAAGATGTCTGCGGCCTATTGGGCAAACAAGGTAAAGTGGTAAATATGAAACAATCAGAATTCCAACGACAACTATTTGAGTTTAAGTTGAAGATGCAGAGAGCCGCCAAAGAAATAGGTAAACCTCTTCGTATGAGTGGTACTAAGGTATTACAGTCAGATGCCCGTTATAAAGGTCTAGGAGACCGTATAGCTTCAGGCAAGATATCTGGTATGCGTGGTCCTATGACAGCTAAACAGAAACAAGCTTTGAAGAAGGCTCAAAAGGCTAGTGCTGATGCAAGACGTAGGAAATAACTGTGATACTTGTCGTATAGAGATAAGCACTAAAGGAGTTAAGGTAGACAGTAGTACAGGTAATTTATATCTAGAGGCTGGTGTCTTAATAACAGTAGTAGCTGTTCTATACATAGGTAAGAAGTTAGTAGACAAATATTTAAAATGAAACAAGGAAGGTAAAATTGTAATGGCTATTATAAAGAAGAAAGCACCTAAAGGATTTCACTACATGCCTAACGGTAAGCTAATGAGAGACTCTGCTATGAAGAAGAAACCAGCGTCAACTAAGAAGAAGCCTATTCGTAGGTCTGGGTATTAACTATGGCGGCACCTCTCCTTAAGTATATTCCCTTCATCTATGGTGTCCTAAAGGATGTTGCCCCTTGGGTATACAAGGTGTTTATGACATGGAGGTTCAGGAAGCAGACTGCAAAGACTGCGAGGTTACTAGCTGATGAGATTCATCACAAAGAAATTATAGCTAATATAAAGGCTAAAAGGAAATGAATATAAAGTTATGTGCGTTAATTTACGCTCTGTCTTGTTGTTATGGTGTATATTCTATATGGTTTATGAACTAGACTCAAGCAGACCCAATCAAAATAAATTTAAGTATACTAGAGTATACACAATCAAACCCAAGTATTAGAGAGAGCGTCTGTGGCGTATCTCAGAGAGAATTAGAATGGATGAAGTCGTATTACACGAAGGACAATCAGATGTTATCTCTGATTTGTTTATGGGGGATGGCAGTACAAGATACGCAGTGGTTAATGCCTCTCGTGGTTTTGGTAAGTCCTTCCTAGCCGCAACAGCCGCTATGGTAGCCGTACAAGAACTAATGGATTTACCCGCTGATGTGCCTAATAAGAATGTTGCTATTATTGCTCCTACTTATGCACAGGCTATAGATATCTACTACCCGTTAATCGCCTATATACTAGGTGCTGACCACTATGCTGATAAGTCTAGTAGAGTAGCTGGTACATTCTGGTTCCCTAATAATGTTATATTGAAGATATGGTCCTATGAAGCATCAGAACGTATGCGTGGTAGTGGTCAATACTTTGTAGTAGCTGATGAGGTATGCTCATGGAAAGGTGCTGGTACATCCCTGAAAGAATCATGGGAATCAGTCATACAACCATGTATATCAACACGTTGGTCTAAGAAGAACGCAGATAAGCATGGCGCTAACCCCGGTAAGGCTCTTATTATTAGTACTCCTATGGGATATAATTATTTCTATGAGATGTTTAATAGACAAGATGCTGATGACCAATGGAAGTCATACCACTACACATATCAAGACTCTCCTTATCTAGATGATGATGAGATTGAACGAGTTAAGTTAACACTAGACCCACTAAAGTTTGCTAGAGAGTATTCAGCATCTTTCGAGGACTCTGGTAACACAGTATTCTATACATTCAATAGGAGTGAGCATATAGATAAAGACCTACCCCCCTTTGATGCTGGAGAAGATGTACACGTAGCTATCGACTTTAACGTTGGTATTATGGCGTCATGTATCTTTGCTTTAAGAGGAAATCAAATACATATACTAGATGAAATGCAAGGGCATCCTGATACGGAGACACTAGCAAGGACTCTAGCACAAAAGTATAGAGGACACAAGATAATATCCTACCCTGACCCTAGTGGTCGTGCAAGGAAGTCCTCTGCGGCTGTTGGTAATACAGACTTCACTATTCTTAATGCTGAAGGTATTCAAACAAGAGCGCATAACAAAGCCCCGCCTATTATAGATAGTGTAGCGGCTATAAACAAGAAGTTCAAGAACGCTAATGGGGATATTGACATGTATATACACCCACGATGCAATAACACAATCAAGTCTATAGAACGAACCGCATGGGTAGAGAGCAACCCTGATACAGCGACAATATGTAAGAAGGAAGGTGTTGAACACTGGACTGATGGCTTACGATATGCTGTAGAGTATTTATTCCCCGTGCGAGGCGGTACTAAGGTAACAACAAGAGGCTTTGGCTTCTAGAAAAAGGAACAAAACAATGGCATCAAGATACGACGCACTCATAAAAGAGGCTAAGAGAGCCGCAAGGATAAAGAACAAAGCTATATCTAAGAGAATAAGAAAAGCTAACCCAACAAAGACTGATATAATGGTCAAGAAAGTAACTGACACAGCTAAATCAGCAGGTAACTCAGTTAAATCAGCGGCTAAAACAGCTAAGAGTAATGTTACTCGTAAAGTAGGCGGTTCACAGAACAAAGCTTCAGCGGCTAGGATTAAAGCAAACAGACTAGTTAACCAAGCTACAGGTTCTACTACATCAGCGCTTAAGAAGCGTGCAATTGCCAAGGCAGGTGTTTCTTCAGCTAAGAAGAAGGTTACATCAAAGGCTAACAAGCTATACAACAAAGCTACAGGTTCTACTACATCATCGGCACGTAAAGGTGCAACTGCTAAGGCCGCTATTAAGACAGCCAAGAAGAATGTTACTCGTAAAGTAGGCGGTTCACAAAAGAAGAAGTCATCCATTGCTATTAAAGCAAATAGATTGTTTAACCAAGCTACAGGCTCTAAGACTTCTTTATTGAAGAAGACAGCAGGAGCTAGAAAACTAAAGAAGACAGCAGGAAAACTAGGAGCGTCCGCTCGTAATTGGTCAGCTAAAAAGAAAGCGGCTATGGAGAAGCTCTGGAACCGTAACAAGAAGTGATAAAAATTGCGGCTTCCCTTGTGGGGAGTCGTACTAACTATAACCCTTAATTTCCCAACTGAGGTTCGGTAAAGGAGACAATATGGCACGTACTAGAATAAACAGCAAGTCAAAAGATTTAATCAAAGATAATGGTTCTGTTTTGATTTCTATAGTAGAAGGCGAGCAGATACACATGGGAGTAACCCTTGGGTGGCTCACTAGCCTCGTCGGCTACACAATAACAGCTAAGATTGTAGAAGCAGATAGCTCTTCAATTATACACACAGATTCAACAAGCCTACCTACCGCAAAGAAGGCGGGTGGCCAAGTAACAACACTTCCAATAATCGATGCAACTGTAACAGACAACACATTTAATATTGTTATACCAGAAAACCTAATAGCTCTTTACGCTACTCAACCTTCACCTGAAAAGCCAGCCTATGGTTGGATTGGTGTAGAAGTAGCAGACAACGGCGTAGGTAATGCAAAACAAATCTGGAAGCCTATGAGGGGTTTAGTAGAGATTCTTTACTCACCTTCCGAGGAGGTTTAAATGTCTAGCTATACGACTACCGTAGACAATAACAACTTTAGTCTAACAATCGATAAAAAAGAACACACACTTAGTTTAAGTCGCACCGGTGGCCAAGGCTCTAAAGGTGATAGTGTTACTGGGGCAACCATCAACAGTGATGCAGACCTCATTATTACTATTACTAAAGCTGATGGAACCACTAGTACCGTTAACGCAGGAAATCTAGAGGCTAATATTGACCTTAATGATTTGAATGACTTTCAACTTGTCAGCAAGGCTGAAGGTGACGTATTAATCTATGATGGTACTGCACTAAAGTTTAAAAATCACCAGTTAACCACTTCTAAAGTTCTTGACATCAATAACACAGCAAAAGCAGAAGGAGCCGTACTAGTGTACGATAGCTCATCTTCTAAATACATCGCAACAACTCGCATTGAAAATGCTGGGACAATAATAATTGGAGGCACATTCTAATGGCTACAAAAATTCTACTAAAGAAATCGGTTACAGCAGGAGCATCTCCCTTAACGGCTGACCTAGACCAAGGCGAACTTGCGATTAATCTTGTAGACCGCAAAATATATATTAAAGACTCTGGAAACAACATCAAAGAAATCACTGGTGCCTATGTTGATAATTCCGCTCCTTCTAACCCTGTTGAGGGTGACTTGTGGTACGATACTGTAAACAACTCACTTAAAACCCACAATGGTACTGCCTTTGTGTCTGCTGGTTATCAGAACCTATCTGCTCTAGAAGATGTAACTATTACTTCTATTGCTTCCGGTGAACTGCTTAAATGGAACGGTTCCGGATTTGTAAATAACACTTTAGCTGAAGCTAACATTCAGCCAGCGTCCACTACTGTAGCTACTGTTCAAGCACAAGACCTTAACATGGGTACAAACAAGATTCTGTACTCTAACGTCTATGCTAATGCGGCGGCTTTGCCGACAGCTAGCTCATACCACGGAATGTTTGCTCATGCACACGCAGAAGGTAAGGGTTACTTTGCTCATGCTGGTTCTTGGAAGACATTACTTGACGAGTCTTCTTCTGATACAGACGACTTAAGTGAAGGTTCAACTAACCTATACTATACTAATGCTCGTGCGCGGGCGGCTATCTCAGTAACTGATGCTGGTGGTGACGGCTCTTTGTCTATCTCTTCTGGTGTTATTACTTACACAGGCCCAAGTGCTTCTGAAGTACAGGCTCACATTACAGCGGGTACAGGCGTAGCAGTTTCTTCTGGTGCAGTATCTATCGGACAGGCAGTTGGAACAACATCTAACGTAACGTTTAACAAAGTAACTACAAGCCTAATCGAAGGTGGTTCAACAATCACTATCGACCCTGCTGGTCTTGGTGACAACACAGGTACAGTTGTAATCGCTGGTGACTTAACAGTTAACGGTACAACAACAACAGTAAACTCAAATGAAGTTAATATTGGTGATGCTATCATCTTGTTAAACTCAGACGAGGCAGGCACACCTTCTGCTAACGCTGGTATAGAGATTGAACGTGGCACACTTGCTAACAAGTCTCTTATCTGGAATGAAACAGATGATGCTTGGGACTTAAATAACGAAACACTACAAAACTTAATCTTGGACGGTGGTACATACTAAGCCCGTACAACTGACTCGGGGGGTGGCTCTATAGTCATCCCCTTCCTCACACACGGAGAACAGCCCAATGGCAACTAAAATTATTCATAAAAAATCCTCAGTAGCAGACCGTATTCCGGTAGCTGGTGACTTAGAGGTAGGCGAGTTAGCCTTAAACTTAACAGACAAAATGATTTACACAAAGCAATCTGACGGTACGGTTGTTGAATTATCTACAGATGCAAATACTCTTGAAGGCAAGACTGTAGCAGAAATTGAAGCCAGTGCATTAGCACTTGCAATAGCATTAGGATAATAAAATGGCAAACGTATTCAAAAATTATACAAGCGCATCCGTTGGAGCTAGTGCTACAACAACTTACACAGTTCCGAGCGCAACTACTGCTGTAGTTATCGGACTTAACCTAGCAAACACAACTGCATCCTCTATCAACGTTGATGTTCAGATAGCTGGTGTCTACCTAATTAAAGGTGTATTACTTCCGGCTAATGCGGCATTATCTGTACTAGATGGTAAGATAATCGCAGAAGCGGCAGACACAGTAGTTATAACTTCGAGTGCAGGCTCTTCTTGTGACGTTCTAGTAAGCGTACTGGAGCAGACATAATGGGCGGTTATATCGGTGTTCGTAACCCATCAAAAATTGTTGACGCATATACGAAGACAGAGGCAGACGCAGAGTTCTTAAACGATTCCTCGGATGCCATTAAAAACGCAGTAACAGCTAATACCGCCAAGACAGGTATTACTTCAGGACAATCTTCAGCTATAACAGCTAATACCGCCAAGACAGGTATTACTTCAGGACAATCTTCAGCTATAACAGCTAACACAACTACAGCTAGCGCCGCTCTACCAAAAGCTGGCGGTACTATGACGGGCAATATTTCACACGGTGGCAATCTTGCGCTAGACGTAGCAGGAGTTATTGTCCTTGATGCGGATAATCAAGGGTCAGCGAATGGCGTACAACTTAAAGATAGTGGTATACATTATGGGTCAATATTTA
>Ga0308008_1000478_pt1 | contig 16102 bp, 8 predicted proteins | sample Neamet125_FD_203140 | JGI IMG/M metagenome (GOLD analysis project Ga0308008, IMG submission 203140) | Marine microbial communities from water near the shore, Antarctic Ocean - #125 | ecosystem: Environmental > Aquatic > Marine > Unclassified | place: Southern Ocean | collected 2014-07-24
TATCAGCAGAAGCATCTGCTTCCATTTTGCGTCGCCAATTTGGCTTTGATTCAGTTGAACTGCCAGTACTTTCGTCTTCAAAGGAGTCGGAAGCTGCCATATGTCACTCACCTATGTTACACATCCTCAGCGGTGGTACTTCGGATGGAAGCATTCATTGCATGGCGCACCTTCTCAGGGCCAAACAACTTACAAACAATTAAACACGTAATAAAGGTTTATGTCAAGTATTCGATCCACCTAAACTAGTTATACCTTGAGAAGTACCCATCAAACCGCCTCTTCCTTGGAAAGAAGCATTACGTGATTGTTTACGTCTATCAACATCTTTGTTAGCAGTTAAACCAAACAACGATTCACCAATAAGAGTTCCGCTTATTTGTTGCTCACCTAATACTGATTGAGCTAAACCTGCAACAGGGGCAAGACGAGCAGCCGCTTCACGTTGTTGAACACCCATATCAGTTAAATATTCTGATAAGTCTTGACTAAAACTTTGTTCTCTACCAATTAAAGTAGCTGAAGTTCCAGCAATTTTAGATGCACCAAGCACACGTTTATTTAACATATAGCTTTTAGTTTTTTCTGGATCTAAAAACAATGCAACAATATCGTTTTGATCATAGTTGTATCTAGTAGCAAGCATATTTAATACTTCAGGATCAGCTACACGAGAAGCTTCTTCAGCTACCTGTACACGAGATCGCCATTCAGATAATGAAATGTCACCAGCTATAAGTTGAGTTACAGAATCTCCTGTACCTAAAAAATCTGCGTTAAGACCAGCAGTTTTAGCTATCTGATTGTATCCTCTAACAGTTTCTATATAAGCTGATTCAGATATTTCTGTCATACCGGCTGATCGACGCAAAGCCATACCTGGAAAACGTGTGTCGTATGCTGCTCGAACTGTAGGATCAGTACCGTATCTCATTTCCATAACCACAGCGTTAGCGTCTTTGCCTTGCATGATTTGTTCGTTAGCCCAATTACCTAAATCTTGTAACCCAAATTGTGCTAGTAACCCTGTCAAAATTGCTTTAGCAGAATTTTGAGATTGGTTTATTAACCAGTCATCGTATGGTGTACCAGGTTTAATTGTGTTTTCAGGTTTAATTTTGCATGTTCCAGTAGCTTCATCAAACGTACCACCCTTGGCAAGACATTCATTTCTTGTTCTATCTAAAGTATTTTCTAAACCACTACTAGGATCAATACTATAACCATCAGTATTAGTCCAATCACCTACGGATTGTACAGGTAATCCAGTTTCTGGATCAGTTATTACACGCCCATTATCTAACATAGGGTTGTAATTAAATCCAGAATTACCTTCAGTCACATCAGTAATACCAAGAGCCGCTCGTGCTGCAACACGTTCTAAATTCTTACTTTGCCTACGTTCAGTAAGCTCACCACTTGAAGCAATATTGCCATCTGTATTTCGGTAATCATAATTTTCTAAAACCATTAGACTGCCACCGCTCCCATAAGTTTACCAATCTCAGCCGCTTGCCGATACGCAGCATTCATACCTTTAGTACTCTTATCGTAAGTATCTGAACGTCTTAAAGCCTCAGCAAAATTAGCAGGAGCCAATTCTCCAGAACCTAATTGAAGAAGCCAATTATTATCTTCCCCATCCCACATAGGATTCCGACCAATAGTATTAGCAAATAAACCAGTAAAACTACCAGCTATTTGAAGAACTGTCCGCCCAGATTGCAGCCTGTCTGCCCAAGCTGGATAAAGATCAGCAGCAAGATCAGCATATTCTGCATCAAGTTCTTCTTGCGTAATAATACCATTAAACAATCTTGTTGTATCTTTTTTTAAAGTTAATGGATCAATAGTAATGTTGTAATTTCTAGCTGATTCCAAAACAGATTCTTGTCTCTGATTAATATCACCCTTAAGATTTACTGCTTCGCCATCTGCATTAAGACTATCTTCAAGAGGTATGTCTGGAACTGAACCATCCCCATCAGACATAGCTTGTCTTATTTCTTGTTCAGTATTTATACCTTTTTCCCAAAAGAATTTAGAAGCTGCACGGATATCATCTTCACTCCAAACAATCTGATTCGAATCTAATATTCCTTCAATTAATTTACGATGCCCGTTAACTAACCCTAAACGTCTAGTAGACCATTCAATTTCATTTGTATTTGGTCCCCATTGAGTATCAGCAACTTTTTGTGCAGCTATTGTATTTTGATAGTAAGCAGTTTTTTTGTATTGCTCGTCAACCCAAGCTTCATATTGAGGAGTGCCTTGCTCCATTGGTGGATCAAGAAGTAAATAATCAGTTTCAATGATATCAAGTAAACTTCTGCCATCTATCATGATATCTTCACGGTCTTGTAAATGCCGTAACTGAGCAATACTTGGGTCCCAAGTAAATGTTTCTGCCCCAAGTTCTTCAGGTTCTTCCCCAGGTTCAGATTCTCCAAACGGTGAAGGATAGTAATCTTCATCTTCAGTATTATCAGGTGAGTTCACAAACACTGGCTCAAAATCTGAATTTACATTTGTGTTTGTTCCCTCTCTCATTTCCATACTCATTTGTTCTAAACTTTTTTGTAAAAATTCAGCTCTCTTATTGTTAGCAATATAAATTTCATCTTCTTCAAGAACACTTCCTTTTTTTAAACCTGTTCTTTTATCAATTTGTTCTCCACCACGTAGCTGACGAGTGCCTCTATAGCTACTTTGTATATCTTTGTTTTCAAGATTTATTTCTTGAAGCTCATTTTCTGCACGAATAACTCGGTCTTCAAGAACCATTCTTTCATATTCTTCATCTGTCCTAGGAGCATCTGGTTTTTTATTTAATACAGAATCTGGATTACTAAAATCCATAGCGTTAACATTAGCAAAAGTAGTATTCCATTTTTTTACTAATTTAGCATTACCTGCATGTTTAGAATTATCTGGGTGAGTAGCCCAAGGAGCATAACTGTCTCCTTCTTTATATCCCATCCCTACAGTAAGAGCTGTAAAATTTTTCTCTAACAGTTCTTCTTCTGTAAGATCTGTGGTTATACCCCACCAATCTCTAAGACCTTTAGCAGTAGGCATATCTTTATATACAACAAGTTCGTTCCCATCTTTGTCTTCACCCCAAAACTTGCTGCCTCCTGCCCCATCACGCTCTTCTGTAATCAATCTGCGTTCTGTAGGTATTCCTAAATTTTTTGCTCGTATGTCGCCGCCAGCATTTGGTTTAAAATTGACTTGGAACAATCCATAAGAATCATCTCCATCAGAAAGATATTCATGATTTGGAATATTTAAATTATTGCCACTTTCTAATTGAGCAATCGCAATAAAATTTCTTACAGTCTCCTCTGAAAATACACCTTTGCTTAAAAGAAACTCAGCTATTCTTGCAGAACTAACTCGTATGTTTGCCATCAGATAACTCGTTTCAAAATTTTGCCCAACACATTCATACTGTCAAAATCATTCTTCTCTTTAACTTTATCCTCAAAATTAGTTTCGATTTCGTTCTCATAATTGGCAGCAAAATCGTAATTAGTTAATCTTGTATTACCTATGTTCTCTCTTTGGAAATCACGAGTCCACCCCTCAATCATTCCTTTTGTTTGAGCATCAGGAACTCGACCAGTTAAAGCAGTAAACGTTTCATCAAATAACTTTTCACTTACCAAAGGCGTAATCTTAGAAACAGCATCAGTTCTTACAGCTAAGTCAAACAAGTCATCTTGAAAATCATTAACAGACACAGTGCCTCTACGAATTTCTCTTTGACTAAAATCATCTTCTCTAAGATCAGGTATATATTTATCACCTACAAAAGTAGGTTCATTAACATTTAAAGCTTGTTCATACTCTGACACTGAACTAACTGACATTAACGCTGCAAGCACACTGTCTCGTTCATACATCAAACTTGGGTCAGTAAACATTGATAACCCTATAGCTTGCTGCATATAAGATTGACCTGAAGCGTTTCTATCTGAACCATTCAATGACAAAGACTGCGCTATCAAACGTTGGATGTCAGGAGTTTGAGCATCATAAATAGATGTAGCATCTGCAAAAGTGAAAGGAACGTTTTGTGCTTCTTTCCTAACAAACTTTAATCCTGTTTCATCTTCTAATTGCTTATCAAACATCATTATATTTTCATCTGTATAAGGAGCTAAGCGACCACTAGGAGTATTAGTTTCAGCTTGTTGTTCTTCAAAATACGATAACGGTTCAAACCCAATAAGTCCTCTCCTAGGGATGCCTGCCGTAATATCATCATTCGACATAAACATACCTTGAAAATCTTCAGGCGAATCATTAACACCTAGGTAAGCAAACGGAACATAATTATAATCTCCGTAATACGTAAATTGGTCTTGAGCATCACCTAAATATGCTGACGAAAACAGTTGCCTTGCTCCATATATTTCTGGGTAGCTATCAAGATCAACTGTGTCTAAACCATACGTTTCGTTATACCCGTCAACGTTCGGAGCAGTTTGTTTTTCTTTTCTTTCTACTGCTTTGCCTGCTTCTACTCCTGCTATAGGATTTATTTCTTCACCAGGTAACAAATCTTCAACACGTTCGGTTGAACCATCAGGCATTTGTACTGGAGGAAAATCGCTTTTAGTTGCTTCGTTTTGTTCAATTAAAACTTGTTCTAAATACGCGTCTCTTTTTTCTGCATATTGTTGTTCAGTAAAACTATTTAAATCTTGACCTGTATCTTGAAGCATCTGTTGAAATAACTGATCAGGGTCTCGACCATTTAAAACAACTCGTACTTCATCAAGTAGTTCTTGTTCCTCATCAGTAAGCACTGCTTCAATACCTGAACCAACTACTGCACCAGCACTTAGCATAGTAATAATTTTTCTAAACGTAGTCTTAAATAACTGCGCTGCTATTTTAGTTGCTATTGCTGAGCCAATCATATTAAGTGTCCTTACCGTGTACTTTTAGTTTCTATTTTTTCTATTTTCATAACATCATCTAAGAGATCTGGTGGTCTATTTCTCCAAGTAATAGTTTCAATGCCTCTAAAATATTTATTGTAAATATCAACAAAATCAGGTGTTCTTTTTAATTTGTCAATTCTTGAAAGCCATTGTTGTTTCAAAACTTTATTATCTGGATGTTGTAAACTACGCAAACTTGGATCATCACGACCACCAGCAATCCATTTTTGCATCATCTGTCTTGAAAAAGAATCATGCATATTAACAAAATCTTGTATTACACCCATCTCAGGTCTGCCAGCAAAAGCTTCAAGCTCTAAAGTTTCCCGGAAAAAATTTAACATTCTTTCTTGGAAGACAGGACTAGAACCTTCATTAAACTTTGCCGCAAAAATTCCATTACGTTTTTTAAGATCTTCTATAGCAGCTTCTTTTCTTAACCATGATTCCGAAATACTCCGATCAGTAAGACTTGCCCCAGCTTGAACACGAGGTTGTATTTCTTGATTGTACGCAAGAGCAATTATTCTGTACTCACGCCACCCTTCTTTTTCAGCAGCAGCTACTAACACTTCCTCAGGGTCTAACGCAAAAGTATTTTTTCTAGCTAAAGTTCTGTTGTACTCAAATTGTGAATCTAAAGATCCATCTTCCATTAAAATAAAAGATCTAGCTTCTGGATATGTTTCCCACAAATCTTGTACTTCTTCGTAAGCTTTACTACCTTCGATAGTAACAGTCCCAGCATTTTTTATACCTTGACTTCTACCTATGTAACCCCAAAGCTCTGGGTACGTATCAAGAAGCCAAAACTCTGCACCTTCTTGCCCAACTCTGTCTTCAACTCTATAAAATTCTTGCATCGCAGCATGATAAGGCATCTGTTGCTGCATAGAAGTTGGGAAACCTAAAGACCTAAACATTCTTATTGCATAAAAAGCTTCAGTTCGACGAGTGACTTCTTCACCAAAATCTTGTTGCTGTTGTTCAGTGACAGGCATAATACCTTGTTGAGATAATTCAACTATGTAAGCTTGAGCAACTCTGACTGCTGTTCTTGCTTTAGCTTCATTATCTCCTAAAATACTTTCAGCACTTTTCAGCCAAGAAGTTTTATGTACATCTAAGAACTGTTCAAAAATGTTATTGCCTCGCGCAAATCCGTAAGGAGCAAACATAGTTAAAGCTTTTTCTAAAGAAGGAACTCTTGTAACTACACCAGTAGCAAAAAGAAGAGTTACTGGGCTACCCAGTTGCATACCAAACATAGATAAAGTTTTTCCATTTATTTCAAAACGTGTACCAGCAGAAGCTGCAACACCAAACTGCCCAAACATTTTTGTAGAAAACCCGTAAACATTATCTTCCCCAAAACCAGGAATCTTTTTTCCCATTACTTTAGGGAAAGTAATACCAAGCATTGACTGACCATTTTCATCTGTCGCAGTCAAATTTTGGAATGGTCTAATAACGCGAGCAACAAACGCAGGATTATCAAAACCGATTCCTACCCATCTACTAATTACTTCTTGATAAGCACCAAGGAAAGGAGATACCTCTGTCATCATTTCTTCAAATTTTGTTCTTTCCGCAAGATCGTAAAGAACAGCTTTTGTTTCTTTCCGTGCATAATCACGAGCATTTTTTGCAAGGTTATTAAGATCTTTCATGTCAACGTTATATTTATCTAACGTCCCAGGAACTTTAAAACGTTGAACATTTAATGCTATATCTCTAATATATAAAGCTTCATACAAAGTGCCTCTTGAAAGAGTATCTTCAACAGCCCCAAGATTCTCAAAAATTTCATCAATAAATTCTTTAAATTTTGTTATAGTTTTTGTTTCTGTTAAAGCAGATTTAAACGATGAATCTGTAACAGTCTTACCAAAATCTATTGCTCCGTTACTTCCATTTTGAGCAGCCGCTTTTCGTATACGAACAACTACTGACATGTTATTAACTTCTTTAAAAGCAGTCGCAAATGTTTTACCATCAGCCATTAATCTGTCAACAACCGCGAATGTTAATTCATCTTTAGCCGACACTCGAAACAACGGATCAGTTCTTGGATCAAATGCAAAACTAGGTTGATCCTTATTAATAACGTTATCAATAAGCGGTTGAGCTTTTACTTGTATGTCATCTAAAATTGGTACTACATCTGAATCCCATCTAACAACATTTCCTTCAGAAAGTTTTTTTCTTAAACTTTGAAACTCTGGAATGTTAGGTACTAAAGATTCAGTTTCGTAACGGCTTCGTTGGACTAAAGTTTCAATTCCATCTGGCGCAGTTACATAAGCATCAGGTAATTCGTCAAGAACTTTACGTCCGTCTGTACGCAACCATTGTGCAATTTGTTGATCAGTTTTTGCAAGACTGCCTGGATACCAAAATTGTCGCCACCAATCTCTACCAATTTCTACGCCTGCTCTGCCTTGCGGCGCACCATGACGACGCATGTAATCATTCCATGCGTTATTAAATATTGATTCTCCAACAGCTTCAATATCGTAACTTTCTGGTTGCGACATTTTTTCAGCTTTACGCTGGTTAGCAACTTCGTTATCCCAAGCAGTACGTTTAGTTGGGCTAGCGCTCATGATACGTTGATTTATTTCTAATTGCTGCGGCGTATCGCCCCAAACATTAGGTATCTTCATACCATCAACTGACCCAAAATCAGTTTGGAACAGTCCACGTTCTGAAGCCATTGAAGCTGCTTTGTCAAACCTATTTACTATTTCAGGATGATTCATTGAAAACTTATCAACAACTAGTTGTTGGTAATCAGTTAGTTGTTCTACATGATTTTCAATAAACTGAGCAGCATTACGACGTATTTCTTGTTGTTGTTTAATAAACGGTGCATAATCAATTCTTGCACCGTTAGGTAAAGTTTCACTTGCTTTTCGAACAAACGTATCAAAATCTTCTATCAAGAATGGTAAGTCATTAGGGCTAGTATTTTTTACAGCACTTTCAATAGAATCAGCAAGAGCATTAGGATTATCTAAAGCTAATTCTAAAACTTGATTTTCGAATTGATTAATTGCGTCAATTAAAAAATGTCCTTCAAGTCTTGCTTGCTGAGAATAAGTTTTTAAAGTTTGAGCTTCAGCAGCTTTTGCTAAAGAAGACCTAGCATATTTACCATACATAAGTCCAGCAGCAGCAGCACCTACAGGTCCAGCTGCATATGCACCAATTCCAGTTGCAGCACTTATACGTTTATTGCTTCTGCTTTTAGCGTACGCTTCGTTTATAACGTTTTCTGTTAAATTAGTTAATTCTTCTTTTCCAAAAACTTCTATAAATTCATCTACATTACTTACAAAAGATGTGTTAGTAGTAGATGTTTGTATTTCGTCAATACGTCTATACAAATTGTCAGGAGTAATTGGTTCATCAAAAATATTTGTTCTGGTATCTAAGTTAGCTTTTATAACATCTATGTTTTCAAGTGTTACCAAAATTCGTTCATTGTTAAACTCTACAACGTCCCCAGCTTCGATACCTTTTACATCTGTTTCAGCAAAAGTTCTAGCGTCATCTGCTGGGATAGGTGTAATGTCATCAAGATAATCAACTTTACGTTCACCAGGAAGTCTTGGAGCAGCGTTCACATCTTTTGCTTTTTGACGACGTAAAGAAACTTCAGTACTATCAGCAAGTCTTCTGCGTATTTCTGTTTGTATTAACCCTGTGACATCTATACCAGAAGTTGTTAACCATCTAACTTGCAAAGTATCTATTCGACCAGGCATACGAGCAAACGTTGCAGTTGCACCGACAGTAGCAATATTACGTGCTAACGAATCTATGTTCACAACCATTTGCCAACGTGGTGTAAGTAAAACTCCTCGTTTCCAAGTTGTAGAAAATAGTCTTCTAAGATTTCTAAGTGCTGCTCTTTCTTGGGCAGTAGTAATGCCAGCAACTGCATTCCCATTATTATCAATTACTATTTTTGTTTTTTCTAAATTGAAATTTAAAAGTTGTTTATAAGAATCTATTCGAGGCAACACTATTGCATTAGCAGCTTGACTAGGTTTCATCGGTAAACGTATATCAAATAATTCTGACGTTTCGTCTAAGAATGTAACATTAGTATGATCGACACTACCAAAAGCTGCTTCACCTTTTACACTAGCTTTGTCTGCGGAACGGCGAACCATATCTTGTGCAGTGTTTATTTGCTTTCTTAAAATTTGTATAACTGTTGATTTATCAAAAATGTCTGCTTGAGATATTTTAATACCATCATCAGTAAAACCTTTCCCAGGCAAAACTAATTCAGTTAACGAAGCAACTACATTGTCTACAAGACTATCTATAAGTTTTACTCTTTCTAATATAGTTGTAGCGTTCATTAACTCTTGCATGAATTCTTCACGAACCATAGCTGAATATTCTTTTACACTTTGGTTAGGCGCTTTAATTTGAAACTCTCTACCTACTATCTCACTTAAACTTTCCCTGCTACCGACAAGAGTTACATCTTCAATGTCACGCCAAAATCTATCTAGCTGCTGGTACATCATTTCTGTGTTACCAGGATCAATAATACTTTGAGTTAACTTTTGTGAGACAACTCTATAAGCCCTAGATTTTCCTAACCCAGTTTTCATAAAGAATGTTTTAGCTTGAAACCCTAATTCATTTATAGGACCTAAATGCGGCAACAATCCATCAGGCGTTGTAGGTATATGACTTGTTCTACTTATTTCTTTTCTAGCTAAATCTATAACGTTGTCTAAACCATAACCTATATCAAAATCAATATTAGGAAGAATTGATTGTTCATCTAACAATCTAGGAACTCGTTGTTGCAAAGTATTAATAATTAATTCGTTAACATCAAGAAGAGCATTCCAAGGCATCTTGTTTAACTCAGCTACAGTCGCTGGAGAAAGACCTAATTCTTCAATGTTGTTAAACGTTTCATTTATTATTTTTTCGTATACTTTTTTTTCTGCTCTTAAAGCACGCAACTTAGTTTCTGTAAAACGTCTTGGGTTAGTAGCAAGAGTATATTCTTCTTTAGCAATTAAATTATTAATTTCTTCTAATTCGTTTACTGCTTGCAAACCTTTACTTTGGTCTACACCTTCTTTAAATAACTGATTGCTTATAACACCAGCTTGCTTTTCAAATAATTGCAATACGCTTTGATCACCTAAAACTAACCTATGGAAATTGTCAAATGGTAACCATGCTTCTGAAACAACATCGTCAACACTAGATAATTGAGCATATATTTTAGCGTACGTTGCTTGTTGTTCAATAGGCATTTTTGCCCAGACACGACCTAGCTTCCCTTGGCGTGCAGCTTTAATAATTTCTAGTACAGAATAATCAAGTTGTTTGTTTCGTCGTACAGAATTATTTTCTGCATTTAAAGCTAATCGTTCTTCTAAAGCTACAAGATTATTAGGTTCTTCTTTCCCAATAGAATTATTAGTTTTAGCGTCTTCTAATCTACTTTCTAAAATTCTTTTATTTTCTCTTGCCAATTCAAGCGCATCTGTTGAATCTTTTCTTAGCTCATAAGGAACATTAGTATCAACAGTTTTATCTAATTTTTCAATCTCTAATTTAAGTTTAGATATTTCTATATCTAATTCATCTAAAACATTTATATCGTCTAAAGCTCGTCTAGTAAGATCTAAATCACTCGCCGACATTGCAGCATCTTCTGCTTTTTGAGCATCAGTTAATTGTTGTGGTGTGTTTTCCCCAACAATTTTTTGGACTGCGCTTTTAAAAGATGCATACTCAGGGTTTGAAAGAATCAAATTAGTTGACGGAGGTGGAACCCCACCTTTAAGCCAAGGAGGTGTATAGCCCCAATTTTGATATAGATCATAATCCATTAATTCTGGAGCATCATTTTTTCTGAACATATCAAAAAATTGATTTATTGGTTTTGCTTTTTCTGAACGCAAACTTTTTTCAGAGCCTCTTACCCCTTCGTTTAAAGGACCTAAGTTAAGATCTGCTACTTGTTGCTGAGCAATATCTAATCTTCCAGTTTGAGCGTAAGTAGTTTTAATTCTGTTTAACTTGATTACTGTAGATGCTGCTTTCACAAGTAAATAAGGTGCGTCTAAATAAATGTTTATAGCAAAATCATTTATGCCAGAAAAGATTTTATAGTATGCAGTTTCTGTAGCATCATTAACAGCTTTTACGTCGTAAGGATTAATTCCTTTTGTGTAAAGAGCTATAGCTTGTCCAGCACTTCTATTTTCAGTTATATTCCAAACTGATTGATAAGTTTCTAAATCAAAAAAACTAAACTTGTGGCCGTATTGTTCTTCGTAAGCTTCTCTATTATCTGAGCTACCTATCATTGCTTGAGCCATCGAGATGCCACCAATAGCAACTCCTATTGGTCTATCAACAGCATACTTTTGTACAGTAGTAAGATTTTCTAATAACGGAGACCAAATGGTTCTCCCAGATTCTCGTACACCAAAACCTTCTGGGATAGCTTCTAAACTTGCACCGATTACACCTTCAGGCCCAAACATACTTCCTATAACAGAAGCACCAGTTGAAGTTCCTGAAACATTTCCTTCTTTATCAAATTCAAATTCAAGACCTTTCCCCATAATGTTGTCTTGAAAAGAATCATAAGCTTCTAATAAAAATCCTTGACTCTCATCATCAACTGTTCCTAACGCAGTATCAACAAAAAAATCTACAGTTTGTATTGGGATATCTCCAAAGTTCCGACCAATTTTCCATAATCTTTTTGCGAAAGACACTCCAGTATCTTTTGCAAAATTTTGAACTTCTTCTCGATCAACCATATACTGTGCCGTCATACTTTGTTGGAACAAAATTTTCTATATTTAAAATAATTTCGTTATAACTATTATCTGAGAATGCGCTAGCAGAAGCTGCATAAAGAGCAGGTAAAAGATTAGCTAATTGTCTTGAACGTTCATATGGCAAAGGAACATCAAACTCTTCTTCAGCAGTTGGCTGAGCAGTTATGGCTTCTAACGGTCTAGTAGTAGGCCCAAAAGCATTTATGTCTCCAGGTTTTTTTCGGTTTCTTTGCAGTCTTTGAGGAGTAGCTTCTTCCATTTGTGGCAAAGGCATAGCTTGCTGTGCTTGTTCTTGCGCTTGCGCTTGACCATATTGTTGACCTTTAGCAGTTTGTATTGGCTGACGTTTCCTTACCATTATAATGACCCAATCAATTCTTCAATAGATGGTTCTTGAGCTTGAGCCATTTCTGGTGGAGGACCTGCGACTCCTGCTTCCGCCCCCATACCTGGCATAGATAATCCAGGTTGTGCTTCAGGAGCCATAGCTTCAACTTGTTGAGCTTGACGTTCTTGTGCCTCACGTTGAACTTTCTCAACAGCAGCTCCTAATTCCATTTTGTCATTACCTACTAAATTCATAATGCGAGCAAGATCTGCTGGAGGTATAGCACCTTCAGCAGCCTGTTGCTGTACAGATGTAAGCAAAGCTTGCTCAAGTTGTTCAGCTATAACTGTGTCATGTTCAAACTCTGGATCTTCAACTAAAGGATCAATCATCATAAACGATTTCTTTGACATCGTTCCCATACCTACCCTTTGTCCACCGCCTATAACAAGGTTATTTATATCTGCACCTGCTTGGCTATAGCTAACTACATTGTCAGTTGAATCAAAATTGTCTTTAGGTACATAGTCAACATGGCCTTTAGAGTTCTTTGTGCTTACATAAAAAGATTGTGGTTTGCTTCTGCTGTAAGTCAAAGCTATTTCTAAAGCAACTTTGTTTTCTTCTTGCAAAGAACGAGCCATAATTTTTTGTGCTTCTTGCACAGGGAAATCTACAACAGCGCTAAGCACTGCATCGCCTCGACGACCAGTACGAATGTTAGAAGAAGACTCTCCACCAAACTCAGCAGGGATACCAGCCGTTAAACGTTGCGCTCTTTCAAGCCTGTCAATAGCCGGGTTAGTCATGTAACCAGGTTGTAGTGACATATCTTTTAAGTCACCGCCACGGATAACACCAACTTCACCAGTTAACCCATCAGCAGGGTTAACTATCTGTGGAGTTTCGCCTGCTCGACCAATAAGCCAAGTATCAGGGAAGATTCCTTTTTGTACTGCTATTACTTCGAGCGCCATTAATCGTGCTTGCATCTGATACATACCAAGGATGCCATCAAATTGTCCTTGAGCACCATCAAGACTAATTCTTGAGGCACATACAACTGGTGTCATACCTAAAGGATTACGTACTCTATCTAATTCAATGTTGATACCAGGTGTTTCAGGACGCCCAAAAGACGACCCGGTTTGTGGGCCTCTGCTACCAATAAGAACTTGTTCTTCTCCATCTAAGTATTCAACCATTTCAATGATTGCATCTTCAGGAGTATTAACAAATTTTTGAGCTTGTTCTGGGTATTGTTTCTTTAGCCACCCTAACGAACGTTCGTACGCAAAGATTACATCTCTTGGACGTAAATCTTCTACTCCATACATCTGTGCTGGGTAAGCAGTTAATGGATCACGAAGAAACCATTCTGGACATCCTGTTTTAGGATTGAATCTTATTTGTGTACAGGTAGTTGAGTAACCGATAAGGTGTCTTGCACGTTTACCTAACTGCAAATCCATTCTGCTTTGTTCCCACCAACCAAATAAAGCTTTCCTTTTAATAGAAGCATTATCGCGTGACCGTTTTTTTGACGAGTCAGTAGGTGGACAATAGATATCAGGGCTAGTCGAAGCTATACGCATAGCTGTTTGATCTAAACCTTGTGCTAAGAGATTAGCTACAGCAGATTTTTCATCAGCGTTGATTTCCGGCAACGGTACGATAACATCGCCATTGTAATAATCTCTTAAATTACGCATACGAGCTTTAGCGCCGCTCGCTACCCTTATACGTGAAGTGTAAATTTGTATAATTTCTTCAACTGACTTCACATTCTACCTCATTGCAGTTACACTGCATTATCTAACCAAGATGGTCGCCATTGTTTCGGTTGTGCTGTAGTAGGAGTATATAGTTTTTCTAAGTTATGCTCAAGGAACCATTGTGCCATAACACAATCATCAGTACGTGCACCTGTACCTTCTGCATTCCATTTAGTTACTTCATTAACCAAAAGAAGTGAATGTGGTCTTGCTTCTGTATTCTGTTTACCAGGCAAACGGATACGACCTACTCTCCATAACGGTGCCAGCATTTGGACACCATATTTAGGGTCACCTTTATTTCTACTATGTGTATAATGTGGTACTAATTGGACATTACGTAATGCTGCCCATCTTCTAAAGTGATCATACTGCATAATAAACTTCTGTGCAGCATTAGCTTCTACAACCCAGTGAGTTATAGGACGACCCATGTTATTGGTTATCTGCCACCAGTCTTCTGCGACTCCAGAAAACGATTGGTTTTCGTGACTCCAATCAAGAAATGATGGCGCATCCATCTTTCTTCTGTAAGATTCTAGTAAATACCTGTATTCAGTATTTGGGTTATATGCCCAGCACTGTAAAGCCCAAAATTGTGATGGTGAAGGGTCAGCAGTCGCTATAACAAAGAGATCGCTGCTAATACCTTGAGGTAATTCCCAAAGATCTCTATCTTCGTCCCAACATCCAGGGTGTTCTACCCCATCAGTGCCTTTACCGCCTGTAACCCACAGCGGATCTACTAAAACATTGGCAGGGTTTACGTCCGATTGCTGATACAGGACTTCAAATCGGTCTGGAGTTTGCGCTTTAATGTGTCTAAGTCGTCGCCACGGCAATCGACGAGGGTAAAGTAGGCACCCTTCGGGCCAGGGTGTGGCGTCAGGTTTGTGATCGCCTTTGCAGCGGTCTTCATAATGGACAGGATATTTGAGATGATGGTATTTTCGCCATTCAGGCGGGGCATCTTCGACATTGATTTCGTCCTCTAGTTCTAGTTCGTCGGGAGGGGCGACTTTATCTAGAGCGTAACGATAGATATCGTCAGCGGACATGCGCTGACCTTGTAGAATCAGCAAGCCGCCTGGCTCTAAACGTGTTTCAGCTACCTCATCCCACCAACGACGCATATCTTCTCTGGATTCTGCGGAGCGCATCTTCCTCGGATCGTATACATCGTCCCAGATCACGAGATCGAATCGGCCTCCAAGGAAACCGGAGTCCATCCCGAACGCAGACCATGTGGGTTCTTTTTGAGATAACGGAACGTCACCTTGTTGTAGTACAGTGAAGGCTTCAGATCTCCAGATCTCTGTTGAGTCTGGTCTAAACATACCGAAGTCTTCTTGGAGCGTGGCTTCTGCGTCCACCGCTAAGCCTAAACGGACATCGTTTAGTTCAGCACGCACAGGATACGCACGATCCAGTTCTGATCTTAACCTACGAGAGTACCATTCAGCTAGCCTTTGTGACGAAGAACCAATCATCCCACGAATAGCCCTATTTCTTACGGTTGCCCAGGCAGGCAGTACCTTTGCAAAGAAGGTGGACTTGCCGCAACCAGGTGGCGCATTAATAACAGCATACTCTTCGTATTCTGTTTCCATAAGAGCCATGATGCGTTCCGTGGCTTCTATCTGCCAGGGCTGCAAGACAATACCAAAATATCGCCGAGCAAAAATTTCTATATTGTCATATGCTGCTTTGGCTTCAGGTTTTAAGTCTTTGTAGTTGGGTATGCCTACTGTTAAGTCTTTGCCTGTGAGTTCAAGGGCATTAATATAGTTTTTAGGTTGGTCGCCGCTTTCCGATTTTAGTGCTACGTGGTAGGAGACAGCGGTTTCTTTTGCGGCTGCATATATGCTTTTGCCTTCTTTTCTAATTTCTAAGTATTTTACCCATTCTTCTACTGAGGTAGTTTTGCCTGAAGGCATGTTGTCCCTTTACTGACAAGATTCGCAAATGTCAGGATTTTCTAAGCCGCATTCGATTGGAGTATCGTCTTCAAAAGGATCATAACGTTCACCCATCATTTCTGTGGGTAGTTCTTCAGGTTCTTCCATCACCAACTAAACCTTTGGTTCATAATCTCTTCAACAAAATCGCGGGGGTCTTGGCTAAGGATATCTCGGAACGCATCTTTATGGTGGTGGATATCATTTAACTCGTGGTGTAACTGCTCCCCATCACGATCTA
>Ga0308008_1000484_pt1 | contig 16004 bp, 14 predicted proteins | sample Neamet125_FD_203140 | JGI IMG/M metagenome (GOLD analysis project Ga0308008, IMG submission 203140) | Marine microbial communities from water near the shore, Antarctic Ocean - #125 | ecosystem: Environmental > Aquatic > Marine > Unclassified | place: Southern Ocean | collected 2014-07-24
TTACCGTTGGGAACGTAGGCGGCACAATCAGTGCCACCACAGTTTTCTCAGGGAGCGCCTCAAAGACTTTCGGCGGCACATCCGCTGGCTATGTCGAGCTAACGACTGTTGATTGTCCTGCGAACAGTGGTGCTAAAGCCCATGTTCCAGTTCTCAACATGATCTTTGACGGAGCGTTTGCCACGGACACTGCGTATGTGAAACTTGAGTACGCAACGATCACTAATGGCTCTGCTGGTGGATACACGGCTATCCAAACGCTGAGACATAAGACGGCTGCTGGCGGTAACTCATGGACCACAATCCCAGTTATCGGTAGTGCGCCATCCACGACCTCGGCAGTGAGATTTAAAGTGTCTATTCAGATGTTTGCAGATAACGGCACTTCAAGTACCAACCAATCTCGAACTGGTACTGCCCATTGGTCAGGAACAACGGTAGGTATCGTATGATTATGTATGTAAGAGTAGAAAATGGAGTCCCTTGCGGCTCACCGCAGACCTTTGAAGAAGTCCCTTCTGGCTGGGTAGAGTTCGTTAAGTACACTGGCGATATCGACTACCTTATCCAGACGGTAGTACAGACTTATGACGCAGATTCCAACCGCGTTGTGGAATCTCTAATGAATCTCGCAAGTCCCACCGATCTTATCCTGGCATCAGTCAGAGTAACGAGAGACCAGATGCTCACCAGCACCGACTGGACGCAGCTTCCAGATGTCGTTTTCAACGCTGGTGTAAAAGCAGCATGGGCTACCTATAGGACTGCCCTCCGCAATGTACCTTCGGCCAATAGCAGCGTCACATCTATCGATGATGTCGTATGGCCTACTAAACCAACCTAACTTTGACAGGAGTCATGCATGGGTAAGCTAAGTGTATCTGACTCCTTAAAAGCCTCAGTAACTCATCTAGAAAATACGATAGAAAAAGCTATCGAATCTGGAGATGCTGAGTGCGCCATAGACCAAACATCTTTAAGACACTTCTTTACAGACCCGATAGAAGAATACGGCTGCGGAATATATACCAGAGAACTTACAGTCCCAAAGGGCATGACGTTTGTCGGAAAAATACATCGGCATTCACATATGGCATTCCTGATGAAGGGCGAGCTTCTAGTCGTATCTTCCACTGGCAAAGAACACATAAAAGCCCCACATACTTGGGTCACCCCTGTAGGAGCAAAGAGAGCCTTCTATGCCTTAGAGGACTCTATCCTCACTAATGTGCATATGACAAAACACTTGGGTGAAGAGAACTTGGAACAAATGGAGAAGGAAGTGATAGCCCCCACATACACAGATATGGGGCTAGAAGAGCCTGACCTAAAACTTTTTTTGGAGAACACATAATGGGATTTGTAGTCGGAGCAATGATAGGTAGTGCAGTAATTGGTGGAGTAGGCTCATACGCTGGTGGAAAACAAGCAGCAAAAGCACAAGAAGAAGCTGCACGGATGCAAGCAGCTTCCTTTGAATTTTCAAAGCCTTACATCCAGCGTAGCTATGATAGTGCAGAGACTGCATACAATGATTCTTTAGCGGCTGGCTCTTACAATGGTAAAACCCTAGCTGATCCAAATGCAATGCAGGTCGCGGGTAATAACTACATCGGCAACATGGGCGCTGCGGGTGCAGAGGGTGCATACAATCTCACTCAGTCAGGACAAGGTTTTGGGCAGAATTACAATGACATGTACAACGCCTCCCAAGGTGATCGAATACAGACTGCACAAGACTACGCGCTAAATAACTCAGGTGGCCTAATTGACTCGGCTATGCGCGACAGCAACCGCACCCTTAATGAGGAAACCCTCACAGGTATTAACGAAGCGTCAAGTAATACTGGAAACATGAACTCTTCACGCGCAGGTATTGCAGATGCAGTAGCTAATCGTGCATACGATGATCGTAGAGCAGATGTCACCGCTAATGTTAACCAGAACCTTATGGATCAGTCACTGAGTCAGCAAAATCAGCAGTTTAAAGATCAAATGATGGCTAACGAAGGCATATCTGGCGCATACACCCAAGGTATCAACTCAATGGGTACGATGGGTGACTTTATGACGGGTGCTGGTGGTAATCTCAGATCATTTGAGCAGCAGCGTTATGACGATGAGCGTCAAAGGTTTGAGGGCAATAGAGACTTTGCTCTTAACCAAGGTATCAAATACCAACAAGGCATCTTAAACAATGCTGACTACAATTCCCCACAGAATCCAGTTATGCAAACTGCTAGTCCAATGGCCGCTGGCTTTGGTGGTGCAATGCAGGGCTTGGGTATGGGCATGAAATACGCTAACTATCAAAACGGCAAGACAGACGGTGAGGGGAAAGTCTAATGGCTAATTGGTATCAGCAGACTCATACACCGCCCCCCATAGGTACTCCAGAGTATGACGAGTACCTTAGAAACGCTGGAATACTTCAAAGACAAGTGCCAGATGACTACAACGCGGTAAACCAATCGCAAGGTGCGCTAAGTTTAGTACCCTCTGACCGATTTTCTGGAATAGCCGACTCCACAACCTCTTATGCAAGCCGTGTAGCCAAAGACAGGCGTGAAAACCCTCTAGAACCTTTGACTGCAAACCGTGCAGGTCAGGCCATAAACGCTGGTGCAGAGGCCGCTTTGGATAACGTCATAATCCCTGGCGCAAAAGTTGCAGTAGATACTGCCAAAGACGCTGGACTTGGAGTCTTAAATTTCGGCAGAGGCGTTGTCGGTATGGAGGAGCTTGAAGCAGGCCAAAGATACCGTGACGAAACACCACCAAGTGGTAGAACTGCGTCTGACGTAGATTTATCTGGAGTTTTTCCTACTGGCGCTCTTACTCAGTATGGTCTAGATGCAAATACCACTGGTGAGAGAGACCCTGATACAGGCGAGGTTATTCCTTTAGGGACTGTGCCTATGCCGGAGGTTAATAGACCTGCTCTAGCTGTGGCCCAACCTACAGCAAGTGACCAAGGCATCAACCCAGCTATTCCTGCCCTTAACGGCCAAGAAGTTACAAATTACGCTGGCCCACTTACAGCCGACAAAGGTGTTCTTGAGAAGATTGCTGAAGCAGCTTCTGGCGAGCGCCAACCAAGCACAGGCAACAAAAGAGACAAGGCTGGACTATCTGTACCTCGTAATAAAACCAATATTGACTTGAGTGAAATGCTAATCAGAACTGGCGGTGCCATCACAGGCGCTTCTGGAGATGGTGCTTTAGCAGCCATCGGTGCAGGAACCAATGCGTATGGTGGAGTCATGGATGAGAACAGGCGCTTAGAGCAAGTTCAATACGAGAATGACCAAAAGGAATACCAAGCAGAAGAAGATCGTAAGGTTCAGCGTATGACTGCCAGAGGTGGATCGGCTGCTCAACAGAAAGCTGCTAGAGAAGAAGCCGATATGCTTCTTGGTAATACAGCAAAAGTAAAAGTCTACGACAGCCTAATCGATGATCTAACAATGGCTGGAGATAATGTGACTGGCATGCTGGATGGCACTGTTAGAAAGCTCATTGACAACCAGACAGGACATCCTAATTCCAATTTAAGACTAAGGATGGAGGCTGTCCGTGTAGATGCAGCTTTGGCTAGTGTAGCTAAAACAAAGGGTGCTATCTCAGACAGAGAGATGTCGTTATTCCTATCCCCAATGCCAACTATGACCAGCAGTGAAGAAGTCTGGATTGATTGGATGACTATGCAAAGAAATGTCACTCAATTACTTAATGACCGCATGTCTGGAAAAGTTACTGTTGATCGCGGTAGTGCAGAACTTACTGCCGATATAGAACGCTACGCCAACAAGTACCCTGACCAACGCACCTCAACCGATACCCTTTTAACTAAGTATGGGATCAATTAATGGAGTTATAGCCAATGTCTGAACGGTTGCAACAACTTTACTCAGCACTATCTGCCGCAGACAAAGCTGGAAATACTGAAGATGCACAGGCTATCGCCACAGCATATAAGCTAGAAAAAGATAGGATTGCTGTAGAAAGCACTGGTATGCGCCCAGAGCGGCAAATAGCGCGTCCAGAGCCTGAGTCTGATAATGCTTTCCAGTACTCTATTGACCAAGCCCAACGGATGGGCGGTAAAGGCATAGAGGCTTTGGGCCGTGCTACTGCAACTAGTCAGCTAGAAAGTTACGGTACTGGTGTAGTACAGCAGCAAGACCAAGACATAGCCGCAGGAGGCTACCAACCTTCATACACCAAGTCTCTACGCGACACTTTTAACGAAGATGGCATCCAGTCTGCTATTGGATGGCTTGGTGAGAAGACTGCTGAGAACTCTGTATCTGGAGGCGCTGCTCTAATAGGCGGCCTTGGTGCTGCTGCTTTAGCTCCAGTTTCTGCACCAGCAGCGGCAATTCTGGGGCTGACTACCCTTGCCGGAAGCGTGGCTATGGGTGCTGGTGAAGCAGCCTTTGAGCAAGAAGAAAAAGTAGGCGATTACGATGCTGCTCTGTCTGTAGGGCAAGGAATATTGATAGGCATCTTGGACAAGTTCGGTGCAGGAAAAGTAATACCAAAGTCCAGACTACTAACGATGACCCCTGATGATGTTGCTAAAGAACTCGCTTCCAAAGGATATGCCCAAGCCGCAAAAGAGGTTATCAAAAGAACCGCAACAGAAGGTGCAACAGAAGTTGCTCAAGAAGGCGTTTCGATAGCTGGCGCTGCCTCTAGAGGCGGTGAGTACTCTCAAGATGAAGTGATAGACCGTAGTATCGAAAGTTTTGCCCTTGGTGCAACCAATGCTGGTGTAGCACAGGGTGTCATGGGTACTGGCAGTGCGCTAGTGAATGGCAAGCCTGCGAACCTTAGTGATCGATTAGCTCAGTCTACTTTTGCACAGCGTCTAGATGCTCTTGCTAAAGATGGAGATTCTGACGGTAACCCTTATGACTTAAATGACTTAGATACTACTTCGCAGACAGGCGTAAGAGCATTAATTGATGCGGCCCATGCATCTATAGGTGCAGAGATTCAAAACCTTGAGTCAGACCTTAGTGCGTTCTTAAACCCAAACAACAAGTCTCTGACTTCTCAAGAAAAAGCAGACAGAGTAAAAGTTAAGGCCATGCTCAAGCAGGCCCGTAACAAAACTAAGTCTGTAGTAGGTGCTAAAGACTTTGCGATACTTAAGCGTCTAGTTGGAAGCACTCCTGACGGTAAGCGTTTGCTTAACTTAGTAAAAGAAAGCCAAGAGCAGACCAAAGTATGGAACGCTGGCTTGGTTGGGGGTGTCTCAAAGTACACTGACCTATCCAACCCCCTCCCTACTAACACAAATTACTCTGGCCAAAGTGCGCTTACTAATTCTATAAAAGGCTTAGGAACTGGCGGTCTTGCTTACACCACTGGGGGTACATCTTTAATCCCACAGGCTGGCATTTTCGCTGGTGGTCGCATAATCGACAAGATCACTGGTAGACGCTCTAAGGTTAAGCGTTACATCACTAAAAACAAAGGTGGTGATGGATTTGGCCAAGTTAGTGGAATTGGTGAGAGGGACAAAAACCTACAAAAAGATAAAAAAGCCCAAGACGAAGCATTAGCTAAAGCGCGTCAGTCAAAAGATGCTCAAAGAATGAAGCATTTTTATAACTACACTAATAACAACCCTGCTAATCCAGAAAGCCCTCAAGGTATTTACGAAAGGTTTACTGGAATGGATAGGGCAGGTCTTGAGGCTACTATTGAAGAGTCTCTGGGCGATCCAGACCTCGATCCAATGATACGCAAGGAAATGGAAGACCTAATAGAAAGCATGAAGTACGGAGAAAAGGTTTCTGGCTTTGGCGCTTTACGGATGATCAACGGTTTAATCCAACAGTTCCCTGACACAGTCGGAAAACGAAGAGTTAATGTCCCAGAAGACCAAGCCAAGCTACAGGCTTTACTAGCCAGTGGTGTCGGTAAGGAATCGCCAGGATACCTTCGTGGTGTTGCTGACAACAAAGCTTTCGTTGCAGAGTTACAAGAAAAGTTGTCACAGGATTCTTCTGTTTCTGCTGTTGACAAAACTAGGTTAAAAGCTGTTCTTGATAAAATGGCCACCACTCTAGGCAAAGAGCCTCTAGGAACGATTGCACTTTATGAAGGGCAGTTGTTGAAAGCAGGCGTTCCCCCTGCGGCTATGGCGGCATATTTTAACCCTTATAAAGAGAGGGTAATTCAGCAGCAGAAGGGGCGTGGTAATACACCCCCAGACGGAGGTACTCCACCGGAGGGTGGCTCTCCCCCGCAAGGAGGAGGCCCACAGCCTACTCAGCCGCCTCCGAAACCTAGGCCGTTTACTCCTCCTGCCCCGACAGTAGCTCCTACAGATGCTCCAGTGGCTGTTACTCCTCCGGTAGTTGCCCCACCTAAACCCAAGCCAAAAGATGTAAAAAAGAAGCTCCCAGAAGCTAAGAAAGTAGTAAAGCTTTTTGACATAGGAAATGAAGGGTCTATCTGGGAGCAGGGTATCGCCACAATGGATGACTTTTTAGCTTTAGGTAAGGCACTGAATTTAACGATAAAAATATCAAAAAATCAGTCAGCTTTCGATAAGTTTAGAAAGTCTGTCGGGTTCTATGGTGTCAACGGTAAAAGTCTGCGCGGCTTCCACACCAATGTAAAATTTGGCTCTGGTGGGCGCATGGATGATTCGCAGAAGAACATCATTGGCGTAAAGCAGCTAAAAGGCTCTGATGATCTTCAAGTGTTAATGACACTGGCTCACGAAATCGGACACGACATAGAATCTACAAGTAAAGAGAAGAACGCACGGGCTTACGCTAGTTACAACATGCACCCAGAAAGTGCTGGTCAAACATACATGGTAGAGGGGTCTTTCAGAGAGTATCTTAATGGCTTAAATTCGGCGGTTACAATGAACCCAACTAACTCCACTGCTGAAAAGAAAATTACAGATGAGATAGACAATCTACAAAATCTCGTTGGCGTTTTCTTTGAGAAAGACGCAGCATTAGGAAAGAAAAACATAAGAGTCTCTTGGCAAAGAGATTTTTATAAGTCAATAAAAGATATGAATCCTAAAGAAGCAACTCCAGAATTTATAGCTACTGAGATGGCTAAGTATAAAAAAAGATTACACCCATCACAGCGTAGACATATAGAGTATGTGAAAGATGCAGCGGAGTTTGCTACAGACCCTATCTGGGTCTATATGGCTAACCCTCGCTTAATGAAAGAAGTTGCACCAAACACCGCCAAAGAAATACAAAAGTTCTTTAGCGGTATGCAAAAAGACTTCCCTGTAAGTTTCCATGCCAACCCAGTCGCGACAATTTTAGCTATTGTAATGGCGGGAATGGTAGCAACCGGAGATGAAGAGGAGCAACAGCCCGCTCAAGCACCACAGGGCGGCCTTGTCAGCATGTAGTCACACCACATAAGGAGAGTTATGTGAATCCAAAAGTAATAGATTTAGTCCTGTATTTACAGGCGATAAAAGATGTAGACGATAGTGCTTATCTAACCCCCTCGCAGCGCATCCAGATATTCAAAGAGATGAAATACGAGCTTCCTCCAGAGATGATATGCCATTTATGTGGCCACACTAGAGGAATACTAGAAACACTACTAAAGGATAAATCGTCTGATGGAAACCAAGCCAAAAAGAAAACAACGCGCAAAAGCACCCCCGAAGCCAAAGACCTACCCGAAGAAAGCGACACCCAAAAGCAATCACTACTTTTCGACACTGATGTCCACCCCAGAGGGGAGAGCGTTGAGAAAGGAGTGGTCAAACAAGCCGCGAAAAAACGGGGGAAGGCCAAAGGGGGTTCCTGATGGATATCGCAAAGATACTATTGCTCCATTACGCGCCCAAGCCAAGATTGATGCCAATAAGGTAGTAGAGATTATGAGCGACAAATACAACATCGAAGATGAGTACCAGAAAGAAGCACTCCATACGGCAGTAGAAGTAATGCGCCTAGTTGGTGAGACCAGAGAACGTCTGGCGGCTGCACGATTGGTTCTCGACTTTACGAAAAGTAAGCCAGCCAGTAAGTCTGATGTCTCTATATCGAAGGCAGAAGATTTCCTAGCTTCACTATTGCAAGAGGATGAGCAGCCCGATGCACCAGAAGATAGCAAAGATACGGAAAAGGTTGCTGACTGATTTCAGCTACTACTCTAACGCCTCCTTAAAGATAAGAACTAAGTTAGGCAACATTTCCCCCCTCAAGTTAAATTCAGCACAGAAAATCCTAAACAAAGCAGTCGAGGACCAGATAGACACTGAAGGCAAAGTCCGTGTGATTATCTTGAAGGCCCGACAGCAGGGACTATCTACATACACTGGTGGTTACCTCTATTTCTCTGTAAGTCAAAAAGCTGCATGTAAGGCTATGGTCATTACTCACCATGCCGATTCTACCCGTGCGCTTTTTGATATGACTAAGAGATTCCATGAGCATTGCCCAGATATTCTGAAGCCTCACACAAAGTATTCCTCAAGACGGGAGATGAATTTTGACGTACTTGATAGTAGCTTTGTGGTTGCAACAGCGGGTGGAGAATCTATCGGTAGAGGCGAAACGCTTACTCATGTACACGCATCAGAGTTGGCTTTCTGGCAGAAAAGTACCGCTTTGGATAACTGGAACGGCCTTACACAGGCAGTCCCTAATGCTAAAGGTACGGCTATTTTTGTCGAAAGTACGGCCAATGGTGCAACAGGCATTTTTGCTGACTTATGGCGCGGTGCGGTGGATGGCTCTAATGGTTATGTACCAGTTTTTATTCCTTGGTTTACTGATGTTGATTACCGTGAAAAAGTTACAGACAACTTTGAGAGAACGCCTGACGAAGAAGACCTAGCCGAGCTTTATGATTTAGACAATGAGCAGCTAATGTTTAGGCGCAGAAAGATTGCCCAAAATGGCATCGATTTGTTTCGCCAGGAATATCCTAGTGAGCCTGATGAAGCCTTCTTGACTACAGGCCGACCAGTGTTCAACCCAGAGCAGCTATCTAAGAATTTAAAGACTACCAGAGACCTCCAAGAGCGTCTTGCCCTTGAGGCTGGTGAGTTCGTAAATAATGCCCGTGGTGAACTTAGTACCTATAGAAAGCATGTCGAAGGTGAGCAGTATGTCATCGGTGCAGACGTTGCTATGGGAGTTAGAGGTGGCGATTACTCTGTATGCCAAGTACTTGACTCCCAAAAGCGTCAGGTAGCGACATGGAGAGGACACGCACATCCTGATTACTTTGCTGAAGTTCTTTATGCACTTGGTGAGTACTACAACGAAGCCTATATCTGTGTGGAGAATAACTCTCACGGAATCCTGACCTGCACTAGGTTAGGCAAGGATATGGCTTATCCTAATTTTTATACTGAAACACAGATAGACAAGCTTACTGACCGAGAGACTACAAAGCTCGGCTTCACGACTACCCAGAAGACTAAGCCTTTGATCATTGACCAACTACGCGCAGTAATGCGGGAAGAACAGTTGGAAATTAATTGCAAGGTAACTCTACGCGAAATGCTTTCTTATATCGTGACTGAGAGCGGAGCTATGCAGGCAGAAGCAGGTTGCTTTGATGACTGCGTAATGGCTCTTGCACTTGCTAATCATGTCCACACGGGCGCATGGACTCCTGTGGAATCAACTGACAATTTTTATATTGAAATGGTTTAAATATGGCAAAGAAAAAAGATTACAAGAAACTCTCTGATGAAGAGATACTTGCGATATGCGATGACAACGTAGGGCGGTCTGTTGGTTACCACGATAGTGAGTTAAGCCGTGAGAGAGCCAATGTTATGGACTACTACAGCGGTGATAAGCCGAAGCCTATCCATGATGGCAACTCCAAGTACGTTTCTCTAGATTGCTGGAACGGAATCGAGTCAATGAAGGCTGCTCTACTAGAGACCTTTAGCGCGGGGAGCAAGATAGTACGATTTGATCCCCAGTCTGCTGACGATGTAAAGATGGCTGCCACCTGTACTTCATACACAGAATATGTGGCCCACCGACAGAACGACCTCTATTCAATTATGTCCTCAGTCATACATGATGGCCTCATTGCTAGGGCAGGCATTGCCAAAGTATTCTGGCAAGCGCAGGAAGAGACCACATCCGAGTTCTTTGAGAACTTGACTGAAGATGAGCTAGATATGCTCTTATCTCAAGATAATATTGAGCTAGGAGAGCATGAAGAAGATGAAATTGGACTAACCTCTGGTGAGATAAGAATAACTAGAGATACGAGCCAAGTAGTCATCGAAAACATCCCTCCAGAAGAATTTTTAATTGAGTCACAAGCAAAGTCATTGGACAGTGTCTTGTTCTGCGCCCACCGCACCAAGAAGACATTATCTGACCTACGACTTATGGGTTACTCAGACAAACTCCTAGACAAAATTGGCGAGCATACTGATGTGGACTTGGATACTGACCTAGAAGTCTTATCCAGACATGACTCTGTGAACGCTGATAGAGGCTTCAACACCGAAGGTTACCAAGATCAAGTTAGATCGGTAATGGTGCATGAAGTCTACTTGGAGATAGACGTTGAGGGGTCGGGAGTAGCAGAACTATATAAGATAATGAAAGCCGGTAATGTGCTTCTTGAAAAAGAGAAGGTTAATAGAAAACCATTCATTACATTCGTTCCGCTCCCGATCCCTCACGCCTTCTACGGTAACAACTTTGGTGCAAAGCTAATTGATACCCAGAATGCGAGAACCGTGCTTACAAGGTCTATCCTTGATCACGCAATGATTACCAACAACCCCCGATATACAGTGCTGAAGGGTGGTCTAACTAACCCGAAGGAACTTATCGATAACAGGGTAGGTGGTCTGGTCAATGTAACACGGCCTGATGCCATAGCCCCGATGATGCAGTCTCCGCTAAACCCGTTTACCTTCCAGACGCTCTCGATGCTTGAGTCGAACATGGAGGATACGACTGGTGTCAGTAAGCTGTCTCAGGGTCTTGATAAGAATGCTGTTTCAAAGCAAAACTCAGCGGCTATGGTGGAGCAGTTAGCCACCATGTCTCAGCAGCGCCAAAAGATAATAGCGCGTAATTTTGCAACGCAGTGGGTTAAGCCCATGTACCAGCTAATTTACCAGCTAGTAATTGAGAATGAAGATCAAGCGAAGCTCATCGAAATCAATGGTGAGTATGTCGAGATTGATCCAAGCGCATGGGCAGATAAACGTGATGTAACTGTAGAGTTATCCCTTGGCTATGGAGAGCATGAAAAAGAAAGCCAGAAGTACATGGCTATGCACCAAACTTTCCAATCTGACCCAAGCCTTCAAAAGATGTACACCGCTCAGAACCAGTACCAACTAATCTCTAAAGTAATGGAGATGGCGGGTATTAAGAATGTTGGTGAGTTCCTTACAAACCCAGATGAGTTGCCACCAGAGCAGCCTGATCCAGCGCAAGAACTTCAGATGGAGCTTATGAAGAAGCAGCTTGAAGTACAAGAGCGCCAGACAGCCTTGGGCGAGATGAAGGCACAGATGGATGTAGAAAACATGAAGATGAAGCTCGAACTTGAGCGTCTTAAGGCTGAGAACCAATTCGCAATTCAAAGCGATAAGGTTGATCTCAGTGAAGCGCAACTTAATCACAAGAAAGTAATTGATACCGCAGAACTTCTACTTGCACAGCAAGCAGATGAGATTACGGCTATTGCCTCAGTTAATGGATGACCCGTTGTAAATAATGTTCTTAAGGAGAGCAGTAATGACTAGTGAAGAAGAATTAGTAACCAAAGGCCATGACGCAGAAATGCTACTTGGTTTAGAGGCTTTTACCAATACGGTAAATACTCAAATAGAAGCTGCAACACAGCAGTTTTTTGCGAGTAGCCCAGAAGACTATGAAATGCGTGAAGATGCCTACTTGCAGTACCGTGCCTTGGCTGATCTCGTAAGCACTCTAAGACAACAAGTTGAAGTCTTAGATCAAATCAAATCAAAAGCAACACCAGAAGAGGAGTAGCACTATGTCAGAAGATAACGTGCAACAGGACTTTGATTTTGGAAGTGTCGATAGTACGGCAGAAGCCATTTTAGCAAGCTGGGAAGACGCTGATGAAAGTCAGCCATCTGAAGAAGGTGAGTTAGAGGCAGCAGAGGATTCTACTAGCGAAGAAGAGACTGAAGTAGATGAAACTGAAGAAGAGGAAGATGAAGAAACCAAAGAAGAAGATGAGACTGAAGAAGACCCTGCTGAGTCCCAGGATACCGAAGAGGATGCAGAGAGTGAGCCAGAAGAAGTTGATCTGTCTGATGAAACTCTTGTTGAACTCCAAGTTGATGGCGAAACGAAACAGGCATCTTTAAAAGACCTCAAGAGACTCTACGGGCAAGAAGCATCTCTCACAAGAAAGTCTCAAGAAACAGCGAACCAAAGAAAAGAAGCTAATGAAGCACTGGAACGTGCAGATGCATCATTACAAGCGATGCTGACTCGCGCACAAGAGCGTTACGCGCCATATGAAGAAGTCGATATGTTAGTTGCCTCACGGCAAATGAATCCCGATGACTTTGCGGCACTACGCGCTGAAGCAAAAGCAGCAGAAGGCGATCTTAAATTCCTAAAAGAGGAAGCTAATAGCTTCTATGGGGAACTCCAAAACAAAAAAGCAGCACAGCAGCAAGAGAGTGCAAAGCATTGTATTGAGGTTCTTCAGAAAGAGTTACCAGAGTGGAACACGGAGTTGTACAACGACATCCGAAAACACGCTATTGGAAGCGGTCTACCAGCAGAGTCTGTCAATCAATATACCGATCCTAACGTGATCATGTTGCTTCATAAAGCAATGATGTTTGACAGGTCAAAGCAAGTAGCCAAGACAAAGAAAGCCAAAGCACCCACAAAGATTCTACGCAGCAAGAAAGCGCCACCTACTAAAACTGATCAACGTATCAGCAAGCAGAAGGCAGCGCAGGAACGTATGCGGAAAAGTCCGAGCGGAGGTAATGATCTAGATGACATTGCAGAAATGCTAATGGCTAATTGGGACGCTGAATAACCCCCTTTTTTAATTTAATTTTATAGGTAAAACAACATGACGACCCTGACAACATATGCAATCGTGGGAAAAAAGGAAGATGTCTCACAAAGTATAGAAAATATATCTCCTAGTGCAACTCCTTTTCAAACTATGATCAAAAGCGAGAAGGTTTCTGCTCGTAATTTTGACTGGTTAGAAGATTCTTTGAGGGCAAGTTCCGCAGCGGGTCTCGTAGAAGGAGCAGACGCGAGTATGACAGCGGTAGGGCAACCTACTTCTCGTTCAAACGTCACTCAGATCATTGGTGAATCTTTCCAAGTATCTGCAACTTCTGACGCAGTAGCTACCCACGGCAGGGCTAAGGAGACAGCCTATAATTTGGCCAAAGTTTTACGCTCCCTCAAGAAAGACGTGGAAAAGTCCATGTGCGGTGTATCTCAGGCAGCGGTAAATACCAACGCCAATACTGCGCGCAAGATGGCTTCAATTGACCAGCAGATTTCTACTACATTAGACGCGGGTTCAAACGCTACCGATGCGCTTACAGAAGCAAAGTTGCTTGACTTAGCACAGACCTGCTACATCAACGGTTCTGATCCTACAGTACTTATGATCAAGCCTGCTGACAGTCTAATCATTGGCGGCTTTGCGTCTGCCTCTGGACGTGAGCGAGACATTGGTGCAAGCCAGACACTTGTTAATACCATCTCGGTACTCGTGACCGCCTTCGGCACCTTTAAGGTTGTACTTAATCGTGAGAATCTTGCTACCAACGCATACCTGATCGATCCTTCAATGTTCAAGCAATGTACCTTACGTCCATTTACTCGCACTCTGCTTGCGAAAACCGGAGACTCTGACAAACATCAAGTTTTAGCGGAGCTTTCTGTAAAACATACAAGCTTTGCAGATAGCGGAATGATCACCGGACTTTCTTAAGTCCTAGCTAGATGATTGGGGGCGGGGATGACGGTAAGGGTTTTGCTCTCCTTAACTTGCCAGACTCTCCGTCCCCTCTTTAGTTTTTAAAGGAGATGTTACAAATGTCACAAAAAAAAGATTCACTGATCTACCACGATATTCAAAATAGATTCATGTTTGAAAACAAAGGTGACGAGAATGTCATCGAGCAAAAGCAGCACATACCTACATCCTTTTTAGATGATCTCCGAAGACAGCGTGAGAACTCTTTGAACCAAAAGGAAGGTGAGTTTATGAGTGTTGCCGAAGTCCCTGTAGCAATTTATGAGCAGTGGCTGAAAGAAGGTTTTGACATGATGAAAGAAACTCCAAAGGCTATCCTGATGCGACTAAAACAGCAGGATTTAAACGCTTTCATAACGACTAAAAAGCAGGTGTAAAATGAACTACGGTCAAATCCGTACACACTTCAAAGCGTTACTCAATCGCTCAGATATTACTGATGCATTAGCAGATACTTTTCTAGAGCAAGGAATCGCCAGGATACAAAGAAGCCTGAGAATTCCTGCTATGGAAAGCCAGCACAAATACACATTCTCAACTCTTACATCCAAGGTTACGTTACCCGCTGACTTTTTAGAAGCTATTGACGTTTACTTTTTAAACGTAGCTTTAACACGGTTGCCGATGCGAGAGATTCAAGGACTACTTTCAAGTGCTGAGACAGGAAGTCCAGTCTATTTTGCTAGAGAAGGAAGTGAGTTCCTTATGTTCCCGCGTCCTTCATCTGGCACTTTAGTGATGAACTACTATTCGATCTTTTCAGAACTCAGCGCAGACTCGGATACAAATGTCTTAAGCGACATTGCTCCAGATTTAATAATCTATGCAGCACTAACTTATGCATCGGATTACTTCTTAGACGATAGAGCAGAAATTTGGAATGCTAAGTTCTTTACTTTCATAGATGAGATACAGACGCAAGCAGTTGAGCAAGAACTGACAGGAACGCTACAGGTAATGCGTCCTGCTTACTCCATCCATTAGAAGGTAATTTGAAAATGGCAAAATCCTCGTTTTTCAGTGGTTCTGGAGTCACATCCACCAACACTACAGCGATAGAAAGTTCGGCCACTGCTGCAACCGCAGCAGCTACTGAAGCGGCTGCAAGTGCCGTAACGGCTTCTGCGGCTTCTGCTACTGCTACTGGTGCCGTTAGTTCAAACCTAGCAAGTGCCGTTGCGGCTGAAGCATCTAGAGTAGCCTCCGTTGCTGCGAAAGTTTCTGCCGAAACTGCTGAGACAAACGCAGAGACTGCACAAGCAGCCACGTTGTCTTTAAAGAATGCCACAGCTACTTCTGCCGCTGCCTCAGAAACTTCAAAAACAGGGAGTGCCGCAAGTGCCGCAACAGCGACAACTAAAGCATCAGAAGCTTCAACATCATCGACAAACTCAGCTACGAGCGCAGCGACTGCGACTTCAAAAGCTGCCGACAGTGAAACTGCAAGAGCAGCAAGTGTCGTTGCAAAAGATGCCGCAGTAACCGCAAAAGATGCTTCGGTGGTTGCGAAAGATGCTTCGGTGGCTGCGAAAGTTTTAGCGGTTGCTGCGAAAGTTTCTGCGGAAACTGCTGAGACAAATGCCGCCAACAGTGCAACCACTGGGGCGAGCCAAGTAACTCTGGCTACCGCTCAAGTTACCCTCGCTACGGCACAAAAAGTCATTGCGACAACGAAGGCTACAGAAGCCTCGGCAAGCGCGTCAAGTGCCTCGACTGCACAGGCGGCTGCGGTGGCTGCCAAAGATGCGGCACTGGCTGCGTTTGATTCTTTCGATGACAGGTACTTGGGACAAAAGTCCAGTGACCCATCTCTCGATAACGATGGTGATGCTCTGGCTGCTGGAATGCTCTACTTCAACACTACGTCAGATGTAATGAAAGTATATGAGGGCAGTTCTTTTGTAGCAGCCTATGCTTCTCTTTCTGGAACGCTGGTGGCCACCAACAACCTTAGTGATGTTGCGAATGCTGGAAGTGCCAGGAGTAATTTAGGACTT
>Ga0308008_1000489_pt1 | contig 15936 bp, 19 predicted proteins | sample Neamet125_FD_203140 | JGI IMG/M metagenome (GOLD analysis project Ga0308008, IMG submission 203140) | Marine microbial communities from water near the shore, Antarctic Ocean - #125 | ecosystem: Environmental > Aquatic > Marine > Unclassified | place: Southern Ocean | collected 2014-07-24
ATGCTTGTTGTTGTTCATACATTGCTTGCGCTCCGCCTGGTTCTTCTATAATTTCTTCAGACATCATTTCTTCTCCACCACCCATACCTTGTGAGTCTTCTGAAACTTGTCCACCTTGTTCTAGATTATCCATTAAGTTTTGCATAACTTCAGATCCTCTATCTATATCTCCACCGCCTGCATTTCTTACAGCGTCTGCAGTGAATACAAATTCGTTTTTACTTAATCTTGCAGGTACATCGTCAGCTCTTTCTTCGCCACCCATTTCTACAAAACCACCTGTTTCTCTAAAATCTTTTTCATTGCCACCCATGTCAATCATCTCTGATGCTTCTTCAGTTGCCATAATTCCACCTTCTGCAGCATTGACTCTTTCTCCACCACTAGGGTAACCAAATTGATTAGTTCCTGCAGGTGTTCCGTATCCAGGTACACTTGTTAGTCCACCGTTAGCTTTTTGTGTTAGCGAAGATAAAATTTTAGTAACAACTTCAGCAGGTTGTCCACTAATTTGTATCATAGTATCCATGTCCATGCCTTTACTATTCATATCTATTACCATACCATCAGTTGTTTCATCTACTACAAAAGGCTGTACTGACTCACCATCTACGTAACCCATTCTACCACCGTCAGCTGCCATAGTAGGTTGTTGCATACCTTGAGACTGTTGCTCTTGTTGCATTACTGCTTGGACAAATTGTTGGAAAGATAAATCTCCACCTTTGTTTTTATATTTTACAAATTCTGCCATTAACATTTGTTCGGCTTGTGCTTCTCCTGCACCACCACCCATGTTTAAAAATGTTTGTTGTTGTCTCATAGATTTACCTGCATTTGATCTAATAAATTCTTCTTCATCGTCATCCAAGTAACCACCACCTGCATAACCTGCTCGGCCACCATCAGCTGCATAAAAATTTTGATTAACATATTTTTTCTGTGGCATAAAATCTAAACCAACACCTTTTTGACCTTGACCGCTATAAAAATTTCTTGCACGTTGAACTTGATATCTTGGATCCATTTGATCTACTGGACCTTCATCCTCGTCATCGCCTTTGCCACCCATAAAAGGAAGTGCTACAGCTCCTGCACCTAAACCACCGAGTGCTATTTTACCTAAACTAAAAGGGTTATTTTTAGTGCTATATTCACCGTCGTCATTTTTTAAACTTTTTCTAAATAAATTACCTACACCAGGAAACTTCCCAGTTTTTCCAAACAAACCACCTATACCACCACTGTTTCCAAAAATACCTTTTGCACCTTCACCACCAAACATTCCTGCTCTACCAATTAAACCACCAAAATTAGTTCCCGGTATACCAAAACCTATAGCAGCACCTAAAGCAGCTTTACCTAATGGACTTTTAACAATTTTCTTAACACCACGTACAGCTTTCTTTACAAAGCTACCAAAACCATAGTTCTGTCTTGGAGCATCTAAAGCCCCTAAGCCACCTTGGTTATACATTTGTCTGGGTTGTTGCATTCTTGAAATTGCCATAATTTAATCCTAGTTTATCCGTTTTACTTTGTTTCTGCAGACAAATCAAGAGCAGGCATGATAACTTTTACGTCCTGTGCCATCTCTTCTGCCTTATAACCCTTGGCTTCCCAGTCTTTTCTTTCCTTAAAAATCTCACCAGTCTCGAGGTGTCTGTAAGTTTCTTCTACTTTAGCGTCATATATTTTCATTAGTCTATTTTTTCCTTTTTGATGTTTAAGTAACTGATAGCTATATCAAACGCTCCTGAGTTACTTGATTGTACTGTAAAAAGTGTACCACCTTCTACTATTAATGGTTGGGTTAATAATTCTGTAGTAACATTAGCTGTCAAAGCCGCTGACTTAATAGCTGTAATACTATTATTTTTAACAGTTACCGTTGGTGTAGATGCAGATGTAACAAGTAATGATTTAATAATTATAGTCTCATTAACTAAAGGATTACCTGTACCCAATGGAACTAATGCACTTGCATTAGTACTACCTTGTATACCTTTAAATTTATATTGGTTTACTACTGCCATTATTCTAAAAAGAAACTTTTAGCTTCTATCTCTTGTTTTACTTCTTCTTGAAAAGAAGAATTTAATTTTGTTAGGATACCATTAATGTCTCTTACTAACGATTGAGAAGTTCTCTCGTCATATTCTTTACTTGCTTTAGTTAACGATTGTACGAGTTTAGCCATTATAAAATACTTGCTAAGCCTCCGTTTTTAAAATTTACTCTACCACCAAAGAAGTATCCGGTTCTAACTGTAGTGTTATAGTTACCCACTCTTTTTCCAGGAAGTCCACCATTGCCACCGTGTCCAATAATTCCACCATCTGCACTTGATCCCATTGTATCGGAACCACCTTTATCACTAGGTGCATTTCCCCTACCTCTACCAGTACCCTCCATAAAATCACTACCATACCCTGCTTGATAACCACCAGTATTACTATCCTTGTTATCTCTTGCCATATCCTGAGTTGTTTTAGCTTGAGTAGTATTATAAAAATCTTGAAGTTTTTGTTTTTCTTTTTTATTTTTATATGCTCGGTATGCTTTCATTCCTAAAAAACCTAGAGGATTTGTAAGAAAACCAAAAGCAGTTTTAGCTACATTTCCTATACTCATGTCCTCACTTATAGGGTTACCTAAACTGTCATATCCTGTGATACCACTAGGACCTTTAGGACCAGGAGGAGTTCCATCATCATCACCATCACCGCCGCCATCACTTTCCCGTATATATTGTAAGGGTTTAGCAACAGGAGCTTGAGACATAATTCCAGAACTACTTATATTATTAAAATTTAATGGTGTACTACCTTTAAAATCTTCTTGTAAATATGCATCATTAGGAACATAACTAAGACCTTGTGATTCAGCAAATTTGTTTCCTACCGGCATTATCTTCTCCCTCCTGGATGTATATCTAATCTAAACGTACCAAGTTTCCAATCTTCTCCAACACCTGTGTTAGATACTTTGACAGCTATAGATCTAGCTCGTAATCTAATATCTTTTTTTAATGTATTTTCAGTAACGTTTGTAAAATTTGTAGTAACTCCCGTACTATTTGCATAATCTTTAGTAACAAAACTAATCTGAGCCGCACCTGTTTGACTAATAAAATCTGGTATAAATCTACTTATTCTCATAATGTATTCACCGTCTCCTCTAATATCTGGCATTCCTGCGACCGCTCCTGAAGATGATCTTTTTTGAGTTATATCAAAATCACCAGAAGTAATTGTTGCTGCAATAGTAGTAGTTCCTGAATTGGTTGCTTCATCTTTTCCCGTTTCCTGTTTAAAGTATATACTACTTCCTTCAGTATTGCCAACAACATCATCTGAGTTGTCACTAGCATTATATTTAGTAGCATGGGGTTTATCAAAAACAGCCGAATCTTGCCAAGTTGTTCTAGCTAAATTTCCTGTTGTCCATACAGGACGTTGGGTTGTAGAATCTAAATAGTTATAAGTAACATTTCTATTTACTACATTTGAAACTAACGTTGGGTAAAACCAAGAAATTTCTCCAAATAAATTATTGGTTCCTGCATAAATTAAATCTCTAGGGATAGTATTTAAATCGTCAAAGACATAGTCTTCTACCAAACAAGGCATAGATCTTAATTGACCATCATACACAAAGAAACCATTTTCTGACATCCAATAAGCAACACCATCAACTTCGGAAGATGCATTCTTACCTAACAACCCACAGTTATTTCCAACTTGTGAAAAAGCAAATGTAAAAGGTTGGCCTACAAATTGCATTAAAAACAATGCTGTATCTGTCCAAATATAAATTGCATCCCTACCTTTAGAAGCCCCCATAATTTTAGAACCAGCCGCTAATCTTTGAGTACCGGCTGTATTTTCTGCTTTTACAGTATACTCATTTAATTCTTCTTGATCTGAAAATCTTATAAACATATCATCTTGTGAATTTTTATCTCCAATTGTAGTTTCAGTTCCAAAGAATACTAAGTGTCTATCTGGGGTTGATACTAATACATGACGTGATGCTGTAGGAGCATTAGCAATTATTGTTGCTCTGGTTGAAGTTGCAGCTGCTGCCGCAGCATCCCATTCAAAACATTCATTATTATATATAAGAGCAATTAGTTTAGAACCATAGTTATCGAGTACCCATAACCCGGGGTCGAAAGGGCTAGACGCTACAGTAGAAGCTTGTCCCCATCCAATAAATAAACTTACATTTGTAACTAAATCATTTTGAGAATGTGTAGATGCGGTCGTACCATTTACATTTCTAGCACCGCCGCTTAAAGTATTTGTTCCTGTGTTATTTGCTGTGTAGGATATATCTTCTGTACCTATTCTTATAGTCCCTGATGCCGGAAATGAGTTTGAACTAGCAAGAACAATGTTAGTTGTTGTTGTATCCGTTAATGCAGTTGCAAGAGTAGAGGTTGCAGGACCGGGAGAAGTACCTCCAAATAAACCTGTACCAAAACCAAAACCTGAAACTTGTTGAGCTGGGCCTACTGAATAATAAATTTGAATTGTTGTTGAAGTATTTCCTGAAGCTAAAGTTGTTCCTGTAACATTTGCTGGTAATGTAATTGTAAAGGTAGTTGAAGTTGGAACACTTGTAACCATGAATTTTACATCATTAAAAGTAGCTGCCGATAAACTAGATCCACCTGGAATAGTAGTGTTAGAAAATAAAACTATGTCATCATCTTTTAAATCATGAACTGCTGAACAGGTCACAGTAACTGTAGTAGACCCATTACTGGCAAAAGTACAACTAGTTAAAGTTAATCTAATTGGATGAATATCATAAAAAGCACCACCTGAAAAAGCGTATAAAATTCTATTAGTACCTATTGCTGCATATTTAAGACCAGCATTATTATCCCAATGATGAAGAGCTCTTGCGGCACCTGTGAGTTTATCACCCCCTAACTGTATGCAACCACATATTTTTTCTGGGCTACCATATCTAAAACGAACATTGTCACCGTCAATCCATTGACCTTCGGCCCCTGTATCTGATACCTGTTTGTTGAATCCTGGTGCAATCCCTAATTTTTGTAACATATAGCCTCATTATAATACTATTTTATTCCTGATGGTAGACCTAACATAGCTCTCCCATCAAATTTGTTTTTCTCAGCAAATGGGCCATTTACATGATTATAGTGTAGAAATACTTGACCGCATATGTTTCCTTCAAAAGGCTCTCGCCAATGTTCAAGATCACAGCCACTATATACTAGCATATCCCCTATTTCAAGCAGGACTTTTGTGCCTTCTAGAAAGATTGCCCATGGCTCACCCCCTAAATTTATTGTAGTAGATATCTCACAGCTTGGTCTATCTTTATGTCGTTTTAATTTATCACCATGTTTGTATAACCTTGCATACGAATACGTAGGACATAGGTCTAATTCGGTTTCTTTTTGCATTACTGGTAATACTTTCATTAATAAGGTTTCCATTACATGGTCTGCATAATGACCGTAAGTATTTGGTACCATAAAATCTTTCCATGTTCCAAACATTCCATTGTCATAAGTAATGTTATTCTCGTACATATATTTAACTGCATCTCTTTTAAGTAAGAAATAATTAAATATAAAATTAGCTAACTCATAACTAATAGCACCTTTTATTACTTGATATTTATTAAAAGCCATGTTGTATAAAATTAAAACTTACTGATATTCTTATATCATTTGATTCATTAGGTTCAACACTATGCCATAACCATGCAGGAAACATTATCATACGTCCTGGAATAGGGTCAATATTTACATCTCTCCATAAATGTTTAGGTGGTTTACCTTCTTTTCTTGCAGGTATTACTATTTGTGCTCCTGGTCTTGGGTCATATATTTTAAGTCTACCAGCTTGTGGGTTTGACTTAACATAATACACACCTGAGAATAATGAGTTAGAGTGTATGTGTGGTTGGTTCATTCCTTCTTTAGGATTTATGTTAGCCCACATATTACCAAGAACGGGTTCTCTATCTAACCACTCTTCTTTAAACATTTCTTTACACATAATTATTAGTTCGTTGACTAAAGGTTGATACTCTGGCTTTGAGGCCATGTCGGTTGTAGAATGCCATCCTTTGTAATTTGTTTTCTGTAATCCCTGATCTTGATTAGACCAGTTAACAATGTCTTGTGCTAGTTTATTATTATCTAATTTTATATCTTTACCAAAAACACTGGTAGGAAAAAATTCTTCTCTAATCATCTAAAAGCTTTGCCTCCAAACCAAACAACAAGAGATTGTCTCATACCTCTGGTAACTGGGTTAACTCTGTGATTTAAAAACGATGCAAAACAAATTGCATGACCTTGTTTAAGATTTGCAAATTTACCTGGAGCCATTAATTCTAAATCTCCACCTTCAAATTCTGCTGGATCGTTTAATAAAACAGTCATTGATATTTTTCTTACAGGTGGCTCGTGTTCCATGTTCACATCACAATCCATATGCCAATCATAGAATCCTCCTTCAGGATACTCTGTAAACTGAGCATTTTCTGTAACTTGTATATCTCCAAAACCAAAATGATTTCCATTTGCTTTTTGTATAAATGTATTTAGATCTTGATACATATGTCCCATTTCTTGAAACGGAATCCAACTTATTGTTGTTACTCTTTTTTTAGTATCAGTCGCGCCACCTGGTTTATTTATACCCACTTGTGCTTCTTGTGGTTTTTGTGCTCTACCTGATTCAATAATTTGTCTACATTGATTAGGTGTAAATAAAGGTGTTGTTGTTTGAATAATCCAACTCTTCCATTTAGGTTCTGTAATCAGTTTATTTTCGTACATTAGCTCCTTCCTCTATTTATTATTGGGTTATATTCTACATCACAATTTGCAGATAGTGTTCTTCTATATCCTGGTCCATTAAAAGGATAAACACAATGTCTCATATCATATGGAAATATATAAAAATCTCTCTCAATAATATCGGGAGCGTAATCACATGACGCAAATTGTCCGGAAGAATTTCCTAGTATTTGTAGCATACCATTTGTTGGAATATGTTTTGAAGAGTATTCCACACCAAAAGATTTAGGTAATTTTAAAATCATAACACTTGATAAACCTGTATACAAAGTTCCTTGGTGCACGTGCACTGGATTGTATTCATGTTCAAACATTTGATTAATCCAAATAGAGTTTAAAGATTTTTTATGACCTGTAATTTTATTGAAATCTAAATAGTGACCCATAGCTGTATCAATCCATTGTAATACATTATTTGTTAACATATTGTGATGGTGCATTTTTGAAGTATCTCTACCTTGATAAAATAAACTATGTTCCTTTTCAATTTTACCAACTAATTGTTTATTAGCAGGAGGTAATGTTGGATATTTTGTTTCATAAATATCGTTAATAGCAGTAAATATATCAAGCGGAACTTGATACTTTAAAACAGTTTGCCCTAAAGGACATACTTTAAAATTTAATGTGTCCATATTTTTCTTTTATTCTTTCTGGAATTTTTTCAATGTACGGGTTATATACTTTTCTAACTTTACCTGCAAATAGTTTATGCATATTACTACCCATAATTTTATCATCATAAGTTAAACCATTAACTTTTACATCACTTGGGTTTTCAAAGTTGTGTTTAAAGTAAGGCTCACCTATAAATTGATATATTTTTCCAAACTCTTGTTCGGGATTTGTAACCATATCATCATATTTTATATAGTGACACATACCTGGATAGTTGTATGAATTTTGAATTGCGTCTAACTCTTTAGCAACAGCACCATTTTTATTCATAAGCATACTTAATTTTTCTTCATCGGTATTTAGATTATATCTATTAGGAAAGGCATCAGGGTTTTTTGTATACCATTGCATATAGCTTGCAAGAACATCCATTAAATTTCTAAGTAATATAATACATTTAAAAGGTCGCTTAAAGTGTTTTTGCACTAACTGAAAATTACTTGGTGTCGTTACAGGTCCCCGGTCAATGATTACTTTTTGTGGCCAATCTTTATAAAAAGTATCGTAGACTGAATCTAATACATTATCCAAGGATCTATGATCAGGGAAATTTTGAAAGACATCAGTTTTTTTTAATAGATGTAGATCTTTCATTATCTCTAATGTTATAGAATTAGCAGTCGCAGCTATCTCAGGGTTCTGATTCATAATACTTGCAAATAAAGTATTACCCGATCTAGGTTGTGCTACTAAAAAAAATAGTTTTCTATTCTGGTTTGGCTCCGAGGTCATTAGTCAATTTCTCTTTCTTGTTATAGATCATTTCTCCTGATTTTTTAACTCTTTCTATAGTTTGTAATTGTCCTAATACATTAAAAACTTCTGGTTGACTAGAGCCTGATGTTAATGTCTCTGCTTTATTTTTCATTATTAAATGATATGAATCTAGTTGATGAGTGTTAACATCTTTGTCATCAAATGAACCATCGTTAAATTCTTTTTTAAGAGTTGACCATAATTTAATTTCTCTCATTCTATCACGAGCTACTAATTGCATATTAGCAACAGAATAAGTTTTCTCATCTATATCAATTTGAAATAATTCTTTTTTTAAAGGATCTTCTTCTGCTAATAATTTTTCTTGTAATCTTTTTATTTTAACTTCATTACGTCTAGCATCAAAAGATAAATTCATTAAATTTTCTAAAAATACATTTTGTTCTCTGACACATTGCCAATACTTTGAAGCTTTAGTTGGGTACTTAGCGTCTTGAAGAACAGACATTCTCATTTCTGTTTCAGTTCTGAACACTTGTTTTTTAGTCCAAGTATCTCTAAGCTCATTTGTTAGTTCTTTAAATTCTTGTACGTCATTAGGATCAAGCAAATTATTTAAGCTAGGAGCTTCTTTTTCTATTAGCGCATGAATATTTCTTTTTTCAGTCATTGTGTATTCCTTTCATTGAATAAGTTTAATATAACTATTTAAATTTATAAGTCAAGTTAACTTGAAGTTATGTTTGAAGTACCACTAGGGACAGTATATTCTTCTGTTGCTGTTGTTATAGGACTTGCACCTCCAAATTTAATTGTAGATGTAGATGGAGAAGAACTTGAGTACCCCATTAATTGTATTGCTGTTCCCATAGTTGCTCCTTCACTCCAAGATGTTCCATTATAATCTAATGTAATAGCTAATTGACCAGGTGAAGATCCTGGATTACCTCCAAAACCAATTGCAAGAGATGATGTGCCTGCACCACCCATACCTCTACGATTGGCAGGTAAGCTTCCTCCTGATGTCCAATTTGTGCCATCATACTCTACAGTAGTATTTGTATTAGGTTGACCACCAGCAAATAATCCAGCTGTCTGTGTTCCAGCAACTCCTTGATTTCTTCTTGCTGCGGGTAAACTAGTTACATTAGTCCAAGTAGAACCATTATATTCTGCAACAGTTGATATTTGTCTCGGACCAGGTACTTGATCGCCACCTGCAATTAATGATGCAGTTTGAATACCTGCTAATTGTCCACAAGATCCTGTGGGTGTAGCTAATGCTCCACTACTAGCCCAATTAGTTCCATCATATTCAAAAGTAGTAGTTGATGCGTAAGATGGAATTGCCGCACCTCCTGCAATTAATCCTGCAGTTTGTGTTCCACACCCTTGTGTATAAGAAAGAGAACCAGGCATTCCATTCACACTTGTCCAAGAAGAACCATTATATTCTTCTGTTGCGTTTGTAGAAGATGATCCATTAGGAGAACCACCCATTTTTAATGCTGCTGTTTGAGTTCCTGCTCCTGCAAGTTCATAAACAGCTGTATTTGCAACACCACCTGCTGACCATGCACCAGTTCCTAAAACACCTTCAACACGCAATTTGCTTGCAGAAGAATTATACCACACCTGACCATCTTCTGGATTCGAAGGATCTGCAGATAGGTATTTAATTTTTAATCCTGCAATTACGTTGTAATCTGACATTATAAATTCCTTACGGTAAAGTTATATTTCCGGGTCTACCTGGTGACATAATTTTTTGTTCATCAGTTAATGCGTCCCATTCTGTTTGTGCTCTAGTTGTTTCTGCATCTACAATAGCTTGTGCTTCTGCTTTTGATTTTGTAATACCATTTTTGCTAGCTAACCACACAGCACCTTTTTCATTATTACCAACAACCCATACATTTCCTGGGTGACCTGAAAGAAAAAAATCTAATCTATCTTGATGGGTAAAAAATCCCTTACCTGTGTTTGTAGCTGTTCCATATATAAATAGTGACATAATTTTTACTCCTTTGTTATTAATTTTATATTATAAATTTTCTTCATTATCAACTTGAAGATACAGTTTGCACTGTAGCTACTCCACTAAATTCTTCAACTGAGTCATCTCCATCTGCTCCTCCACCTACCCAACCATTTGAAACACCGGATGCATTATTATTAGCTGATGCAAATTGTTTTCTTCCTGTACTCATACTATCTGCTACTGCCCAAGATGAACCATCAAATCTTTCAACACCAACAATTCTATTATATCCTCCAATAGATAAACAATCTGCAGATGAACCAAATCCTCTATTATTTTTAACTGCTGTATTCATAGATGGTCCAGATGACCATGCTGAACCATTATATATTTCAAATCTTGTTGATGTGGTTGGAACAGGTGCTCCTGCAGCAAAAGCTGAATTTTCTGTAGGGCCACCACTTGCACCATTTGCAAACGAATCACTTAAATTACCTTCAGATGACCATGAAGAACCATTCCAAGACCTTGTTGCCTTGTTATCAGAAGGACCTACATCACTTCCATATATTAAAGCTGCCGTACTTGTTCCTGCACCACCTGCACCTTTACTGTCATAAGGTGTATTTGTAATTCCTGTCCAAGATGAACCATTAAATGTAAACGCTGAAGTGCTCTGTGATCCATTTGAAGCTAGTCCACCACCACCAATTGCAGTTGTTTGTGTACCGGCACTAAACATATTAATAGAACTTATAGGAGTAGTTGGTGAGGATGTCCATGATGAACCGTTATATTCAAATGTCGTATTTAAAAAAGTACCTAATGAAGGTCCTGTTGATCCACCAAAAACTAATCCTGCAGTTTGAGTTCCTGCTCCAGATGTATTCCATCTAACACCAGGTAAGTTTGCACCACTGGACCAAGAAAATACTTCACCAACTGTTTTAAAAGTATTGCTACTTGTATTATACCAAATCTCACCTGTACCTAAAGCTGCAGGAGGATCACTTGATACCGACCTTACATATTTTCCAGATATTTCTTTATAAGTAGTCATAATTTTAAGACGTTGTAATCGTTATGGTAGCTGAATTATTTCTAGCTCTTAATTTTTTTGTAACTGTATTAAACCAAATTTGTCCGGTAATAGGATTAGCTGGATCACCTGCGTAAGACCTAATGGCCATTCCTCTTATAGTTCTAAATATACTCATTTAACTCCTTAATTATTTTTTAGAAGCCAACCTTGAGTTCCATCTGTGAAGGCTAACGTGAAGCCGGCTCTTTCTGTTGCTACTGTTAAATCTGCTGACGCACCTTGTATCTTTTGAGAATTTCTTCCAACAGTTAAATTAGCTGTATCAAAAGTTCCTCCATAATCAACAATAGTTACTTCATCACCAATTGATGGTGAACTTGGAAGTGTTACTGTAAAAGCTCCACCTGCTGTATTTGCAAAAATACCTTGACCAGCTACTGCTGTATAACCACTTGTTTTAACTGCTTGCCAATCTGTTCCACCTGCTGCTGCATCTGCAAAAGTAGGCGGGGCTCCAGAACCTGCTGAAGTTAAAATCTGTCCTGAATTTCCTGTTGCTACTGCAACTACTGCACCACTAGCATCATAAGAAATTATGTTACCGTCTGTACCATTAGCTAATTTAGCAAGAGGTACTGTTGCATTAATTAATTGTGAACCATTAATTGTTTTGTTTGTTAAAGTATCTGTTGTAGCTTTACCAACTAATGTGTCAGTTGATGCTGGTAATGTTAGTGTAACATCTGCTGTTGAAGCAGGACCTATTAAAGTTGCTTTATTTGTACCATTGTTTGTACCTTCTAAAAATTCTACCTTACCAGCTGTTGTTGCAGTGGGACTTAAAATAGGATTTGTTAAAGTTTTATTTGTTAAAGTCTGTGTTCCAGTAAGTGTAACACCATCTGCTGGAGATAAAGGTATTTCAATAACTCCAGTGTTAGTTGCAACACCATCAAGATATACAGCTTTATATCCTTTGTCAGTTGCTGAAAAAGTAACTGTGGCTCCTGAACCAGAGATTGCTTTTAACTGTACTGTGTATGCACCTGATGTGCTGTTTTTTATAAAATAAAAAGTTTCTGCAAGAAGAGGAAATGTTACAACTTTGTTTCCTGTAATTGCTTGTGGTGATACTGCACCAAGAATAATAACTCTGTTCTGAGCGGCACCTGTTAAAGCTCCATCTGCTACTAACATATTAGTAGTGTTAGCTCCTGCACCTGCGGCATTTAAAGTTTGAATTTTAAAACCACCAAGCAATTGTTCTGCAAGGTTTAAATTAGCGTTAGTTTTTGTTCCCCAAGTACCAGCGTTTTCGCCGGTTGCCATTAGCTCTACACCAAGGTTTGTATAAGTGGATGCCATAATTTTGTTCTCCTAATTAGATGTTTAATTTATATTACTTATATTCATAAAGTCAACGGTTTTTAAGCATGAGTTACAGTTGTGTAACCAGCACTTTGTGTTGCTGTAATATGTCTATATCCTAGAGTTCCTACGTTGCCAACACTAGTTACTGCTTCTACCCCTATTAATCCCATTACATCGTTAGGTGAAATTGCACCTACAGATGATGTTGTTGATAATCCTGTTAATGAAACCCCTATTCCTGCAAGTACAGATCCTACAGAAGAAGTTGCTGATACTCCGGTTAAAATCTGTCCAATGTCGCTTGTCAAAGACCCTACTGTAGAAGTTGCCGAAACGCCTGTTAATTCTATTACATCAGCAGGTGATATTGAACCTACTGCAGATGTTGCTGAAACTCCAGATAGTGTAAATGGTAAAGGATTTGAAGTTACCTCTAATGAACCTACAGCAGAAGTTGCACCAGTTCCTGCCGGTGTTAAAGTGGCTCCTGCAAAAATAATTAAACCCCCTAAAGTAACAGTTGTAGATTGACCTGTTAGTCCTACCTCTTCATCTGATATAGGTGCAATAGATCCTTCAGAAGAAGTCATTGCAAGTCCTGTTAAATTTACTGTTTGAAGCAACGCAGGTGAAATTGCACCAAAAGATGATGTAGCCGATACTCCTGTTACTAGTAATGAAATATCAGATCTTGCAGTTGGTGAACCTACTGCAGAAGTTGCCGATACTCCTATTAACCCAACTGTTTCTTGAATTGGTGAAATTGATCCAACAGATGATGTAGTTGATACCCCTGTTACTGGTACCAATAAACCGGAAGCACCCCAGTTTTCTATGCCCCAAGAATCAGATCCCCAACCTACACTTTCTACAATTTCAGTTGTAAGTGAACCAATAGCCGATGTATTTGAAAGTCCAGTAAGAGTTGTAGTGATTTCACCTTGTTCACCCCAATTGTTTAACCCCCAAGTAAACATACTCCAAGTATTTGCAGTTGGAGTATTTGCAGTCCAACCCATTCCAGAGTGATTAGTACAATAATAATATAAAGTTGGAGCAGAGGCAGCTACAGTAATTTGTGTGTACGCTCCTGCCTGTCCAGGTGTCCCATTTGTGGTTACACCAGTAGTATACTCTGAGCCTCCAGAGTGAGTTCCGTTTGCGGTTGTAGAAAATCTTAATGGGTGATTACTATTAGAGCTATCTGATTGATCAAATTTATATGTTCCAGATTCAGCAATATATAAAGTTACATCTGCAGTCGCAGTTGAACCGTTAATTGCATACTTATTAGAAGAACCAAAGTTGTGGTACGGATGATTAGATGGGTTACCACCAACTACCGTTACTGTAAAGGTTCTAATTACCGACATAAGGAGTAACTCCTTATGCTATTCTAAGTATAGCGTTAGATGCGTCTGCTGCTGGAAATTCTATTGTAAAAGTTCCACTTGTTACAGTTTTATCTCCACCAAATGCAATTGCACAAACTGATGGATCATTGGCAGCTGTATCATTAAAAATCAAACAACCGTTAGCTGTAAATGAAGCTGATGTAAAAGAAATGTTAGCAAAATCACAACAAGCTGTGTCACCAGATAAAGCAGGTGTTACATTTGTTAACGCCGCTCCTTTAGTAGTATAACCATTACCATTAGCTACTTCGTTAGATGTAGTATACGCAGTTGTTGATTTATTTAATGTTGCTGAACTTGTGTATAATGCCAGTCTAAAAGTATTTCCACCTTGTGTAAAATTGTGTATTGCTCTTAAAGCTTCTGTTTTAAAAGTATTACAAACTGCTGATGTTATTGCCATAATTTTATCTCCTAATTAATTTACGGTGAAGGTGATTTGACTTGTATCCTAACTGTTCCGTCAGTGTAATCGTCTCTTCTTCTTCTCCCCAGTTGCATTCCTGCAAACTGTTGTATTGCAGTTTTATATCTATTTTCATAGTATGTCAACATATCCATTGGACCTTTTAAATAACCAAATGCTTCAACTAAGCAAGCATGTAATAGGCCTTGTGGGAAGTATTGGCTTATATAAGTTGTTGTATTATTTGCCGATAATCCATCTGTTTGCTTATTATAATATATTCTAAATATATAATTAACGTCTGGAGTAGGTGCTAAATAAATAGATCCTGAAGTAGTGTCAGTTAATCCTGTTGCTCCACCAAACATGGCGTAATATTTAGGTTTTCCAGTAACATCTTGACCAGTTAAATCTCCTTCCGGACCTGTTTCTCTTCCTATATATTCTGCTAAATAAGTTTGATCTTTTTTTTCTAACCAAGTACCTGCTTCAGTAGAGTTAGCTACATTAAATACTTCTACACCTCTTATAAATAAAGCTCCTCCAGGAACTCTTATATTATTTACATCGGCTGCCATTGTCCCTTCGTCTACAAATCTATCTGAATCCATAGGACAATCAATATTAATTCTATGTTCCGCAGACATAATAAAATCATCTATAATAGCTTGAGTAAAAACTCCGTCATCTACTTCTGTGTAGTCTCTAATTGCTGTTGTAAGTGTTGCGTATGTATATGCCATAATTAAGCTCTATCATTTATTGGGCCGTATGTACACTGCAAACCACCACCTGATACATCACCAGGTACAACGCCTCCACCATCTAGACTTATTGTAAAACTATTTTCTTCAGTAATAGTAGTATTAGCGTCATTAACAAAAGTTGTTTGTACCATAGTTGCTTCCCAACCACCAAATATTTTAGCTCCAGAAGGATGAGAATTAGCTGTTGTTGGTGCAGGAGACCGCCCTCTAAAAGAGGCAGAAGTCCCTCTTTGTTCAATTGTAAATGTATTAGTCCCACGATTTACGGAACTAAATTTAATTGTTTCATTTTCATACATACCCGTTTCGCTATTAATTTTTTCAATAACAAAATAACCTGAATTAGGAAACCATTGTGCGTCCGCCACAGTAATTGAAGTTGCTGTTTCTGTAATATCTGCTGTAAGTGTGGTCGATAATTCCACTTCTACAATAGGGACAGAGTTTGGAAAAGCTGAACTATCTACAGGAGTTTTAAGATCTCTAAGTCTTACAATATCTCCATTTACTAACCCACTGTTGGCAGCATTAACAGTTAAAATTTTAGACTGACTTGGAACAGAAAAAGGATTATTAGGTAAAAAATCTTCTGTTGCAAATTCTGTTCTTGCAGGTCTTGCTTTTTGTAAAGCTTGTGGATCTGCATTAGTTGGCTTTGGTTGTAGCTGTGGTTGTTTAGGTTCGTACTCTGACATATGCACAA
>Ga0308008_1000491_pt1 | contig 15904 bp, 11 predicted proteins | sample Neamet125_FD_203140 | JGI IMG/M metagenome (GOLD analysis project Ga0308008, IMG submission 203140) | Marine microbial communities from water near the shore, Antarctic Ocean - #125 | ecosystem: Environmental > Aquatic > Marine > Unclassified | place: Southern Ocean | collected 2014-07-24
CGGGACATAGATGCGGGCTCCGTTTGAAAGATCCTCGCCGATGTCGCGGAGGATGTTGGTGAGCTGGAGGGCGTGACCGAGCGCGATGGCGTAGTCGTGTGAGCGTTTGGGATCGGCGGCGAAGAGTGGGAGGCAGACCAGGCCAACGGAGGAAGCGACGCGGTAGGTGTATTCCTTCAGGTCGTCCCAGTTTCCAAAACGCTGGGGCTGAAGGTCCATCTGGCAGCCCTCGATGACATTGGTGAAATACTCCGAGGGAATGTCGTAGAGGTCCCGGACTTTGAGAATGTCGCTTTGGAGGTCAACCAAGCCGAGCGAGGAGTCGGGGACGTTGGTGCCGAAGATGGTTTTCCATCCGGCTAGGCCTTCCATTTTTTCGGTGATCGGGAGATCAAGGTCATCGGCGAGATCGTCGATGACGCGACAGAAGGCATAGAAGCTGACGAGGTGTTGCCGCCGGTCAGCGGGCACACATCGCAAAGCGAAGGCGAGATTCGACTTCGCCTTGCGCGTGATCTCAGCAGCGGTGGGATCGCAAGGCATCGGGTGCTATTCGATGAATCCCCAGTGACCGCTGGTGAAGGGCCAGAGGGCGACAAAGGCCGGACCGACGAGGTTGTATTGCTTCACCGAGCCCCAGTAGCGGGAATCGAGACTGGAGGGGGAATTGTCTCCAAGGGCGAAGAATTCCCGGTAGTTATTTCCTTTCGAAGGATTGTCATCAAGGGTGACGGTATGATTCGGGTCGGTGAAGCCGCTCTTCTGGCCCCGGCCGCCGGCCGGATTATAATATCCGGGATAGGGGTTTCCTTTTTTGTCGTTCCCTTGATTCATGACCTTTTGAAGGGTGTCCTCTTTGGCGATGGAGCCATTGACGTAGAGGTCGGGGAACTTGATCTGGAGTTCGTCGCCCGGCACCCCGGAAAGGCGCTTGATGTAGTGGGTTCCTCCGTCCTGACTGCTCATGGAGGTGGGCCCGCCCGTTTTGATGTCGCGGGTGTCGAAGACAAAGGCTTCTCCCCGATTGGGTTGACGGAAGTGGTAGGAGACCTTGTCGACAAGCACGAGGTCTCCCGATGTGAGGTAACCCTGGAAGATGGGGTCACCTTCTTTGAAGTGGGGGGTCTTGCCAAATTTTCTCCGCTCCAGAGCGGCGCTAATGGTCCCGATGCTGGCGGCCTCGTTCAAGGGGCTTCCGATGACCACGGTGCTACCGTCATCGAAGAAGATCTTGGTACGTGAAAAGAGAAAGAAGCTGGCGTCCTTCATATCACGGATGTTGAGGTCTCTTTTCGCGACCAGGTTTTCATAGCTGCGGCCTGAGATGGCAAAGTCAACGATGCGCTGGCCGAACCAGGGCTTTTCCCAATCCTCGTCGTTGAGCTTACTGGTGGCGACGATGCCATTCAGCGAGGGCTGCATGGAACCGGTGGGAATGCGAAAGGGCTGGAGGAAGTAAGCGCGAATGCCAAGGGCTACGACGATGGCGACCCAGAAGACCTCGATGTTCTCCTGAAGCCAATCGGGCTGCCGGTAGTGGGCGAGGGATTTTTCGCAGGTATTGCGGAGCTGTTTCGAGGTTTCCTTTACGGCATCAAGATCCTTGGTCTTTATGGCTTCCTTGAGATCGACGCGGCGGGACTGGATCTCATCGATGCGGTCTGGAGCGAGAAGGTCCCGCTTGTAGTGGACGAACTTTTTGGCCCCCTTGAGCAGGAGCAGGGCCTCTTTTTTCCAACGTGGCTTAAACACGATGGGAAGTTGGCTGCGCGGGGGTGATCTTTCAAGCGGGAAAGCCGGGCCGGGGATGACGGGCAGGATTTGGCCTTTCGCTTTGGCTTAAAAAAACGTAACTCCCGCGCATGAGAATTTTAACAGGCCTCCAGCCGAGCGGGAAACTTCACGTGGGGAATTACTTCGGCGCAATCAAACCTGCTATCGATGCACAGGGTGAGGGCGACGGGTATTACTTCATTGCTGATTATCATGCAATGACGACGACTCATGTCCCGGCGGAGCTTCGTGAGAACGTTCGGAATGTCGCGATCGACTTCTTGGCGTGCGGATTCGATCCTTCGAGAGGCGTCTTTTTCAAGCAAAGTTCCGTTCCCGAGGTGAATGAGCTCGCGTGGGTGCTTTCGACCGTATGCCCAATGGGTCTGCTGGAGCGATGTCATTCATACAAGGACAAGATTGCGAAAGGGATTTCAGCTAATCACGCCCTCTTTGCTTATCCCGCGCTCATGGCGGCGGATATCCTGCTCTACGATTCTAATGTGGTGCCGGTCGGAGAGGATCAAAAGCAGCACCTCGAGGTGACGCGTGATCTTGTCGGGAAGATCAATGATCAGTATGGCGAGGGAACCCTTGTCATGCCGAAGGCGCGGATTCGTGATGACGTCGCCAAGGTTCCCGGGCTCGATGGTGAGAAAATGAGTAAAAGCTACAACAACACGCTGCCGATCTTTGGTGACGAGAAACCGAATAAAAAGCTTATCATGCGGATCAAAACGGACTCGGCCGCCGTCGAAGATTCCAAACCGACTGAAAATTCGGTCATTCTCGCGCTTTACCAACTTTTTGCGAGTGAGGGGGACTATCAGCAAATGGTCTCCGACTACGAGAACGGAGGTTGTGGATACGGGGACTTTAAAAAGCGCCTTGCGGAGGCCTACTGGGATTACTTTGCGCCCATGCGGGTGCGTCGCGAAGAACTCGTGGCGAATCCGGATGAGGTCGATGCTGTTTTGAAAGCGGGAGCGGAAAAGGCGCGCGAAGAAGCGAGCAAGGTTCTGGATCGTGTGAGAAGAGCCGTCGGGCTAGTTTAGTGGATCGATTCGGCGACCAATCGTGGGGTCTCATAATTTCGGAACGGATCTTGCGGAGTTGCCTTTGTCGTCGTTGATAGCAGTCCACTGGATTTGCATGGAGTCTTGGCGGGGTTTTTTGCTTTCGGGGTCGAGCTCGATTTGCAAGAGCCTGACGATTTACCTGTTCTCTGTTCGGCGGATGATGGCGTTCTGAACTTTGGCACGGTTTTTCCCCAACCAAACTTCCTAGCTGCGGCTTCGAAAGCAATTTTATCGATGTCGAGCTTCACAGCGATGGCTGGGGAGGAAGGCCTTTATTTTTTCTTCAAGGAAGAAAGGACCGGGAAAATTCCTTAGATGCCAAATCGAACGAAAAGAACCACCGCCGCAACAAACATTCCGACCTTGAACATTTTTGCGCCTAGGTCGCGTGATGTCCCGTCGTATTTATGGAACTCCCCGTCAGGTGTTTTGATCTTGATGTGTTGCAATGACCACGCCACAGCGATCCCGATAAATCCTCCGAGAATGGAGAAAAACCACCCGAAGAAGATGAGCTTTTTTGAAGCCGGCTTGCCTTGTTTGAGACGCTCAACACGCTCCGACCTATCTGCTTCCAATTTTGAGGCATCAATACCATGTTCTTCGAGAAGTCGTCTGGCATGCGCAGTATCGAAGGCGCTCCACTCAGATGCATGGGTGACGACGTCGATGAGTTCTTCGTCGGATGCGTGGAGAAGATGATGACCTTCAGGAAGATCGGTCTTTAGGCTGTCAGCTTCCAAAGCTGCTCGAGCAGTCTCATAGTCTGAAACCTGAATATAGATGAACTTTTCAGATTCTCCACCCGCCCCGATAGAGGTGATGTCAAAGCCGCCTTCGTCAGTAATCAGTTGATGGGCGATTTCGGCATCATCTAAAACTGTGGCGACGTGCTTGAGAGCACCCGGATCCTGGGAGCGGAAGAGTTCAATTGGATCTTCTTGTGGCACAATGAGGAGTGTGCTTGATCAAGATGGCTTGGGGAATCTTCTTTACGGAAGTTTTGCCTAGATCGTATTTTGACTAACGGCCGTGGTGGTCGATCCTGCCTCGCGAATGCAGTTCATTGACTACTACTAACTGCATGGCTCGGTTTACTGAGTTGAGTAGAAACATTCGATGAGATGTTCGTAGTTTGTCAGCAGGGTTTCGTTCTCTGGAAGAAATTGAAGGTGCTGCGGGCTATGTCTGATATGGGGAGAAGATATGATTGGACGATGGCGATAAACAGGAACGGCAGAGAGCCAGCGAAGGTGCTCTGCCGTGATTCCGGGGAAACAAGTAGGATGTTTGTTCGACAGATTGAGTGTTAGCGTCGGGGGCCGCCGCGGTGGTCGATCTTGCCGTCGCCGTCGCGGTCTTCGCCGAATTCCATGGGCATGGTCCATTTGATGCCCTGGCGGCGACCTTCTTGAACGTGGGTGTTATAGTTCTTCTTCTCGATAGTTTTGGTAAAGGTCTCGTTGGCTTCAAGGAGAGCTTTTTTGAGGTCTTCGGTTTTGATGTCGAGAGGAAGAGATTTCACGATTTTACCTTTCTGGCCGTATTCGTCGGGGATGATAATTTTAATTTGGGAGGTGGACTTGTCGCCGGTGAGGGCTTTGGTCCAGGTCTTGGAATCGGTCTCGAAGTCGTAGTGGAATTTGCCGATCACTTCCGATTCATTGCTGAGGGCCGGGAGGGTCTTGCGGGCTGACTTGATCTCTTCTTCCGTGCCGGTGACGAGAACGAGAACCCGCTGGTCAGCGGAGGACACGTTAAGGCCGAGGCGGAAGGTGGGGAAGTCGGGCACCGCCGCGTCGGAAACCTTGCCTTTGGCCTTATATTTTTTTGCGATTTTACCGAGGGAATCTACAAGGTCATTACCAAAGATGTGGTTGGGTCCGCGGCCGCTACGAGAAAGGCGTTCCTTGCCATCGGGCCCGATGAGGCAAAAGGTGGTGTTTTCAAATCGACCGTTGAGGAATCCCCGCACGATCTTTTGAGCTTCTTCGCTTTCGTAGGAATCGATGCGGATGCATACAAAATCACGGGTGGCTTCGATAACGTTTTTTTGGCTGAACTCACGGTTCTGCGTGGCGGTGTAGCCGGGTCAAAAGACGCCTGAGATACCGCCGCACTGGGAGGCCACGGCCATGAAGAAGATGGGCTTGTTGGAGAGCTTGGCTTCCGCGAGGCCGTCTTCGAGAATGGGGTACCAGGCGATGCCGGCGGAACCGAGTTCAGCTTCGGATTCACCGAGGTTTTCGGGTCGTGGGCCACCGCCGCCACCCCGCCGCCCGCCGCCCCGACGGGCACCGGGGCTTTTTTCTTCACCACGTTGGGTCTGGCCTTGATTGTCTGGTCCGGGACGTCCGCCTGGGCGAGGAGGTCTTTCTCCACGTGGAGGTCTCCCACCCGGAGGAGGTCCGGGAGGTTGTTCTTGTTGTTGGGCGGAGACCGAGCCGCCAAAAGTGATGAGTGACGATAGGAGGAATGGGAGAATCTTCTTCATGAAAGGTTGAAGCTATCATGATGAAAATGAACCGGAGATGAACTGAAATCCCAACCCGGATCTTTTTTGTCAGAATCATCCGGTTTTGCTGCAAAGGTGAGCTTTACGTGCTCACAGGAACACCGGAACCATTTACGGGAAAAGTGGCTCCGAATCCTTCCTTGGTTTTTGTGATGATCACTTGGCTCCCTGCGAAAAATCCTTTGTTGAAGCTGTTGGTCCGTTTGTTGACTTTGGCAGCCGCAGGACGTTGAAGCTCTCCGAGATGCCAACTTCGAGGCCAAATTTGTCGAGGTTATTCAAGATGTGGTCGAGGAGCGGTGGGAGAAAACGGAAGGCTATGTTTGCGAGACTGATAAAGCGCGGGACGCGATTCATCGTTACCTTACCGACGGCAAGCTTGAATTTGAGAATGGCACCGATCCTCTTCGACTTACCATCCTTGGCGGCGAGCAATTGCACCCAGATGATGGCTAGATCGTTGCTGTTGTTCCTGGAGGAACCTCTTTTTTAGCCGCTAAGCGATGATGGCTTTCTCGACGTTTCCGGCGATGTCGGTGAGGCGGAAGTCGCGGCCGGCGTAGTTGTAGGTGAGGCGTTCGTGGTCGAGGCCGAGGAGGTGGAGCATGGTGGCGTGGAGGTCGTGCATGTGGAGGCGGTCGGTGACGGCGGTGTCGCCGACTTCATCGGTGGCACCGTGGGCGTGGCCGGGTTTGGTGCCGCCGCCGGCGAGCCAGGTGGTGAAGCCGCGTGGGTTGTGGTCGCGACCGTCCTTGCCTTGTGAGAAGGGGGTGCGACCAAATTCGCCACCCCACCAGACGAGGGTGTCTTCGAGGAGGCCGCGTTGTTTGAGGTCCTGGAGGAGGGCGGCGACGGGTTGGTCGGTGGCGCGGGCGTGGACTGCATGCTTGGGCATGTTGGAGTGTTGATCCCAGCGCGGATTGACTGATTCGTCCGAGTAGTTGACCTGAATAAAACGGACTCCGCGCTCGGCGAGACGGCGGGCCATGAGACATTGGCGACCGTAGTCGTCGGTCGCCTTTTCGCCGATGCCATACATTGTTTTGGTGGTGTCGGATTCGCCAGAGAGATCGAGAATGTTGGGAGCATTCATCTGCATGCGAAAGGCGAGGTCGAATGAGTCGATGGCGGCGTTGAGATTTTGGTCGTCTTTGGTTTGCGCTTGTTGCCGGTTGAGTTGTTGGAGGAAGTCGAACTGCCGGGATTGGGAGTTGAGGGGAAGGTGGGGGTTTTTGAGATTCCGGATGGTGGCTTTGGAGGCGGGGAGACCGGCCCGGCCGACGCAGGTGCCCTGATGGATGGCTGGGAGGAAAGCGTTCGAGTAGTTGCGCGGTCCGCCTTTGCTGGCAGAGGGCATGATGGTGACGAAGCCGGGGAGGTTTTCGTTTTCGGTGCCGAGTCCGTAGGTGACCCAGCTGCCCATGGAGGGGCGGACGAGGTTGGTGGCGCCGGTGTGGAGGAAGAGGGTGGAAGGCCCGTGGGCGACGCCTTCGGTGTGCATGGAGTGGATGAAGCAGAGGTCATCGACATGCTTGGCGATGTGCGGGAAGAGGCTGCTGACCCAGCGGCCGGATTGGCCGTGTTGTTTGAAATCCCAGAGGGGTTTGAGGAGTTTGCGTTGGCTCTTTTTTCCGAAGGTTTGTTTGCGGACGCCGACGAAGTCGAAGGTCTGGCCGTCGCGTTTGATGAGTTCGGGTTTGTAGTCGAAGGAATCGACATGGCTGGGGCCGCCGGCCATGAAGAGAAAGATAATGCGCTTGGCGCGGCCGGGAAGTACGGGAGGTTTCGGAGAGAGGGGATTTTCTTGGGCAGCTTGTCCGAGGAGTGAGGAAAGCGCGAGGGAACCAAATCCGCAGCTGGAGGATTTTAGAAATTGGCGGCGGTTTGGAATCATGGGTTGAGGAGGGGGATGGGTTGAGGGGGATGGGTTAAGGATTTTTTAATCGAGGAAGCGGAAGTCCAGGCAGGCGAAGAGAGATTGGGAGAGTTGGGTCCAGGCTTCTTCCTTTTGGTCGGGTGGGAATTGATTGAGGAAGAATTGGGTGGAGGAATGTTCGCTTCCGCTGGGGGGGCGGCAGAGGATGAGTTGGTAGGCGTCGATGATGGTGGCTTTTTTCTCGAGAAGGCGTTGGGCGGTGAGCTTGGATTGCTCACGGATGAAGGGGCTGTTCATGAGGAAAAGCGCCTGGGTGGGGAGGTTGGTGACGGGACGTTTGCCAACAACAAGGTTGGGATTGGGGGCGTCGAAGACTTCGAAGAGATCGAGCATGGAGTTGCGGAACCAGGGGACGTAGACGCTGCGGCGTTTTGAATCGAAGATGTAGTTGAGGTCGTATTGACCGACCTTGCGGATGGTGGGTCCGCCTCGTGCGGGATCGAGTTCGCCGCTCATGATGAGGGTGGTGTCGCGGATGGCTTCGGCTTCGAGGCGCTTGCGGTTTGCTCGGCCGAAGAGGCGGTTTGCGGGATCACGATTGTGAATCGTTTGCGAGGAGAGTTGGTAGGTGTGACTAAGGGTGATTTTTCGAATGAGCTTCTTCACAGACCAGCCGTCTTCGATGAAGCGGAGGGCGAGGTGGTCGAGGAGTTCCGGGTGGCTTGGGAGCTCGCCGGTTTGGCCGAAGTTATCGGGAGTGCGAACGATGCCTTCACCGAGAAGGTGTTTCCAAATGCGGTTGGCCATGACGCGGGCGGTGAGGGGGTTTTTGGGATTGGCGATCCAGTGGGCGAGTTCGAGTCGGCCTGAATGGTTGGCGGGGATGTCGGCGGCGGTGCCCGGTTCCAAGGCGACGGAGATGAAACCGCGCGGGACTTTTGGACCTTTGTTGCGGACCTGGCCGCGAATGTGGACGTGTCCGTCGGCGATGGTATCGGCTTCGGAAGGCGCCATGGTGATGGGTTCAAGTTTTTTGAGTTTGGCGGTGAGGGACTTGTGTTCTTTTTCGAGTTGTTTGAGATCGTCCTCGATTAACTTGCGGTCAACGAGTGGAGTTTTGAATGAGCCTGGTTCGACGAAGCTGACGGCATCGGCGATGACGTAGTTGGTGGTGCCTTCGGTGGAAATGGTCACTGCAGCGGGCTCGCCTTTTGTGAAGGGGAAGGTGCCGACACTGACGAAACAACCGTGAATGGGAGCGGGTTTCGTTTGGTCGATGGTCACGGTGGTTTCTCCTTCGGCGTGTCGAATGATGACAGGGACGTTATTGGCGCGGTTGGTCGCTGCGCCGTAGGCGACGAGGACTTCGTAGGGTTTAGTTTCCGGCAGGGTGATGGAGAACGCGACCTGCTTCGCGCCCTTGAGGAGGTTTTCGTCGTGGAGGTAATTGTCTCCGACCCATTTGCTGGTGGAGACGGATTTTTTCCAGTCGCCGGTGAGTTTGGCGTCGCTGGAGTCGATGACGATGCCGGGGAGGTCGGCGGGAGTGAGAGAGCCTTGGGTGGGTTTCTTTCCGAGCTGGCTTTTGAGTTTGGCGAGGGAATCGCGGACTTGTTTGATCTCCTCTTTGTCGGTGATCTCAAGTTTGGCGGTGGCGAAGGAAGTGACTCCGGAGGCGGCGCTGCCTTTGCCCATGGACTCGGTGCTCTGGAAAATGCCGGCGAGGGCGTAGTAGTCGGTGATCGGGATGGGATCGAACTTATGGTCGTGGCAGCGGGCACAGCCGAGGGTCATGCCGAGGAAGGTGCGGCCGACGGAGTCGATTTGCTCGTCGACGAATTCCATTTTGAGGAGTTCGTGGTCCTGGAGTTCGTAGTTGAGAGCACCGAGGACGAGGTAGCCGCTGCCGATGAGTTGGGAGTTTCTTTGTTCGACGGAATTGTGGGGAAGGAGATCGCCGGCGAGATGTTCGCGGACGAGTTGGTGGTAGGGTTTGTCCCGGTTGAAGGAATCGATGACGTAGTCGCGGAAGCGCCAGGCGTTGGGGAAGACGAGGGAGCGGCCGCCGCCGCTGGATTCGGCAAAGCGGGTGACATCGAGCCAATGGCGGCCCCAGCGTTCGCCGAATTCGGGGCGGGAGAGGAGGTCATCGACGACGGTTTCGAAGGCGTCGGGGGAGGGATCGTTGAGGAAGGTTTTCATCTCCTCGGGCGAGGGAGGGAGACCGATGAGGTCATAGTAGATGCGGCGGAGGAGGGAGTGTTTTGGGGCGTCGGGGGAGGGGGAAAGGTTTTCGGATTCGAGCCGGGAGAGGATGAAGCGGTCGATGTCGTTTGTGGGCCACGAGGGGCCATTGACGTCGGGCACGGGATGGGCGACGGGTGGTTTGAAGGACCAGAATTGGCGGCCTTTTTCGAGGTCGATGTTGCGGGAGGATTTTTTGACTTCGTCTTCGCGCGGATCGGGCGCGCCCATGGAGATCCAGGTGGTGAGTTTTGCGATCTCGGAATCGGGAAGGCGGGTTTTGGGCGGCATTTCGAGGTCGCCGTTGGTATGGGAAACGGCGTGGATAAGGAGGGAGTCTTCGGGCTTGCCCGGAACAATGGCGGGGCCGGTCTCGCCGCCGGTCTGCCAGCCGGCCCGGGAATCGAGGGAGAGATTGGCTTTGAGCTTCTTGGCATCAGCCGAGTGGCACTTGTAGCAGTGCTCGACGAAGAGAGGGCGGATGTGGGTTTCAAAATACTCGATACCTTCGGTTTCATCCGCACATGCCGCGCGGCCGAAAAGTATCATCACCAGAAAAATGATGCCCTTTGCTGGTGGTAATATGGCAGAGGAGAACATGAGAATGGAGCAGTGAACTGGGGAAAGAGTTTAGCGAGCAGGCTATTAAAAAATTAAACCAAGGTCGAGGGGAGAAATGCTTCGGGTTAGGCTTACGATGATGACCCCAATTCACGAAAGATCTGGCCCAATTGAACCGAGGCCCTTTCATTTCTCCATGGCATCGTGACAGGTAGCCTTTTTTCTAGGTTCCCCGAAACGTGATGAAACTCATTTTTTGCTCTCCCAATTGGTCTTCAAAACTGGAGATTCCGCCGGAGGGGAAGTCGCTAATAGTTACGCAAATTTCGACGGGTAGTTTGCCGGTTTGAAGCTCTATAGTCGTGATCTGCGCACCACCGCCGCACCCTCATATCGAGGGAATAAAGCGCATCATTGATCATCGAACTGGCTGTAATAAGCGCTCTTGAATCGATCTTCGACCCCATCGAGAAAAGGATAGCGACGGGTCATGAAGAGTCCGTAAAGTGCATTGCTTGGATCGATCCAGAAAGTCGTTGTATGGTAGCCACCCCAGCCAAAGATACCCGCCGGTGCCCCGGAGGCCTCCCCGGGAGGATTCTTGAAAATCTCAAATCCCAGGCCCATGACATGGCCCTTTTTGTTGAAGCCCGGAATTTCTTTTAGCTGATCGCTTAGCATCAATGCCAGTGTTTCCTCTGAGAGGATCTCCGTTCCATCCGGAGCCCGGCCCCGATCGACCAACATTTGGCAGAAACGGCCATAATCGTTCATCGTTGAAACGAGACCTTCACCGCCAAGATACAAGCGGCTTTCCGGCGCGTAATAAAGTTCGTCCTCTTTCAGAGTTCCCGGACGGTAAGCCTCATCGGTTTTCACAAAGAGCGGCTGAAAACGTTTCCGGTCTTCAGGCGTGAGATGGAACCGTGTCTCCTTCATGCCCAGGGGTTTGAAGATGTTCTCGTCAAAGAATTCCGCCAGATTCCTTCCTGTGTGGATTTCGATCGCCCGTCCAAGCACTGCTGTGCTGAGACCGTAGGTGAAGCGTTCGCCAGGCTGGTGCTCCAATGGTTTTTTTTCGAGCAAGTCGATCAACTCCGCAAGATCACTGAGTTCCATGACCTCTTTCCAAGTCCCCTCTTTGTCGAAGGAACCATCGTAGCCCGCGATCCCCGAGGTGTGTCGCAAGAGATCCCGATAAGTGATTTGCCGCTTCAGCGCGACAGTTTTTCCATTCGGCTTTTTCACGCGAAGATTCGCCAGTTGGGTCACCACCTTTGACACCGGATCATCGAGATGGAAGACGCCGCGTTCGTGTAGCATCATGGCGGCCACACTGGTGATCGGCTTGGTCATCGACCAGATCGCAAACAAAGTCTCGTCTGTAACGGCCCGGTCTCCAGTGGTGTCCGAAGCGATGGTATGATGATAGAGAGCCTCTCCCCGGCGGGTCAGGCGGAAGGCATTTGAGAGGGTATCGCCATTTTCAACGAGTTTCTTCTGAGTGGCCAGTAAAGCAGTCGCCACGCCGGCGTCCGGCGAGTTTGCCGAAAGATCGAAGCACCGAACGACCCGGTCGTTGCGGAGGTAGAGTTTTTTGTTGGCAAAGGCGGGTGCGGACCAGACCAAGAGGCGCCCGCCCACCTCATGAGTGGGATCGATCAACTTCGCTCGCGATATCTCCTTGTAGCCACCGGGCGACAATTCAGCGGTGATGAGTTCGCCATGATCGTTGTAGAGAAAGGTGCGCCCGGAAGGGGGGTGGGGAAACGAGAAGGCTGATGGCCAGGCGCCCGTGCGCCCGCCCAGGCGATCCTGCAGGGGGACCGGGGTCTCCCAAAGGCGCTTGCCGGTGCGAATGTCGACACATTGGAAGCGGCCACGACCACCAGCCGAATAGAGATGGCCATTCGCATCGAGGTGGGCCGTGTTGAGCACACCGGCCACGCCAAGGCGGAGATCGCGCCCCCAAACCAGTTTGGCGGATCGAGTGTCGGGAGCGACGCGAATCGCGGCCGACACGCCCTTGTAGCCCATCACATGCACCAGATCGTCATGCACGCGGGGTGTTCCAATCGCCATGCCAAAGCTCGGCTTCACTTTGACAAACCAACGCTGGGTGCCGTCTCCTGGGTTCAAAGCAGCGAGACCGTCCCCGTGCCACACCAGCAACTGTTCCTGCCCATGGATCCTGGCGACGACCGGCGGGCAGTAACCGGGCTTTGATGCCGACAAGGCGCGCCAACGCTCTTTGCCGCTCACTTTGTCAAAGGACACCACCGTCGAGCCATTGCCACCTACGATACAAATGAGTTGGTCGCCGTGTATCAAGGGGTGCGCCGCACAGCCCCACTCGGCGATCTTGAGGGCGTAGTCTTTTTTGAAATCCCGGGACCATAGGACGTGTCCGGTTTTTGCGTTTAAGCAGAAAAGGTTTCCTTCGGCTCCCAAGGTGTAGACGCGCCCGTCATTGACAGTTGGGGTGCAGCGTGGGCCAATGGCATAGAGGGAGACGGTGGAGTAAGGACACGCGTAATTGTGTTCCCAAAGCGGCTCACCCGTCTCCGCATCGAGGGCGCGCACCCGTTCCCGCCCGGGGATCGCCGCTCGGATGAAGTTGGGATTTCCTTCAACCTTGCCCTGCCGGTAGGGTTCTGCCAGCCGATCGATAAGAAAGACGCGACCATCGACAACGGCGGGCCCCGAGTATCCTCCGCCCGCGGCCCGTTCCCAAAGGAGAGGTAAACCCGAGTCGGGGAACTCCGTTCGCAGCCCCGGCTCCCTGACCGAGGTGTCAGCGTGTGGGCCGAGGAAATGCGGCCACTCGTCTCCACGGGAGATCAACGGGTGAAGGAGGGTGAGCCAGGCGAGCGTGACTATCTTGGGGATCTTCATATTTGGGGGGCGGTATGCGGATTTAAAGTCCACCGATGCCAAATCGTCCTCCCAATTGGCAAGGCATAATTATTCATTGTGGTGCAAGTTGGGGAGTTATAAAGCCAATCGGAGCTCTTCCATACCCCACTTCTTGCTTTCATTCATCTTCTGTTCAGGATGTGAAAGTTAGTTTGGAAACTTTATGAGAGTGCTTGTCGTTGAGGATCAGGATGATTTACGAGAAATCGTGGCGGAGACGTTGCGGGAGGAATCGTTTGCGGTGGATGAGTCAGCGGATGGGGAGGAGGGACTCTATAAGGCGTTGAACTGGGATTATGACATCATCGTGCTGGATATTATGATGCCGGTGCTGAACGGGTGGGAGGTTTTGAAGAAGTTGCGGAAGGAGAAGCAGACGCCGGTGTTAATGTTGACGGCGTTGGATCAGGTGCGGGACAAGGTGAAGGGGTTAAACCACGGCGCGGATGATTATTTGGCGAAGCCGTTTGATTTGTCGGAGTTGGTGGCGCGGGTGCGGGCGGTGATTCGGAGGAATGGCGGGGAGCACCGGCCGGAGGTGACAGTGGGAAAGGTGACGATCAACACGACGTCGAAAACGCTGAAGGTGAACGACAATGAGGTGGATGTGACGGCGCGGGAGTATGCCATGGCGGAGTTGATGATCCAGCATCGGGACGAGGTCGTGACGCGGGATTTTTTGTACGCTCATCTTTTTGACGAGAATGACGAGTCGATGTCGAACATGCTTGATGTCTACGTCTACAAGCTGCGTCAAAAATTCGGGAAGGATTTTATCAAGACGCGGCGGGGCCAGGGATATATTGTGGAGGGCATTTAAATGAATTTTTTCCCGCAATCGATTCGCTGGCGAATCCAGCTGTGGCACACCCTATTGTTGGTGGTGATCATCGCGGCCTTGCTGGCGGCATTTTTTCAGAACCAGCGGGAGATCAAGTATCAGGCGCTGGACCGAGAGTTGAATAATCCGATCACGCGTTTGTTGCCGCGGATGGAGAGAAGGCGTAAACCACCGCCGAGAACCCGGAGGCTGCCGCGGCCGGAGCCTCTTGATGGTTTTGATGATGAATTCGGACCAGACCCGGAATCTGGACCCAGGCCAAGGCGTGGATCGGATGTTGAAGATGGCAGAGGACCAACGCTGGATGAAGTGGTGGAAGATTTGGCCGGGGACGACATTTTTGTGATCCAGTGGGATCGTGACGGAGGGTTACGATTTGCGTCGGAGAATGCACCGGAGGATTTGACGCCAATTCCGGATGAAATTCCGAGGGGAGGTGAGCGGATGTCGAAGAGGACGGTGGCCGGTTATCGCGAGGTGATTCATACGACTCCAGGCGGGAGCTTTCTTTTAGTGGGGACGGCGATTGCACCGATTGAGAAGGATCTTGCGTCGCTTCAAATGCGATTGGTGGGAATCGGAACGCTGATTGTGGGCGGGGGATTCTTGGTGGGGTGGCTTTTGATCGGGCGATCGTTAAAGCCGATCGGGGTGATGAGTGAGACGGCGCATCGGATTTCCGATGGTGATTTGTCGGGTCGAATTGAGATCAAAGAGGATGGGAGTGAGTTGGGGCAGCTCTCGAGTGTGTTGAATGAGACTTTTGAGAAGCTTGAAACATCCTTTGAGCACCAGGTGCGATTTACGGCGGATGCTTCACATGAAATGCGGACGCCGATTGCGGTAATTTTGGCGAAGAGCCAGTTTGCGTTGAGTCGCGAGCGGTCGCCGGAGAAGTATCAGGAAGCACTGCAAACTTGCATGGATTCGGCACAGCACATGCGGATGTTGACCGATGCCTTGCTGGAGTTAGCAAAGGTGGATTCGGGGGAATTTAATCTAGATAAAGAAAGCGGGGATCTGGAAGATTTGACGCGGAAAGTGGTGAGGATGATCGAGCCGCTGGCGGATGAGAAGAAGATCGTGATTCGGTGCGAGTTGGCGCCAGTGAAAATGAAGTTTGATACGCAGAAGATGCGGCAGTCCTTGTTGAATTTGTTGAGTAATGCGGTGAAGTATAACTGTGAAGAGGGAGAGATTGAGGTGGTCTTGAAGAATGTGGAAGGCGAGGTGAAGTTATCAATTCGTGATACGGGGCCGGGTATGAATGAGGGGATGAGAGAGCATATTTTTGAGCGTTTTTATCGGGCGGATAAGGTGCGAACTCGTACCGGGAAAACCGGGACCGGTCTGGGGCTGGCGATCACGAAGGCGATCGTGGAAGCGCATGGGGGCCGAATTGAAGCGAGAAGTGAGGTGGGAGTAGGATCGATTTTTGAGATCAGTTTTCGTGAACAAGATTGAGATCGCATCGCCTAGATTGGGCTAATCGAATGATTTTTTTTGGAGGTTAGCGATACTCGTTGTTTCCTCCAAAGTGGATTCAGGAGTGGTGGGGCGGGTTCATATTCGGGAGCCTTCGGAGAACGCATTCTGAATTGATCAGGGATTTGAACGGAAGAGTGACCTTGGTGGATCACGCTATGGCCTACGACTCGGAGGGGATCAATGTGGGCTCGGCCATCGCGATTCCCGAGTCGGGCTTTCAGACGCTTCTGGTCCTGGGTGCGGGTTTGGGAGTTTTGAGCCGCAGAAGGCCCCAACGGAATCAATCATTTCTATCGCCGAAGATGGCTTCTCTTAAAGAGCTCCCTTTTTACCCCTGCCTGGAGAGATCCCGGAGGCGAGTTATTTAGCTCAAGAAAATTCCCCGCCCCGGTCAAACTTTGGGGGGTGACCGGAACGGGGAAATGGCTTAAGCAAGTTTGCTCCTAATGAGCATCCCTGTTACCCCCGATGACTCTTTTTTTGGGGGGAAAGTTACAAAAAAGGGAACCTTTTTTGGATATAGCACTCGAGCCCCTACTTTTTGATTCGGACCCGGAAGAAGCAGAGGGCATTAGAGGAGTTGGAAACTCCTGGCTGAGTGGTGGTCCTGG
>Ga0308008_1000492_pt1 | contig 15903 bp, 10 predicted proteins | sample Neamet125_FD_203140 | JGI IMG/M metagenome (GOLD analysis project Ga0308008, IMG submission 203140) | Marine microbial communities from water near the shore, Antarctic Ocean - #125 | ecosystem: Environmental > Aquatic > Marine > Unclassified | place: Southern Ocean | collected 2014-07-24
AAAGTCTACATAAACGTTTCCTGAAGGAGCAGTAAATCCTGTTTTGAGTGCTAATTTACCTGTAGCATAAAAGTTATCTCTTTGACCATTGTCAAGAGTATATCTTCCTGTGATAATTGGACCAGTTGCGGAACCATCTCTAATTGCATTGATTACATAAATGTCTGCTTTATTTAAACTAATAACATTTGCAGCTGGAGTAAATGTAGCTTTCAAGTTTGTTTTAGTTTTGGTTTTAATTGAAGCGGAAGTTTTTATTTGATATGTAAGGAATGAGTAATCTGTAGAGTTACCTAATCCAGTAACTGCAGCAGTGCCACCGTTATTTGTAATTGAAATTGATGTATCTACTACACCATCAGATTCTTTTACCGCAATCCATAATAAAGTATCAGTGAATGTATGACCTGAGCTTGCAGAGATTGTTACTGCGCCAGAACCATTTGTACCTTGCCCTGTAATTTTCTTTGCAACAGTCAGAGAGACAGAGGCAAATGATTTTGGACGTAAGAATGGTGGGTCAAAGAATAAGTTATGATCATCTTTGTTTTGAAGTTCAACAACACCTGTTGGTTCTACTCGAATATTAGCATTCCAATTTAAACTACCATAGCCTGTACCATTACCAATTGATCTTACTGCACCAAAGTTTGCACCTGAGTTCATTTGAACATCAAAAAGATATAGTCTAAATTCTGCATTATCTTTTTCAACTGCACGAACTCTTGCTGTACCAACTGTAGACCCACCGTAATCAACTGCGGATCTTAAGTTTACACTTGCATATGTGTCAAAGGTTGGAACCCCTTTCATACGATATGCACCGGTTGAGGTTGCTGTACCAATGCCCGTCATTACATACATGCCATATGAAGCAATTGCAGATTGGCCGGTTTTAGTCAGAGTTGTACGTGGTTTGTTTTCAATAATAGTGGTTGGCTCACGGAAGTGAATTCTTTCACCATGTATATACGCTTTACCGTCAGACATAGTAATAGCCATCTTCGCATCATTATCAGCAAAGCTTCTAAATTGAAGATTGAAATTTCGAACTGAATAGTTGCCTGCTTGCTCATAACTGTAAGTATTAAATACTTTCTTAATCGTTCCAATACCCGCGCCAGTTGCATTTGCTGCGACCGTAATTTTACCTTCTTCAACAGTTGCAAGTTGAATATAATATTGTCCTGAAGTAACATCCGTACCCTTTGTAAGCGTGAGTGTAATTCTATATCTGTCGGCTCCAGGAGCAGCAACATTTAAATTTGGTCCGGAGTTATCATAAAGATTTTCGTTGTCAGTAGCTTTAATAATTTGTTCTAAAACAACAAAGCCAATTGAATCTGCAGGGAATTTGTCGTATTTAGATAAAACAATATTTTGTGCTGCAGCAAAGACCATATGGCCATTAATAAAGAACTTACCAGCGTTTACGAATGCAAGTGTACCAGCCCCAAATGCTGGATTTGCTGTTGTATTTGTTGTTTGTGATGTAAGTACCTCACCTGATGTTTCACCTGTTAGGTTGCGACCAGGGGTTATTTTAATGGCCGTGGAGCCACTTGCAACACCAGCTTGGTCAATATACCCTACATAAATCGTAGCAGGTTCGCTGGTTGCGGCAACAACTTTTAAAATTCGTACACGAATACCACTTACTGCTTCAGCAAATACTTCACCTTCAATCGAAGTAATAACAGTGGGAAGGGCATTACTTGTTGTATTAAGTTTAATAAAGTTTGCTCTATTGTCAACCCTTACCTCACCACCAACGGCTGCAGCTCCATCACGGAAGGTTGAACTTCCAACTGCTTTTACATCTTCATTGATGATAGTTTGAAGTTGGTTTAATTCTCTTTGTTGTAGTGGACGCCCATTATTAAATAGTACTTTATAATAATTATCGCTGTCACGATAATCGTCATTATATGTAGTTGCAAAGGTATCTTTTATTACGTTATCAGCCATTAATTTTTCCTATTACATTTGTATGACGATTTTAATGTCTTCAGTTTGACCCGATGCTCTCACAACTGCCGCCCTATTTTCGATGTAAAGCAACTCGCCTGTCATCGGATCAGCTATCGGTTCTAAAATCATATTAGCCGAATCATTCACTACCGTACCACTTCCACTACCTAAATCTGTCACAGCCTCATTAACTTTAAATTGTTTAAAGCCAAGGGTTTCATTAGAATGAAAATAAAGTAAATCTGAATCCTTCTTATCTATAATACCTTTAGCACCTGATGTTCCACCAGTAATTGTGCTTCCTACTGTGAAACTGTTTGTTCCTGAGGCAAGCCCCTGTACTTTCAAAGCTTTAAGCAAATTAAGGTTTGCACCTGTGTATTTAGGAGACAAAGCGGAATCAGCATCAGTACTAGTAAGTAAAAGGTTTTTATACAATCCAATTTGTCGGAAGTCGTTACCAATAACCCAAGATTCAGTTTCATCACCTGATGGTTGAATATCAAACATAATAGCTTGATTTCTTAAATCCTGTCCAGGGTTGTCACCAAATCCTAACCTTGGACTCATAGATACTCTTGCTGCAGCAGCAGAACCGCCACCACCACTAAATGAAACACTTGCTGATTTAAAGTTTCTGCCTCCATAGAATACGGATGCACTATCAATAATTTCAACTTTAACAACTGCCCCACCAGCAATTGAAGCTAGTCCTCGTGGGTATGTAAATGCACCGTTACTATCACCATCTCCTGAAATTATTACTGTTGGAGCGGATGAATATCCTGTGCCACCAGCTGTAAGAATAAGATCATTAATTTGTCCTGGGATAGCAGCGTTTTGAACACCAAATTGTTCAACGTCTGTGGCTCCATCACCACCACCCGCTGATGCTGAGTCAATAAACTTAACTGGCATCCAAGCTGATGATAAGAATTTGTTAGCAGTTGCTGTTGGAATAGTATATAAGAATTTCCATACATAGTTATCTGATGTAAAGAGATAAGTTTGAGCAGTACCAGTGGGTTTAACGGTTGAACCCGTTGCAACGCCCAAAGCGTTCTTGGCTCGTTTGATTACCATATAAACTTGGTTCTCATCAGTTATAACGTAATAAGGGCTTGAGCTTTCACCTACAAGTGAATCATTCCATGCCGCATAAACTGTACCAGATGTCCAGTTATATCTTTCAACAACTAAACTAAAATCTGAAACTGATTTAATAGACTGAACACGCTCACGAAAGTTTCTTTCTTCTCTTTCGGTTGCTATAGCAGTAGGTGCAACATCTGAATCATTCCATGTTTCAGAGGTACCAACACCAATATAATATTTTGAGCTCGCCGAATCTTTCAAGTCATCTAATAGATGAGCTGCCATTGAGCGTTGTATTTGTCTTGTTATTGTTCCAGCCATCTTTTATCCTATTAAGCTATAGTGATTTCACCTTGGTTGCCGATGAGGAACCAGTTAGCTCCATCCCAAATACATTGACATCCATCATTCTGTGCAAGTGCAAAGCTTGTACCTTGTGCGAAGTTTGCTGGTGTCACTGTTGCTGCACCAGAGTTTTTATTCGTAAATATTTTGTATTCTCCAACCGTTGTACCATCAGCTAATATAGCACCAAAGCCTGATGATTTATTGCATATAACTAATGTTGCAGTTTTATCAACTGTTCCAGCGCTTGTCATTGTAACGGAAGAGAATGCTGCTTTAGTAAGTTCAATAGAACCTGTACCTTTTGCAGCAAGTTTAATTCCTATGTTAGTAGAACCGCCTGAAGCTGTTATAGTAGGATCATTATTACTTGCTGCATTCGCAAGTGTGATTTCATTCACCGCAGAACTTGTAGCTGTAACTTTTATTAATTCGTTGCCACTCGTATCATTTAATGAAGTACCAACTCTACCTGTATTTATAACTGGACTTGTGAGTGTTTTATTCACCAGAGTCACAGCATGAGTTTTGAAAACAAACTCGTCTGCAGCACCTAATAACGGTAATGTAATAACTCTATTTGCAGCAAGATTGCTTACTGCTAGATCATAAGTGTGCCCAGTTGTATCATTAATTTTTGGTGTTGTTAATATTGGAGTGATAAGAGTTTTATTCGTAATAGTTTGTACAACACCAGAAAGAAGAACATCCCCACTTGAATCTGGGAATGTAATTACATTTGATTTTGTAGGTGTAGTAACTGCAAGAGTTGTTTCGTGAGCATCTAATATAGATGCACCATCAAAAATAATTTGGTTGCTTCCAAATTTAGTATTACGGACCGCACTATCACCGCCCAAAATATTGTATAATTCAGAGAAGTTATTATTTGTTTTAGTTGCAAAAGAGCGTATACTATCGCCTGTTCCGTCGTTGGCTGATGTACCCTTATTGATAATTTCTCTAGTCATTTAGAATTCCCAAATTCTGAAGTTACACTTATTTATATGAATAATATAGGCAATTATGCTGAATCACTATAATTATATACATCTTGGTCAACAGTTTCAAACGATGTATCAAGAGATGTAAGCAGACCTTTATCTGAATCATGGTCAGCACGAAGAACTGTAATCTCAGACATACCAATCATTTGATTGTATCTATCAGCAGCCCAACTAATTTTCCCAACATCAGCACCAAGATTATTGTAATTACTGGAATCTGCAAAGTGTGCAAATGTCATTACATCTGGATTCAATCGGAAATGCTCATCTGAATCATTCAATAGACCACGAGTTGTATTACCATGTGTAACCAACGCGAGTTGCTCACCGAACGTACTCATTTGAATTGATGCGTCACCTTGAACAAGTGTTGGTTGAACATCCTGATCATTCACCAAACCTTCACCGGTTATTAGGAATGTACCAAGCGCCACAATCTCAACTGATGCACCCACATACATACCACCGGGATGCACAAACAATTTGTACATATCTAACCAATCAACAACCGGCACGCCAGTTTTAATTAGAATTCCCCAATACTGATATATCTTATCGTCTTGAATAAACTTACCAGACTCAGGTCCAATAATTGTTTCACCAACATTAAACGTTAAATCTTTACCGTAAACAATGTTTGGATCTGTACCGAAGAACGCTCGGAAGAATCTTTCAATTGAGAACTTCGAACCTTTTGTTCGATAAAAGTTATTTGATAATTCAGCACCAGTTCTTTGATCCAAAATACCTTTCAGATAGTTTTGACCAAGTAACAGTTCGTCTTCTATAAATGTTAAATTTGATTTTGCAGTCTGACCAATGTCTCTGCTACTTGCAAGGTTTTTAATCTTGTGACCAAAATCGGTTTCATCAGAATCTAAGAACTGATAATACTTATCCATTAAGGTTTTTAACTTAGGATAATCGGTAGCAAAGCGTTCTGGGAACACTGTATCAACGTGACTTTGTTGAAACGTTAGCTCTCTTCGATTAAGATCTATTAGTGTTTTATCTGACATTAGTATTTAGCCGTCACAATTACAGGTGTGATATTTGAAAGTGATTGATCGTATTGTAAAATATTGTTTCTTACAGGAGCAACAACACTCTGGTTAGAAGGAGTTACAGATACTTTAATTTCAGTTCCGGATGGTATTTCGGTTGGTTTGAATGATACAATTGTTACCAGGCCATTCCCATAATCAATTGAACCTATACTATCAATTATAACAGTGCCAGTTTCTGGCTCAATAATTTGAATGGTAGTACCGGAGTTTGACATTCTCACGGTTTTCTCTTCACCAGATGTGTTCTTTATTTTAAATATAGTACTTGTAATAACCTGTTCTGTAGTAGCAACTGGAACATGAATTGCTGCAGGGAAATTAAGTATAAACGAATTCGTAGCATTAATAGTTGGTGTAAGTCTTTGCTGCATTCTTACATCCATTCGAGATGAAAGAACCGCAGGAGATACTGCATCAATAGCCGAAAGCAATGGAGATCTTCTAAATGATTTATCAAAATCACCAGTGTTAGCTGCGTAATAAGTTACTTTCGCTGCTCGAATCTGTTCGGTTATTGCTTGAATTGATAATGGTGTAAGATTAGGATTGATCTGATAAAATAAATCATTTTCGATATAGGTATTAATCGGATCTGCGAATTCTACTTTAAACGAAATGATTGCTAAGTCTGTTACTAATCCAGTAATGCCTAATTTTACCGTAGCCTTCTGCGTTTCAGTTGCAGATGTAGGAAATATGATTGATGAAAACACTGTACCAAATTTAGGATCAGGATTGTCTTCGCCACCCCATGATTTAACATTTGTAATCAGTGTTGGGAAGTTTCTTTTAATGATCGCTGAGTAATCTTCCGGAGTAACCATTCTATTTTGTGTAGCATACTGAAACGGTGCAGCTTTTCGAATTGATTCAATCTCTTCTTTTTCTTTGCCACCGTGTGATCTTGTAACAGTTGTAACAAAGAGTGGATAGTTACTGCCATTAACTGTAAGTTGATTTGACGCAGAGAAGCCTGTGGCTCTATTTGCATCAGGCCCATTTGAAGAAAGGTATTCTACCTTCACTTGGTTACCGGCTGAAGGTTGAGTACCAAGAATATTGTTTGAACCAAAAGAAAGCTGATAGAATCCATTTGGAACTTCTTTAAGAATGTAAACGGTTGAAGATTCTGTGATAGCTGTAACATTTAGAATACTAGAGTAAGCAGTAAAGTTGACGGATGTAGCAGTATTAAATACCTTTACATTTGCAGTTGAGGTATCTATATTTAAATCAGGAATAATATAAACATCTGTATTTGAACTCTCACCAACTCGGAATGTTTTAACTTTCTGAGTACCTTCAAAGATTTCAAGGTTAGCCTCACCACTACTTGTTAAAAACTGAAATGTTCCAGAGCCATTATCAATAGCAGTATATTCAACAGTGTTTTGAAATGTGTAAGTTACATCATCAACAGCAGCAGTAAAGAGTGTATTAGCTGGAAGTGATAGTGCAGATGGTCTATTTGACGCTGTAGATAAATCAAGGCTTACATTAATGATTGCCTTCGCACCAGTTTTAGAAAAGGGAATGTAACCAAGACCAGTAGCAAGTGATGACACTGATGGTCTTAATTGTGCAGTACCAAGAAATGATTCATTCAATGACATGTTTGCAATCAGACCGTTGATATGCGTATTATATGCAAGAACATCTAAAATATTAGAAAGACCCGATGCTTCAAAGTCATAGTCAGTAAATTCATCCTGCTTCTTTAAATAAGTTTTTAGATTAGCCTTAATATTCGAAAAGTCTAATGCAGTTGATTCTATTGTTGTTACCATTTTATCTCAGCCTTGTTAATGTCTTAGTGAGTGTTACTTCTTCTGATGTTGCCACCACCCTAAAAGTTACGTTCACCGTAATTTCGTTCCTATCCGGGGCAGCGGTTGCTTGTACGTGCAAAGCTTCTGCCCTTGGTTCGTATGATTCAATTGCAGATAGTATTTGTCTTTCAATGTCTTCTTCTGCATCTTCATCAGCAAGTTCAAATAATAGAGCTCGCAAGTTGGCACCAAACTCAGGATTAAACGGCTTTTCACCAAAGTTAGTTAATATAAGATTCATGACCGATTGCTTTACAGCTGCACTGCCAGTTTTCTTATAGATCTCACCACTTGGCTTTACAGAAAAAGTTAAGTCTATATCACTATAGACTTTTAGCCGTGTGCTTGATATAACAGCACTCGATAGATTCCCGTCTTCTACTGAAAAGGTTTTAGCCACGTTTTAATCTCTCTTTGTTTATTCTATTTATATCAAAAATCCAAATGATTTAATGATTTTCTCTTCTTGATCGAGCAGAAAGACCATCATTAATTTCAATTAAATCTTGATCACTTTGGCAACGACCATTAAAAAAAGTTTGTGTTTTAAATTTAGGTTTTTGGTCCGTAGCAGCTATATTGAAATCTGATGGAACCCATGGCATTATAACCATTATCTGTGAATTTATACGGTATATGCCAGTCTTCCACGGATCTAAGTCATCAAAGTATAAACGAATCTCATCAAAGACAGATAACTCTTCTGCCAACATCTGAGCAAATTCGAATGTTGCTGAAGGAACAATCCGCCCTCGATCATTATATAACTCATAAGTAATGACCTGACCCATCTGTGCCAAATCATTTATATCTCCAGATTTTGTACCCTTCGGTCTGTTCTTAGTTGAAAGAAGACCTTCACAACAAATTAATCGATAGTCCTCAAATGGACCTACATCATATTTACACAATTCAATTACAAGTGTCTGCATCATTAAGTTTCTTGCAACAGTCTGTCTAGCTTCAAATGAACTAAGATGACCAAGCGTTGTTGTTCTTCCATTTCCTCCTAAGAATGTAGAAATTGGAATACCCTGTGCTAGTAATGTTTTACTTGTAATTGCATATGGACCTTTTCTTGGATCAATAGCCTGTGGATTAAATCGTGGATCTGGTATAAACATTCGACCGTTAAGTCCATCAGTTGCAACTGCTGTGGATACGGTAAAGGCAGCTCTCTTTCCACCGATGATTTTAGAGGATCGATTGCTAATGCCAGATCGCATATGCTGCTGTGGTGCCACTGCGGTTTTACCAGGTGAATATGTTCGACCTGTACTCGGTGGTACTGGTTTCAGAATATTTGAATTGATACTTCCATCTGCAATGAGAGCAGTCATAAGTGCACTATTTGAAACATTCAATGGGTCTTTTAATAAAGCTCTTGCTTGAGCAGTCGTAAGTTTCTTCGTGGCCATCCCACCCATTTTTTTACTACGAACAATTTTGTCTTTAATGAAGTTTCCATCATCAACTGAAACTTTTTGAATACCACGATTTGATTGAGTAAGATACTCTTTCATAATAGCTGCAGTTGGTCCAGGTAGCGCAACTGATTTATCTGAATCACTTGCAATCAATGCTGCAGTTGTATTCGTATTTGTATAATTAGGATTCGTACCTTGAATATTAGCAGCATAGGATTGAGAGTGTGTATGACCGGAAAGAATTGCTACATCTGCCGTACCTGTTAAAGAGCCATGAAAAGTAGTCATATGCGCAGACGTACCATTCAGTCGAGTAAGGTTAGCCATTGGTGCATCAACCGACACTCCAGCAGTAACAGTATGACCGGTCCACAAATTATGATTGTACATAATAATGCCGTCACCACCAATTGTACCGGTAGCACCAATAACTGTCATATCAGCCGCAGCCAAATTCATATTATTAGTTGACATTGCAATTTCAGTTTCTGATGTATGTTTACTTTGTCCGGTTACACTTATGCTACGTGTCCCACCAACAGTTGATCGTAATGCATCTTTCACAATTTCACTTAAATTTCCAAGCGTTGTATTTGTTCTTGATTTAATAACAGTAGAAGACTTATTACCTTTAACAGTCTCTCCTCGATTGCCATCAATGGTTGATCGATCAGCACCTAGGATTGTTTCTTTCTTATCACCACCAACTTTTAAATTGTAATCACCAGTCACATTCAAATCTAAGTCACCAGTAATGTCTGCCTTCAATCCTTTACATGAGATAGCAAGATCACCTTCAAAAATCATAACACCATTTGCATCTACCGAAACAGAAAAGTTATTCTTAGAGCGAATCATTACACTGCCATCTTTGGCAAACTCAATCCCAGTTCCTTTATTATGTTTTATAAGAATCTTTTCACTACCAGCTGTATCATCAAGCATAATGATATGGCCAGATTTAGTTTGTTGTATTTGTGCTTTACCATATTCTGGTGTTACGTCTGCACCAGGCCCACCAAATGCGTCAAGGCTGACTTCACCAGCAGCAGCAATTTCTTTTTGAACATTCGCGTTTGTAATTTGTTCTAATCGATTTTGATCAATAAGTGCAGGATCAGCACCGCCCATTGAAAGAGTATGTGTAGCTTCTCCAGTCGCAACTTTGTTTAATGAAGGTCTCCATAAATAATCGGGAGTTGGGTATTCACCTGATGGATCAGAATAGCCTGAGGCAATGCGTTTAATAGTATCTTTACCTAATCCACGTTTTTCGCGTTCACCATCGGCGAAATCTCCTTGGCCTTTATCAGTTGTATCTGCCATTCTATACTCCTATGCCTAACGCGGCAACTTTTTGCTCTGCTACAAATTTATCTCTTTTTTCAAAAATAGTTAGTTTTTTCGGGGTGTCGAGTGTTCCAGGTTCAACAACTTTCTCGAGTGTATCGTGATGTGCCGTTTTAATTGAAATTTCTCTAGTTGTTAAAATCTTACTATCAACCCATGGGTGACCTACGTTATGTTTATGAAACATATTAAATACGGCGTCATGAACATCAAATCCAGGATCGCTGTGACCCCTAGCCCTAAAGTCATTATGTCCCCAAGCTTGCCCACCAGGAGCTGCTTTATACCACGCCAGCATAAAAAACCAAAACGCTTTCATTTGTGCCTGTGTTATTGATGCTTTACCAACCTCCGAAGTTGGAGGAACCCCTTCATACTTATCACTTGTACATTTATAACCTGCAACAAAAGCAATACCAATACTGCGATCATTAAACCCAGCAGTATGAGCACCAGTTTTATTAATATTCCGTCCAACCTGTAGACTACCATCTCGCTTTATAATAAAGTGATATCCAATTTCATTCAAGCCTTTTTTCTTATGACTCTTATCGATTTCTTGCGAACCAACATATCCTTGGTCTGTATAATGACCAGACCAATGCCATACAACAGTTGTAATTTCTCGATTTGCGGTTTGTAAATAACGTACGGTTTCCTCAACTGAATTGATAAATGGGAACGAACTAGTATATGCCCCACTACCAGGGTCTACAATTGGAGATGCAGTTTTACCTGGTCCTGGAGCAATTGTCATTGCGGTAGATGTATCAGAATTTACAACCTTATCATCAAGCTGTTTAAGGGTAAACTTCAGTGCATTGTTTTCTATTTGTGCTTCAGCAGAAAACTTTGCATTAAACTTATCAGCATCTACTTTATCAATAATTCTTTGAATATCTTGTGGTGAATTTGGCTTTACTACTTCACCTTGGGCTTCTAATTCTTTTCTTAATAAGTCTGGTACTCTAATTGATTTTGCAAGAGTGTTTGCTGCATCAACATTGAAACCTCCAATGAGTAAGTTTTGTAAGTCTTTAATGCCCGGGAGCGAAGAAAGATCAAACCCAGTTGCAATTGATTGTATTGCACTGCCTATGCCATTGGTAAAACTTTCTACAGCAGCCTTAAGAAGACTGCCTCCATCTAATCCACCTAATGCTTTACTTAATTGGTCGCTTCCAAGTTTAATTGAAATGCCTACATCGGCTGGTAGTTTATCCTTATGTAACGCTGTCACAGATTTGTCAACATCATTTTTCACATCTGGATGAGCAACTTCACCGATAATGCTCTTTACTTTTTGTGGATCAACTCCACCCTTTGATTTATAGTGAGCAGCGATTGCTTCAGGAGATCCATCAGTAACAATATCATCAAGCAGACCTGCTGCACATTCTTCAGCAATCTTTGCTAATGGTGCGGCCAAGGCAATGGCTGTTGCAGATGCCCCGTGTGCTGAAAACATTAAAGCAGCAAGTGCTCCGCTATGGCTTGTAAGTTCTGTTCTAAATCCAGGGATAGCTGATTGTACTGTATTGGTTAGTCGAGTGATTGTTGCTTCATTAACACCACCACAAGGAACTCCATTAACATCTGGTTGCCCAACAAGCGCTGTTGCTAAATCATCAACAGCTTCTGTTAGTCCTTCAAATCCACCTAGTATTTCACCCTGTTTCTTTCCCAGTCCAGAAATATCAAAGGCTTTCCATTGTTGCGCTACCTGCTCCAGCTGTGCTGAAGTAGCTTTAATATCAATACTATTAGCTAAACTAATTAGTTTCTTATTGAGAGCTTCAGTTGTTATCGTCATTATGCTATGCCTCCACCCAGGTCACCCGGACCAGTATAGGGGGCCTCAGCCCTGACTATAGTAGTTTTTCTTGTGAATGTATTATACATTTCAATTGCAGCTGTAACAGCTTTGTCTTCTCCAAGAAGCTCCGGCTTGCCATCGAATATACTTACCCCACCGGTTTTTTGCGGTCGTTCATATAACCTTCTTATAATTAATGCAGCCTCAGTAGGAGTAGTTGCTTTCTTTAATTGTGCACCACCCAAATATGAAATGTTATCAAGTTCATTCTGTACGAATTCCATTTGTATGCGGTAATCAGACCATGGCATTTTTCTTTGTTTTGCAAAACTCTTAAGGTTTTCAACTCTATCTGTTTTGTTATACCATTGCGCAATACCCACTGATACATCGGTTGGAGAGTGTAAACCTAGATCTCCTTCGGCAACTGGTATTAAATTTGATTCTGCTATTAGATTGCCAATAAGCCCTGCTGCCTGTGCATCTGTCCAACCTTTATTTGTAAAGAACTCCCAAGCCATTTGCTTTCGTTCATCAAAATCTTTAGGATAAGAACTTTGTAAATGAGCAGCATTTGTTGGGGCTCTATCAGTATCATTCCCTGCAGCAAGTGCACTCATTATAGTTGCGGTGTTATTATCTTTTGTTCTTACACCAGTATTTGTTATGCTATTCTCTTTTGTTAGAACTCCGCTTTCTTCTGCTGGTTTTAGAGGATTTGCTAATTGCTCTGCGGTTGGGACTTCAACAGTTGGAATAGATCCAAAAACTAATGGGAGCTGTGATGCTCTACCATCTAAAAATATACCAAACACTGTTGCGCCCTTTTCCATATATGGATTACGTCCCATACCTGATATTCCTGGCTCGGTTGTTGGAACTAATACTTGTGCTTGAGGCAAATCAGAAATAGGAACTTCATCTCGAGTACCATGAATACCATATATCCTAACTCTCACTCTGCCCAATCGTGGATAGTCTGTGCCAACTTCTTCAATAACTCCAACAAACCATCGAGTGTCATCTCCATAAAATGCTGTTTTTAAATTCATACTCATGCTTTTTCCATCCCTAATCTTACTGCGCTCATTTCAACCGTATGTTTTGTATCAAAAAAGGTATGATGTGCTGCAGCTATCATATAATTACCAGATCTTTTTCTATCTCGCATCTTATCTTCAGACGCTGTTTTTTCTTCAGTGGCTTCTAAATTATTAGATAAATGTAAATATTCTAGTTTTTTCCCAATTGAGTTATGAGCTCCAAGCAAGAAGGGCATTCCTGGTACTGTTAGATTAATAAAGTATTTAAAGAAGAGCTGTTTAATTGCTATTCGAACCATAGCGAGTTGATACATATCCAAACTTTCTTCTTGATAGTAATTGTTTATATCATCATATGTATTCACCGATAATGCTCTATGAATTTCAACAGAGTTAAATGTTTGTAATTCTTTGCCATCATATTTTAAGTCAAGGGTTGGCAAAGATCCCAGTGGAATAACACCCTTTACAATTAATCTTGAGAATACACTATTAATATCAAAATGACTTTTCTCATTACGTCCAGTTGTTAAGTCCGTTACTGAAAACGAACCGGCAATTGCTCCATTGAATTGAAGTGACATTGTATTTTCAGAACCACCTGAACCTGCAGAATAAGTTTCTACAATGTAAGGATTCTTCTCATTGGCATTACTGGTTTGATCCTGAGCATATGCTTTTGAATATCGATATGGCGTGTCTTTGTTAAACGCTTCTTCGGAAAGCATTTCTTCTAAAGACTTAATTTGTAAATTAACATCATTAATAGTTGAAAAGAAATAGTATGGTAAACCATCTTCAGTAGTCATTCTTTCCATCATAAAGTTAATTGCTTCAAGAGGTGTCATACCAGGAATAACAACTCTCATAGGCTTCTGTACTGGTTTAACAAAAGGCTGGTCTATGGTGATATCAAGTTTTTCTTTAGCAATCTTATTAATGATTTCAAGAGGAGTGCCTGAATACGATTTAGAGAATCGTTGTAACGAACCATCGAATGAAATCTTTTCAATGAGATACAATGAAATGATTTCATCATTATCATTTATCTTTTGTGTATCCATTACAACTCTTATAACAAATGTTTTTGTAATGTCAATTGGGGATGTTGATGGTTGAGATAACGTTATCTCACAGATTTCAGTACCATTAAAACTAAAAGTTTCATAAATGTTTGCATCATCTTTGAAAAACAATTTACCTGTTAGATATGGGTACTGAAGGTTCTCAAAGATTTCTAATTGACCAACCAATGGAGCAATGTTAACTTCCCCATTATGCTTTATTAGTTTAACTGATTTGATTGCAAAATCAGATGCGCTTTCATAGGTGGCTGGCTCGGGCATTACTCAAACCTTAATAAATTATTAAACTCGGCTGCAACTTGTGCAGCAACTTCTGGTTTAAACACATCAACTGATCGCAATGCGTCGTTTCTTAATCTCACCCGATTTAAATATGTAATAGGTATTAGGCTTGTAGATGCTGAATTAAATGTAGCCGGATTAATATCTGTTATTACCCCATCTGTATCTTCATAATGATGTACTGCATTGTACTGTTCTGTCACACCTGTTAATTCTTTTACAACCGCTTGCTCTTCATTAGCAAAAACGTTTTCACCAACATCAAAACTACCTGAGGTCATTGCTACAACAATTTGTCCTAGATCTAAATTCTTTTTACGGATCCTACCTACAGCACCACTCCCTAAGCCTTCAATTGATTGTCCTGTTAAAAATGCAGTACTAATATCACCTTTTGTAGTCAGTACAATATTAGGATAATCTATTTTAGCTCTTGGCAGTATTTCTCTTTCTGTAAGTGGCCAACCTGATTCCCTTAAATCTTGATTTAAGAAATAGAAAGTCCAATAGTAATCAGTTGTTCCATATAAAGAGTATGAAAATGTATCTGGTCTTTCATTATCTCGAATAGTTGCGGTGTTAGCAAATACCATATTACCTTTTAACTCATCAAGTATAGAGATAGCAGTTGTTATGTTTTGAAACAGCGATGGGCTTGTTGTATCCGTGTCCCCAAAAGTATAATTTATTATTGGGAAATTTCTGAAATATCCTGATGCCATTAGTAACCTACCTCAATATCTTGTTTGCCGAGAGCTCTAGACTCTGAGAAGTTCATACTAACGCCAATTTCGGTCCATTGCCCACCTTTATGAAATCCCATTCCATTTGGATTGTAGATAGCATTAAATGAAGTTAAATATGCTGGTAAGAATTTAATTCCAGTCCACTGCTTACCTTTATATGACGCTTTGAGTAAAAACCTTCTAGGGTATCTATATCCATAAGATGCCCCACCAACACTTAGTTTCTCTGGATATAATTCCGTTCTAAATGCTTCAATAATCTTATTAATCTCTTTTGACTCTTCTAAACTTGTTGCAATCAATGTAAACTGAAAAGCAAATTGTCTGATAGGAACACTTCTAAATAATGTTCTTACATTTGGGTTTAGTGTTGTTTGTGTCTGTAAAGCCAAAGCGTTTGAAGCACCTTCATTCACTTTTGAAAGTAAGTTTTGGGAAATAATACTCGCAACAGTAGGATTCATTTTCATACCGGCCATTGCCATTCCTATACCTCCCGCTGCTTGCCCCATCTTTTTACCCGTATCATATGCACCCTGCGGCGTACCTGGAGACTGAGCTTGACCTTCAGGAAGCTTTTTAGCCACCATCGCGCCAATTCTGCCAAGCTGTACGGTATTATCATATGCAGCAGCATCTTGCATATTTAAAGCCTGTGGAAGATATAAGTTTATTCTTCCAAAATCCATTGCAGTAGTAAGAGTATGTCCAGCCCCCGATTTTGTTTCATTTTTAAGATCCCCATTGAGCCTCGCAATCTCTTCTGCACCATTGCCCGATCCTATGAAAGCTTGAACCTGATCGATCACTCCTGCAATTCCGCCCTTAACAAGTGGCCCA
>Ga0308008_1000493_pt1 | contig 15894 bp, 7 predicted proteins | sample Neamet125_FD_203140 | JGI IMG/M metagenome (GOLD analysis project Ga0308008, IMG submission 203140) | Marine microbial communities from water near the shore, Antarctic Ocean - #125 | ecosystem: Environmental > Aquatic > Marine > Unclassified | place: Southern Ocean | collected 2014-07-24
GTTTGCGGTTAATTTGACACCCATTTTAAGTGTATTTTCAAAAAATAGCGGATTCAACTTTTCAAATGAATTTAAATATTCAACCCAATTTTTCTCAATATTTGAATTGGTATTCATGTCTGAAAGTAATTCTGTAACATTTTTTGTGTTTGGATCGGCTTTAAGAATCTTTAATTTTTTTATTACATCGCCTATTTCCTCTCGTTTTTTAGATAACAACAAAGTTTTATGTTGCATTACCAATTTGCTATGTTTAGACTCTAATTCCAGAACTTTTCGCTTTGCTATTAAATTTCTATTTCTATAAACCACAGATAATATGATAACAACTAGGAAAAATATACCACTACTAAACAACAAAAGTAAGAGTTGCTTGTTTTTAGCTGCAATCTCTTTTTCAGAATGTAAAATCGCAATCTCTTTTTCGTTTTTTACTTGCTCGTATTTCGACTCTATTTCATAAACTTTAGCAATCACATCTTCGTTATATAAAGAGTCTTGCAACACCAATAACTTAGATGTATATTCTTGTGCCATGTCGAATTTTTCTAAAATAAAACTCAATTGTATTATTTCGGCATAAGAATCAATTATTCTATGGTCGTTCTCTATTTCGTGTAATGAAGACACAGATTTTAAGGTATATTGTAAAGCTTTATCGAGTTGATTAATTTGCTTGTATAATTTCGCTAAATACAAATAGGATTCATTTAAATGAGAATCATTTTTTGAATTTAAAAGTAGGCTTACTGATTTAAGTAACAAGTCTTCTGCAAGCGCATATTCGCTTGTATGAAAATAACAATTCCCTAAAACTACTAGACTCTCTCCAATTGGAATTCCATTTGCTAGTCTAATTTCTTTTGATTCTTCATAATAAGCTATCGCATCTTGGTATTTTATTTGAGCAACAAGAAGGTTACCAATATTAAACAAGAGCATTTCTTGATCGAATACTAAACTGCTTTGTCTTGCAATTTTCAATGCTCGGTTATAATAATCATTTGCCTTCTGATAATTTCCTAAATCATGAAATACAATACCAATATTATTATAAACCTTTACTAGGGTGGTTGAGTCTTGGCTCTCATTCTCTAATATTTCCTGAGCTTCTTTAAAATAAAATAAAGCCTCTTGGTACTTACCTTGAGAAATTAATACCGAACCGATATTTGATTGTATTTGCACTGTTTTATCAACATCACCCAAGTGTGTATAATCGACCAAAGCATTATTCCAGCAGTAAATGGCAGAGTCGTAGTCTGCTTTATAATAATAAATACAGGCTACTTTATTCTGATAAATAGCATTTGCATTTTCGTGTTTAAGCTGAACATTAATGGTTTTTAAACTATTTGCACTTTTTATGGCTTGCTGATATTTGGATTGATTAATTTCTAAACTCGTTTTGCAATCATAACCCATTGCCAGACCACTTAGATAATTAAACTCTTCAGACAGTGCAATGATTTTATTTGCATAGAATTCAGCTTTGTTTAAATCAGATTTAAAATACTGCCAAAACAGCTCGTAATTAGTCATCACCAATAACGAATCTACTTGTTGGTGTTTTAGTGCATTCTCTAAACTATCAATTTTAGCAGTTTGTGCGCTACTATTTATGCTAAATACGCATAATAGCGTAATAATATATATTTTCATATTCCCTATAATTACTCCCTAATGTAGTAGTTTAATTATCTTGAGCATAATGCATCTTCAGCTCATTTAAATCTTTTTAAAGACAATAATAATGACTACTTATTTGAGCTTGTAATAACCTAAATGAGTTAAAAAAGGCTTATAAGCTTTCACTTATAAGCCTTTAAATGATCGTTATGTCCCACTAATAAACGATCAATATATTTCGTACACTAAGTGGTAGTGAATAATAGGTAAGTTATAAGAGAACTTACTTCATCACGGAATTGGAAGTCTACCACTACTACTGTCATCATAGTTATCGATACTAATAGAATTAGGACGCGGCAAGAGCGCTAATCTCTTTCCGATGACTTTTCAGAATTTAACCTTTTGTTTATACCCGTCAATACTACTTAAACACCTAGGTTTTTTTTATCAACTACTGTTCGATAAGGTTGAATATTCCTGATCCAGCTTCTAGATTTAAATTTACAACAGGTACTAATCCATCATAATAAATGTTAAATATAATATCACTACCAGACTGAACGATTAGGGTAATATTTTCTGCATTTGGAGCAACTATATCATATGAGACTCCTGCACCATAAGAATGAATAAAATAAATTTCTGACTGTTCATAATTATATGTCCCAGCTCCTGAGGCATTCTCTACGACTGCAAAATCTGGGCAATTTTGATTTACAGAATATACTGATCCACAACCACATGAGCCGAAATCTGAATATCCGTCAACTAATCCTTCACAGAGAATATCACAGGCTACACTGTTACCAAAATTACATTCTTCTGCTACTGGCTGACATTCTTCCAACATAGATATTGGCATTCCTGGGTTATATTGTAAAATTTGAGCACATTGAGAATATATATTGTATTCACATGACCCATCATCTACTGTTGCAGATGAATTATAGTTCTCAGCAAGAATATCATTACATCCTGCCCCAGAACAACCGCCAATCAATTCTATAGCCTCAGAACCAACAATAAAAGTATAGCTAGATTCATTAATATTTAAAGCCCCACCATTCCATCCATCACCATAAGAATCGTACATATAGATTATGTAACTACTTGGGAGTGAAATTGTGGCATCAAAGTATGCGTCCCCAAGAGCTAACACATCACCATTACAGTTCTTTATGTTCCATGATATTTCTGTTGGATAAGTCCCCGGAACAATACTAATAGTTACATCAGAAGAAGGATACTCACACGAGTCATCATTAGTATTAGCATCTGGATTAAAATTTAATGCGGCAACATCTATACAACCAAATATAGAGGCAATGCACGAACCATCATCTTCTGTTGCAAGTAAATCAAAATTAAAAGCAGCTTCATCAATACAACCTAAATAATTACATTGAGAATTATCTTCAGTATTTATATCTACAAGATTGTTTCCAGTTTGAGCAGCATAGTTATCAGCATATTCATCCATACAACCTTCGATAATAGGAAAACAACTACCATCATCTACATTGACTTCTGAGCTATAGTTCAATGCACTTGCATCAATACAACCCGCAACCACACCAATACAAGTTCCATCATCTGTGTTTGCAACAGGACTGTAATTGAATGCTGTTTCGTCGATGCATCCAAATACTTTTAGAGTATGTGTCTGACAAAAATGGAAGGAAGAGACCTCTTCTATCATTTTGATTTGATACCCTTTAGCGAATTGTAAAGTACCTAATCCGTTAAATCCATACTCTGGTACGTAAGCATTCCCCAAAGCATCTTTCACAAGCTCTATCTTATCTGATATAGAGGAGAGTCCTACCATAGCATCAACTGGGTTTATACATGTATAACCAAACATCCCCCATCCTGCTGGTAAATCTAAAGTTGCATCAATAAGGACAGGAGAGCCATAAGCAACACCTTCAGCATAAGAAGCCTCTACATCAGCTTGACCAATTCCATCTTCTGGAGTCACCGAAGCTGCACCTTCAGCGTATGATTCTGCTACTTGAATAGCGGCAGCTGCTTCAGCAGCTGCGACAGCAGCCACAACATCAGCTAGAGTATATGGCTGACACATAGCATTGTCAGTATTTGCATTAGCATCATAGTTGACAGCTGCAGCATCCATACATCCTAATATTACAGCCATACAAGATTCATCGTCGTCTGTTGCATTTTCATTATAATTTAATGCTGTTTGATCCGTACAACCTGAGAGTACACATGATCCATCATCAATTATTGAATTTGGATCATAATTAGTTGCCCAACCAGACACGCAACCAGAACATGAAGAATTATCTCCATCACAAACACCACAACCATCATTTACTAATGAACCACCCCAAGTTCCTGCACAGTCTTGTTCAAGAAGTTGGCCATTAATATAAACGGGAATAGATGTCATACCATTTCCTCTATCGGCTTCGGCATAAATATATTCAATTGTTTGAGGTGCCATATCAGCTATGTGATCATTTCCAGGAACCACAGTCGAGCTACCACCTTCACCAGAAATAACATTTACATTTCCCTCAACTGGCAATCCATTTGCTTGATCACTTGAAGAATAATCTATGGATATATAATTGTTAGATATTCCACCACCAAGTGAACCACCTGCATATAAAGGTTCTCCATTGGGAGTAATAAGTCCGTTAGCGTTAGGATCCCAAGTACCACCATGTGTAGTACACATATATGCGGAAGTACCATCTCCAAAAGTTTCATTAGAGCATCCGAAATTAGAAAACACAACTCCAGTTGTAGTAGTAACACTCCATGGTGTGGAAGAAACTAAATTGAAATCATAAATAGGCATGTTATATCCTGTAGTATTATTAAAATATACTTCATTGGAACTAGTATTTATATGAAGACTCAATTGTGCAAACGATTGGGAAATACCTAGCGTAAACATAATTGTTAATAATCCGATAAACTTTCGTGTAAAATTTTTCATATTTTCTGAGGGAGTTATTTAACTAAGGTTAATTGCTTTGTAATACTTGTGTTGTTTGCTACTAACGTGTAGAAGTCTATAAATTATTTATATCAAATCTTATTCACAACCGAATGAGGTAGAACCTATATCAGAAGTCTCTTCTGAAAGAGAGAATGAATTTGCATATTCCATACAATTGGCATCATCATAATTATCTACGGTTATTGAATTTGTTGAAGAGTCGTAGCTAACAATGAAATTATTTCGATTTCCAAATCCATTGTATAAATAACCATTAGGATCATTGTCTTCATCAATACAGGTATTAAGAGGTAGGGGGACTGCATTATAGACAATATGTGAAATACTTTCAGATATAATTTCAAATGAGGTACCTTCCACTACAGGCTCAAGAGTTTCAGAAAGAGAGAATGAATTTGCATATTCCATACAATTGGCATCATCATAATTATCTACGGTTATTGAATTTGTTGAAGGGTCGTAACTAACAATAAAATTATTTCGATACGCAAAACCGTTGTACAAATATCCATTAGTGTCATTATCTCCATCAAGACAAGTGTTAAGTATTAGAGGGATTGCATCATACATTAACCCTTCACCAAAAGGACTTGTTTGAGTTAGATACAGTGTCTCAGTTGAATAAAGCTCTGATTGAGATAAAGTAAAACTGGTACAAACATCCTCAGTATTTGCATTTGCTTCATAATTACATGATGATTCGTCCATACAACCATAAATACTATTAATACAAGATTCATTATCAGTATTCGCATTTAAATCAAAATTAAAGGCAGTGTCATCTGTACAACCTTCTATAGTAGCTATACAATTATTATCATCTGTATTTGCATCTGCATTAAAATTAAATGCTGTAGAATCTGTACATCCAAATATTTTATTTACTAAAGTTGTGCAGAAGTATAAATTATCAATCGATTCTGTAAGTTTAATCTGGTATCCATGTGAGTATTCGAAGCTACCTATAGCGTTAAAGTTCCAGTCTGGAAGATAAGATAAACCCATATCATCTTTTACTATTGCAATGTCATTTACAAATTCAGATAAACCTTCAATCACATCAATCGATTCAATACATGTATAACCAAACATACTCCATCCTTCAGGAAGGCTAAGAGGAATGTTTAGATTTAATGGTGTTGCAACATCTACATCTGATTGAGTTATTCCATCTTCGGGTGTAACTGAAGAAGCTCCTGAAGCATAAGCAGCATCTACATCTGATTGAGTTATTCCGTCTTCGGGTGTAACTGAAGAAGCTCCTGAAGCATAAGCAGCATCTACATCTGATTGAGTTATTCCGTCTTCGGGTGTAACTGAAGAAGCTCCTGAAGCATAAGCAGCATCTACATCTGCTTGAGTTATTCCGTCTTCGGGTGTAACTGAAGAAGCTCCTGAAGCATAAGCAGCATCTACATCTGATTGGTTTATCCCATCTTCGGGTGTAACTGAAGCTGCACCTGAAGTGTAGGCAGCATCTACATCTGATTGGTTTATCCCATCTTCGGGTGTAACTGAAGCTGTACCTGAAGTATAGGCAGCATCTACATCTGATTGATTTATCCCATCTTCAGGAATGATTGAATTTATTTGATTTTGTAATAAGGTGATTTGATAATTTGCAGAATTCAAATCCGCCTCTAGCTGATAATTAAGCTCTAATTGTGTAGTATAATTACTTTGAGCTGTATTATATAATCCTGAGACTTGCTGATATAGACTCTCTAAACTTTCTACATAACAGCCACTATAAAGATCATCATTACAATCTTGCGCATTTACTGTAAAAGTCATTGTAAATACAAGAGCCAATAGGCTCATTAATTTTCGTGTAAAATTTTTCATCTTTTCTGAGGGAGTTATTTAACTAAGGTTAATTGCTTTGTAATACTTGTGTTGTTTGCTACTAACTTGTAGAAGTAAACACCAGTAGATAAGTTTGATGCATCCATAGATATTGTATGCATTCCTTTAATATATTCTTGATTAGATAATGCAAGTACCTCTTGACCTAATGTGTTAGATACCGTTAGTTTTATCTTTCCATCCTTAGGAAGGTAAAAGCTAATACTCGTATTGTCTAGTACCGGATTGGGTACATTTTGGAATAACTCTAAGTCTTGACTTATTACAGCAGTAGTTGAAATTGACCCAACAACACTTACACCGTCTTTTGTGAAGTTATCATCTCCTCGTTCCCATCTGTTTATTTTTAGGGATGTCATCTTATCTTCTGACTTATCGAAAAGTACAATACTAAAGGTTTCACCATTCGTCATTCCTTCTTTAGCGGAAGTGGTTTCATCATCGCCCCATATAGCCAAACCAGTATGACCTTCTTGTTCGTATCTCCAGGCAACAGAGGCTACCATATTTTTTTCTGAGTCATATACTGCGATTTCATCTCCAAGCTCTGGAGATACTTCCCAAGCCGAACCTAAAATAAGTAAGGTGTGGTTGACGCCTGTATTTACAGGTCGAGCAAAGCGTTCTGTTTTTAAGGTCTTTTGTTGGTATGTATTCAAATGAGTAGTTTGGGCGAATAGTCCAATACTAAAAAAAGAAAATAATGTAAGTAGTTTTTTCATAATGCCTAAAGTTTACGTTTAACAATACAGCTAGTTTTATTTCTGAGTGTAAGATTATGTAATAAACAAATAATTACAAAAAAAAAGACCCCCTCCAAAACCCCCTAGGTATGTAATAATTTCAATTGCACACGCTTTATGGTACATTTGAAAGAATTCAAAATGAATTTTAATTTTTTTAAACAAAAAAAGAGCCGCTAAAAGCGGCTCTTTAAAACTGAATATTTTTTTTGATTTACATCACAATAATAGACTTAGTGATCGTTAGTCCATTTTCTAAATTTAGAGTCATTAAATAATAACCCGCATCTAAATCCGCAATATTGAATTCAATTTCAGAACCAATATTTGAAAGCGACTTCACAACTTTCCCATCCATTTGTCTAACTAGAATAGTTTTAACTTTTAGATCCGCTAACTCAATTTTAATTTTATTTACTGCAGGATTAGGGTAGATTGATATGTTATAGCTTAAATCATTTAGGGAAAGAATTAAACAAGAACCATCATCTACTATTGCCTCCATATTATAATTGGAAGCCGTTGGTTCGGTACAACCTACCTCTAAAGATTGATCACAGCCAGAAATAAAGCTTACTATTTCGCCATCATCAAAATCTGCACCAGCAGCAATTGTTTCTCCGCAAATCACAATGCTATAACCGTCAGAGTTCAAGCCATCGCCATAAGAATCGCTAATTTCGAAGGTATAATAAGTGTTTGGCTCCAAACAGAATACATCTTGATATACTTCATCGGAATTTAAAGATCCTAAAACTACTTCCCCTACAACCTCAGTAAGTACATCTGTAAGAACCCAAGCAGTTTCGTTTGCGTAATAATCAGTTGCTAAATTAATTTGCACTGCTGTATTTTCTACAGAACAACTAGGGCTTGTTAAGTTTAAAACAAAGTTAGCAGACAAGCCATCTTCACTTATAGCGTTTACATAAATAACGTACTCGAATGCTAATGGAGCATCTTCGCTTAAAGTAAGAGGTACCGTAATTAAGGTAGTACTATTACTTTCGATTGCAGCAAAAGGAATATCGTTTAAGCCAAAACTTAAAGAAGCTAGGTCTGTAGAAAAAGTTACAGTACCAACATCAGAAAGAGCATGTCCAATATTTTGCAAGTCGAATGTAACATCTATTGTCTCACCAAGAAGAATTGAACTAGCACCATTATCAAAGTTATAGGAATTTATATCTAAGAGCGGAGCATTTACAATAAAGCTATTTGTAGTAAGCCATTCGGTACCATCAATATCTGTAATTATAAATTCTAAAGTCACCATTTCTTGGTCGTAGAAATCTCCATTTAAAGTAACCGTAATCAAATCATTCAATTCTAAAGATGATTCTGCACTTAAAGAATCTGTAGTAATTGGGTTGTAATTAAGTACAACATTTGGATTAGTAGAGCTCACAAGTACAGACAAGCCAGAAGCAGTCACGGCTCCATAGTTTTGCAAGTTCAAGTTTAAAGTAAATACTTCATTCAACTCAGCCTCACCATCACCAAATTCACCATCATCAATTAAAATAGAAGAACATGCAACGTAAGGAGCATTGGAACTCAATATATTTACGAGTCCCATATATACCTTTTTATTTTGCTTAGTAGCGACTACGTCAAGAGCGATTAAAGTGTTAAGTGGATCAAAACTCAAAGTTACATTCCCAGTTTCATCTGTATACAATGCATCTAATAAGACTCCATTCTGACTAATTGCAACATAGGTATATTGTTCTGTGCTTACAGTTAAAGAAGACATCCCTATAGCAAGAGCTTCAGGATGAGATACTATTAAATCGGAAGGCATTCCATAGTAAGTAAGTACCGAAGGATCTCCCATTAAGTGATATATTTCCCAGTAATATTGAGAATTGCCACTACCGGATTCTGTTACAGCCCAATTTCCTGATTGTAATAATTGACCTTGAGTGATAGACCAATCTGAACTTTGCTCATTATTTTCGTGAAAACTGCAGTCGTAAATAGCCAAGCCTGTTTCCTCGTAAGTCGGATTTGCAGATATCGGACCATTACCAACACCCCAATAATAATCTTCGTCCCAAAGAGTGTTATTAGAACCACCAATATAACCCACAGCTCCACCTTTAGATTTTCTTAAAAGAGCTTCACCAAAGCACGTTACTCCATTAAAAGTATTTGATTGACAACAGTTACCAACCATTAAACCATATTGATCTTCATTCGTTAAACCAGCAACATCAGAAAGCTCAAAACTAGGGTCTGACCAACCAGCAGGACCGCAATGAGCTGTATAATTTGCAAAACCGACACCTTCACTAACATGCTCAATTATAGCAGATTCCACTACATTCGAGTTTGTTTCTGGATATAGATAAACATAAGTATCCAGATTGTGTTCTGCATTAAAGTAATTGTCTGTACCGTAATTTATTTGACCATTCCCATGGGTAGGCGCAAAGTTTCCGTCTACTCCAGCTACTAAAAGAACCTCGTCTAAATAACTTGGGTCTGACATAGTTAATTGTTCGTATTGAATTGTTTTTTCAATTTGAATTGATAATTCTGAACTAGTAGTTGCAGAAAAACGACCAAAGATCATTTCGGGAAAGTAATCACCGTTGCCATCAAATTCACAGTAATACATATCTGAAACATGAGCTCCAACATCGAAGCTAGGAACTTGTTCGTGATCTCCTACAATAAGCAAATAGGTAGGTGCAGGGTTTTCATCTGTGGCATTATCGTAGAATGATTGAACATATGCCTTCATGCTTTCTACAGAACTCCCTACTTCAGTAGAACCTCTATAAGCTTCAATCACATCAAAGCCTTTTTTAGTTTTCCATTGGATAAATTCTTGTAAGTCCTCTTCAAACATAGGGTCCGAAAGAATAATCATTCGGGTAGTATGAGTAGAGAATTCATGTTTCTCGTTGGAAGTATTATTGATTAATTTAGAGAAATTGATAGAAAAATCTTGCGATTTAAGAGCCTTAGGAACTGGAGTTATTTCATTTTCAAAATTGATAGAAAGCTCTAAATTTTCAATTACTTTTAATTCGTTTGTAAGTGCATTATAAGCAAAAGGAGCAATTTGCAAACGAGCAATCGACTTACCACGCATAGTACCTAAACGCTCAACTGTAATTGTGTTTTGAGTATAGAATTCATTTGCAGAGTAGACATCTTCATTGTATACAAAAGGAGATTTACTCGGGTCTTGATTTTTAAAAATAGAAGCTTGAGAAGGTGCTATTTCATAAGAGTAACCTAGAGAAGCTAAATCCATAACATGTGTAGAAGAGCTCACTTCTTTAACGATTATCGCTCCTGAAGAAGGGACTTCAATAAGCTTACTGAAAACTGGTAAATCTGGATTCCCAATATCGTAAGATTTGGTAAGCCCCTCTACAGAGATGTAAGAGTAACGCTCATCGTTAATAGAAATAGCACTTATATTTACTTCACCGGTTGTAAAGTTTAAATGCAATTTGCTTGAGCTACTTAAGAGTGTATTTATTGTACTTGTTTGAGCAGACAAACTAAAAGAAGTTAGGCAGATCAAAAAATAGATAATTTTCTTCATGGATTTGGTTGTTTGGGTGTGCTATAGCTAAAAATATGCCAAAAAAAAACGTCTCTTGTAAGACGTTTATAAAGTGATATAAAAAGGATTTTTTAAGTCAAATGAATGTTGTTTACTACGTCTATTAAACTATTATGAGAAACAGAATAGAAAGTATTCTTTCCAACTCTTTCTGAGGTAAGGATACGTTTTTTCTTAAGCGTATTTAAATGGTGAGAGGCGATTGGTTGCTCAATATTTAACGCATTAAAAATTTCGGTAACAGATAGTTTTGGTGAATTTTCAAGGAGTCTAATAATAGAAATTCTTATCGGATGGCCTAGAACTTTCAGTTTAGAAGCAGCAGTCAAAAGTGCTTCAGAATTTAAATCTAATTCGGTAGTATTCATACGGGGGGGGGTTAATGAACAAGCCAAATATACTCAAAAAGTATTTAAACAGACTATATTTCTTTACGCAAACGTGCTACTGGGATATTTAACTGCTCGCGATATTTAGCCACTGTTCTTCGCGCAATAGGATACCCTTTTTCGATAAGCATGTCCATAAGCTTAGCATCGGTAAGAGGTTTTGCTTTATATTCCGCACTTATAACCTCCTCAAGAATCATTTTTATCTCCTTAGTGGAAACATCTTCTCCTTGGTCATTTTTCATAGATTCAGAAAAGAAGTACTTTATTAAATAGGTTCCGTAAGGGGTGTCTACGTATTTACTATTGGCAACTCTAGAAACGGTAGAGATGTCCATTTCTACCTTTTCGGCAATATCTTTTAAAATCATTGGCTTCAATGATTTCTCATCGCCAGAAAGGAAAAATTCTTCTTGATAATTCATGATCGAAGTCATGGTAAGCATCAGTGTTCTGTGGCGTTGACGGATAGCGTCTATAAACCACTTAGCAGAATCCAATTTTTGTTTTACAAAAATCACTGCATCCTTTTGTGCTTTATCGGATTTATCTTTGGTTTCTTTATATCCTTGCAATAATTCTTTAAAACCATTATTTACTCTAAGCTCAGGAATCATTCCTGTATTCATAGCCAAATCTAACTCTCCATTAATAATCGAGATTCTAAAATCTGGTATTATATGTTGTATTATTCTGGTAGATGCAAACAAGGCAGAACCAGGTTTTGGGTTGAGTTTTGAGATTTCTTTTAACGCTTTTTTTAGCAGTTCTTCAGAAATAGATAATCTAGACAATAATTTATCGAAGTGTTTTTTTGACAGGGCATTAAAGTGGTTTTCTACAATTTCAAGTGCTACAGAAACAACCTCAGTTACCTTTTTTTTACGGAGCTGAATAAGCATAGTCTCCTTTAAATCTCTTGCCCCTACTCCTAATGGGTCAAAATCTTGAATGATTTTCAAAACCTCTTCAAGCTCAGCTACATCAGTTGTAATGTTTTGTGTAAAAGCAAGATCATCGACAATTAAAGCCAAATCTCTTCTTATATAACCATTGTCGTTAATACTCCCAATTAAATACACGCCTATTTCGTAGTGATGCTCACTTAGGTTTCGCAAAGCCAACTGCTTCTCCAACAACTGAGTCGAACTCACTCCCATGGCTACAGGGATTGTTTTATCCTCTTGATCTGGACTTGTGTTATTGGCAACTAATCGGTAACGAGGAGTTTCATCGTCACTTAAATATTCATCTATATTAATTTCAGCCGCTTCTATCTGCCGTTCTTCTCGTTCTTCATAGTCTTCAAAATCTGGCGCTTCGACTTCGTCAACGCCTTCTTCTATTGCTGGATTAGCCTCTAATTCCTCTTTTACTTTTTGCTCAAGCTCGATTGTTGGAAGCTGTATAAGCTTCATCAACTTTATCTGTTGAGGAGAAAGTTTTTGAGATAATTTCTGATGTAGAGACTGCTTTAACATAACTACTTAAAAATCAGCGTTGTTTGGCGTTCTTGGGAAAGGTATTACATCTCTAATATTTCCCATTCCGGTAACAAATAGTATAAGTCTTTCGAATCCTAATCCAAAACCACTATGAGGTACAGATCCAAATTTTCTAGAATCTAAATACCAAGCTAGTTCGTCTTCTAGAACATCCATTTCTGACATGCGAGACTTAAGAGAATCTAAACGCTCTTCTCTTTGTGAACCTCCAATAATTTCTCCAATCCCTGGAAACAACACATCCATTGCACGAACAGTTTTCCCATCGTCGTTCATACGCATATAAAATGCTTTGATATCCTTTGGGTAATCTGTAATAATTACTGGCTTCTTAAATTTCTTTTCTACTAGGTAACGTTCGTGCTCTGATTGGAAATCTGCACCCCATTCCTCTATTAGATATTGGAATTTCTTTTTCTTATTCGGCTTAGAATTTCTAAGAATATCATACGCTTCACTATAAGTAATACGCTCGAAATCGTTTTCTGCAACAAATTTCAATTTTTCTATAAGACCTAATTCCTGACGCTCTTCTTTTTTCTTATCCTTCTCTTCCTCAAACAAACGCTTGTCTAAAAAGTCTAAATCATCTGCACAGTTTTCTAAAGCATATGTACATAAATACCTTAGCATCTCTTCAGCCAAGTCCATATTCTCTTCAAGGTCTGCAAATGCTACCTCAGGCTCTATCATCCAAAACTCAGCTAAATGACGAGAAGTATTCGAATTCTCTGCTCTAAAAGTAGGCCCAAAAGTATAAACCTTACCGAGTGCTAATGCAGCCATTTCAGCTTCGAGCTGACCAGAAACTGTTAAATTTGTTTCCTTTCCGAAAAAGTCTTGCGTATAATCAATTTCACCGTCTTCGGTTAAAGGAGGATTCTTTTTATCTAAGGTACTCACCGCAAACATTTCGCCGGCACCCTCACAGTCAGACCCTGTAATTATTGGGGTGTGAACATTAGAAAAACCTTTTGCATTAAAAAAACTATGAACAGCAAATGTCATTGCATGTCTAATTCTGAATATAGCACTGAATGTATTCGTGCGAAAACGTAAATGTGCGTGCTCTCTTAAAAACTCTAAAGAATGTTTTTTAGGCTGTAATGGGTATTCATCTGGGTCCGCAATCCCAACAACTTCAATTGACTCAGCCAACAACTCTATTGCTTGACCTGAGCCCTGAGACTGAACGAGTTTACCTACTACAGAAAGACTCGCGCCGGTATGAATCGTTTTTAAAATCTCTTCGGAAATAGCGTCTTCGGCTACCACCTGAATATTATTGATTGTAGAACCATCATTTAAAGCAATAAACGAAACGTGTTTACTACCTCTTTTAGTTCTAACCCAACCTTTTAGGTTTACCAATTCTTCGCCTGCCTTTAAAGACAAGGCTTTTTTTACAGTCGTCCTTTTCATAATCTTCTTAATAATCGTAACTTATTTAAGCAAATTTAATTTTTTCCAAGTAATAGCAATAGGATTCTGGTGTTATTTTACAAATACTCAAGCATTTGGTATTGTTTTTGATATAGGGCGTTTTTTCAAAAAAAGACTTTATAAATTAAGAATGAAGACTTACATTAGCGTAAATATTAATTCATGAAAAATTTAATTTATTTACTTTTCTTTGTTTTTATAAGTTGTAAATCCTACGGACAAATAGCTGTAAAGCACATACTTTCAATGAGTGATTCACTAGTAGAATCTGTCTCTTACGACCTAGGAGAAAAATTCCTATTAAGTCATATTTCGTCAAGTACAGAATTAGAAAATCATTTTCAATTTTACGCACAACTTTGTTATTTATCAAAAAGTAATAGTAAAATAGAACAAACGATTAAATACGGTCATAAGGCAACACAAAAACAATATTCAGTCTATACACATCTTGAGCCCTATGGAGATGTACTCTACAATTTATCGGTTGCAAACTTTAGAAGGGGCGAAATAGATTCTTCCTTTTTCTATGCAGAAAAAGCATTAGAAATAAGAAGACAGTACTTGCCCGCCAATCATAAAAAAATAGTCCAAAACCTAATCGCCTTAGGGACATACCATTCAAATATTGGAGAGACAGAATTGTCTATTGATTATCAGGAACAAGCTCTGGCAATAGCATTAAATATAAAACCATTAAACTACAACAGTTTAGTAGGATCTCACTTTGGACTTGGGAGTGCGTACCAATCATCAAACCGACTCTATAAGGCTCGAGATGAATACGAGAAAGCGCTTGTATATTACAAAGATAGCTTGGCTGACAATAACATCTACAAGGCACATATATACAATGCAATTGGCGTGATTTTAGAGTCCCAAAAAGACTACTTATCATCTCAAGAATACTACAAAGAAGCAATTGTGCTATTTACCGACAAAGCAGAAATTTTTAGCACTGCTACAGCCTATAGTAACTTAGCCAATAATTACACTAATTTGGGAAGGAATACAGAAGCAAAAAAGATCCACAAAAAGGTTATTTCATTAATTGAAGCAGAAAACTTCCCAAATGAATTGCCTTGGAAATACCTAAATCTAGGAGCTACATATATAGAATGCTCGCAATATGACAGTGCACTAGTAGTGTTAGAAAAAGCAGAACTATTAAACATAAAAGTCTCGGGGGGAGCGAACAATGAACTCACAACAATTATCCTCAACCATTTTGCACAAGCTTATATGGAGCTCGATAAATATGAAAAGGCAGAAGACATGCTTAATAAATCTATTACTATAGCAATAGAACTATTTGGTTTAAAAGACTTAGATCTCGCCGAAAGTTATTATTTATTAGCAAAAAATTACTATAGTAACCAAAACTACTCAGCAGTTCTAGAAGAGCTTACCAAAGCGGAGAGTGCTCTTATACTATCCCAAGCAACAAACATTGACTTTACAGAAGAGATAATCTCCAGAACCTTACTTTTGGATATATACATACTTAGAGAGCAAACACTGTGGCAAGAATACCTTAAAAGCAAAAACATAAGCTACTTAAGTACACTTTATGAAACAACGATAAACACAAACAAATTAAGTGATGTTATCATTGATTATTACGAACATGAGGGAGCGAAATTAGACTTATTTATTTCTGTAAACGAAAACTTGTATTTAGGAATAGTTGCTGCAAAAGAACTGTATGAAATTACAGGAGATCACAAATACACTA
>Ga0308008_1000499_pt1 | contig 15807 bp, 31 predicted proteins | sample Neamet125_FD_203140 | JGI IMG/M metagenome (GOLD analysis project Ga0308008, IMG submission 203140) | Marine microbial communities from water near the shore, Antarctic Ocean - #125 | ecosystem: Environmental > Aquatic > Marine > Unclassified | place: Southern Ocean | collected 2014-07-24
ATTGTAAGTGGGAAAAGATTGAATTAGATGTAAGACAAACAGATTCAACTGGCTTCGGTGCAATTGAACAGGTTGATATGTTAGTGATTGATTCAGTACATAAGGCTGGATGGATGCAGAAAGAATTAGAGTTACATGGTAAGAATGTACGCAAATATATTGTAGCACATGATACTATGAGATTGTTTGATCAACTCAATCCACAGCTGCATACAACTCTTGTGAACTGGGGTTTAGAGAACGGATTCCGTGTAGTAGATCGCGGAGAAGCAAGTGTAGGTTACACTGTGATTATGAAAAACTGATATGAAATCTTATGCTATTGTTATAAAGAATAACGCCATGGCAGATGAAGCGTTCCTTAAGCTAGAGGAATCTTCTAAACAAGTTGGTAATAAGTTTAAGACCTTACGGTATGATGCGGTTACAAAACCAACAGCTTGGGCCAGGATGTCCTGGAACTATCCATGGTTTGGTTCACAAATGGACATGGCATCTGGTCTAATTAAAACAGCATATCCAACGGCTGTACAATCTAAACGTATCGGTTGTGCAGAGAGCCATTATAACTTATGGTGTCAATGCGTGGATGACGGAGAATCATATCTAATACAAGAACAGGATTCTATTTGGAAAAAGAAGCTTGATACAAGTTTAGCAAATCATTTAAAGTTTGATATAATAGGTATTAACGATCCAGCGTATTCAACACGAAGAGCAAATGTGTATCACAACGCGATACAAAGTATACAGGATGAAGTATCACGAGCGCCGAAGATAGATGATGATAACATACCACAAGGAATTGCAGGTAATAGTGCGTATATAATATCACCACATGGTGCAAAGAAAATAATTGCCCTTGTATTTGACTATGGGTTGTGGCCAAATGACGCTATAATGTGTAGACAATTAGTGGCTAGACTTGGGCAAAGCAAAACATATTATACAGGAGTTCAGGGGTTACCCTCAACCACATCAACATGAGTGATATCGTAGCGCAGACTATTCCTTTCATGTATCCATACAAGATTGGTACACCGGCTAAGATGTTATTTGACAAGCCACGGAATAGATTTTACGATACTCTTTTAATGCAATGTAAAGATAAGATCTGCGCGGATATAGGATTTGGTACAGGCATATTAACAGCAATAGCCATACACTACGGCGCTAAACATGTCTATGCATATGAAGAAGATCCTACTACATTTCGTATGGGCAAAGAAATGATTGAGAGCATGGGACTGAAAAGTAAAGTAACATGCATTCATGGGAAATATACACCAGGCAAGCATAACGAAGAGATTGCTTTTCATGAGATAGTTGATCGAAATTTATGGGGTGAAGGTATTGTTACGATGCTTAAACTCATGGGAGATCACAACATTAGATTATTACCTGAACGCCTTTATTGTAAACTACATTATATGCATGCGCAAAAATCTCACATCAAACCCAAGGATGCTATTAGTGAAACTGGTTTACCTTACCTAGATAAAAAATATATCGGTGCATTGAGGAAAGCTATTACATCAAAGAAGTTTACTTCCTATGATGATTTAGACAAAGATGAACTATATTCTGATGCCCAAGTATCGGGATATATGGTTGAGTTAAATAAATTTAATAAGAAATCACCGCGCTATATAAAAGAAAAGATAGTTGGTGCAATCCCACAGAATACTATTGTTTGGTGTGAGTTCTTTCTTGGAGAATTTAGACTAATGGACGGTTGCTGGAGATCAGAAAAAGTGGTACATTGTTATGAAAAAGGTTTTTATACATTTGTTACTGATACAAAAGATGGAAGTTGGTGGTTAGAATGAAAGCATTTGTAATATCAATGATGGATAATAGTGAATCCTTACGAGTTGCCCGGAGATGTATAAAGTCAGCTGCAAAGTTTGGAGTAGTTATGGGACACTTTTCTGCGATTACTCCTAAGAAAGATCCGGAACAAATAGCGGCAAGCAAAGGTATTCCTATAAAAGGATTCAAAGAAGTCTATTCGCGGTTTGAAAACTGTTTGTCTGCGTTCTTATCACACCATACTTTGTGGGAAAAGTGCGTAGAAGACAATGAAGAATATATGATCTGTGAGCATGATGCGGTTTTTGTTAACACAGTACCGCTCTTTCTTGCATATGATAAAGTCATATCACTCGGTAAACCAAGTTATGGTAAGGCAAACCTGCCTCAGTCTCTTGGAGTTAATCCACTTACATCAAAGGCATACTTTCCAGGTGCACATGCATATATGCTCAAACCATCTGGTGCAAGAGAGCTTATTGATAGAGCTAAGTTTGATGCTGGCCCCACTGATATCTTCTTACATAGGGATCGCTTTCCATGGCTACAAGAATATTATCCATGGCCGGTCGAAGCAAGAGATACATTCACTACAATTCAAAAAACTAAGGGTTGCTTAGCAAAGCATTATTATAATGACGAATACAAGATTATCTAAACTCTTCATCACTGGATGTGATGAGAAAGGTGTGTGGATGCTCGATTGGTTCTTAAAGAACTATCGTAAGCATAACGATATTGAGATCCATACAATAGACTTTCAAGAGGGGTTAGGTTGGTTAGAGAAACCTGCAGCGATGCGACGAGCATCTCTTCTCGCTGATAAGGTATGTTGGTTGGATACTGACTGTGAAGTAATAGGAGATATCTCTGGTATCTTTGATTATACACAGCCAAACAAACTTACTATGGCAGAAGATAAACCGTGGTCTACACGTAGACCTGGCAATGCAGGCAAGTGGCACAATTCGGGTGTAGTAGCCTTTGAAAACACTCCAAGTATCCTAGTAGACTGGGAACTTACTTGTGCCACACAGGGTGGAGTTGGTGATCAGGAAGTGTTGCACTCAATGATTACTAACCCCATCCAACGTATGGCTAAGATTGAAGACTTACCCAATAAGTATAATGTGCTTCGTTTACAACATATAGATAAAACCGTACCAACGGATCCAAGGATATATCACTGGACCGGTCCAAAAGGAAAAGATCATATTAGAAAGTTGATGAATGAGTAGAACAATACATATTATAGGGAATGGGGACCAAGCCCAACGATTTAATCACAAGGCAAAAGGTGCTAGGCTTACTTGTAACCTACCCCCATTTCCAGTACACAATGTGCATGCTACTTGTATTGTTGACTATAAAATGATGTTTGCAATGTCCGAAGGAAGTGTTGTGGTTCCTGGGGATTGGGTTTTAGGTGCACGACCAAAGCATTGGTTAGAAAATAATCCAGCCTGGAGAATGCATTGGATCAAACAAATCAAAGAGTTCTATACAGTTCTTCCTGATTATACTTCAAACTATACTGATTTTAATTGTGGGCATATGACTGTACATTATGCTTGTAACAAGTTGAAGGCAACTGAAGTTCATATGTATGGATTTGATTCTATGTTTGGACAGAACCTTCGGAGTTGTACAGACTTTTACTTAAACTCTGATAGAGGTGATACGAATAATCATAGACTTGCAAACAACTGGCGGCCAGTATGGAGCAATATGTTTGTGGAATTCCCTGAGGTTAAGTTTGTATTACATCATGACCACAAAAACATTCAATTTCCCGTACCAGATAATGTAGAAATATTTGTATAAAGGGGTTTACAAACCTGAAAATACGTGTTATAATTAAGACTATAACAAGGAGAAATAAAATGGCAGATACAATATATAATAATTCGTTACTACTTGAAGCACATCAACTGGCTTTTGAAACTGATATGCCTAATAAGAAAATAGCTAAGAAGTTAAAGCTGAATATGAATCAGCTGGATTATGCTCTCTATGAGTTAGAGCCGCAGAAGACTATAACTGAAAGCTTCTTGGATTTCTTTATTGCTAAAGAGTACAGGTAATGAAACATGTATTCTTAGGTGTTGGGGTTGTTGCCCTAGCACTCTTTTTGGGTTGGCCAGTGTTAGCTCAGCAACCAGTGAAGGGCAAAGTAACAGATTATTACAAAACAATATATCAAACTGTAAAGGTTACTGAACCCACTTGTTACCAAACGAATGGTAACGCAGGTGAGGGTGCTTTCTTAGGTGCCCTTATTGGTGGTATTACTGGTAAGGCACTTACAAATGAAGATGGAGGTGCTGCAATAGGTGCACTCTTCGGTGCTATTGTTGGCGCTGATAATGCCCAGAAAACCAAAACAAAATGTGTTGATGAGAACACTTACGTAAACCAAGAAATTCGAGTATACAGCCACTCATCAGTTCTTTTCTATTTGAATGGAATTTGGTATGATCTCGTTTTTGATAAAGGAACAAACTAGTGGAAGCTATTATAGCGTTCGGACTCTTCCTTACGGTAGTGTTCGGACATCAAGAAATAAGCCAGCTGACAGCAGAAAACAAACAGCAAGCTGGAACGATTGAGCTGCTTATAGAGCGGCATGAAGCTCTTGCAACCTTAGCCGGTGATAATCATGAACGATTCTTTAAGCTATCAGGTTCACACGCAGCACTAGCTGGGCGTGACTTTGCAGTGGATGAAAAGCATGACCTTGAGCTGAGAGCAATTAGGATTAGACTTAACACTTTAACAACACACACGCATGATGTGGCACACACGCATGATCACACGCACGATGTGGAAAGTGAATGAACTAAGAGGCTTTGCCAAGGTTAAGGGTAAGAGAGAAGAACGAAAGATTCTCCTTACTGATAACTGGCATACTTATTTTGCTGACGGAACAAATGAGCTGGATCTACAAATGGGTGGGTCCAGCTTTACTTTAGGCTATAACAATCCAGATGTAGTTAAAGGTCTTGAAGTTCAGATGCTTGAAACTGCACGTTGTCAAAGCAATAATCACAATTATAATGATGCTACAGTCGAGGCTGGTAAGATCCTATGCGATGGAGTATGGGATACGTACACATGGGCATTGAGTGGTACGAGCGCTGTTGAAGCTGCTATATCAATGAATGATGAGTATTGGAAAGTTAAAGGTGAGAAGCGACATAAGATTATATCCTTTTCATTTGCCTGGCATGGTACGAGCTATCTTACGAAAGATATGGGCGCACCATTTCTATTAGCAAATCATACTAAGCGATGTATTAATATGCCACACCCAAAAGGTACATTTGCAGAAGAATTAGAGATCACTACTAAAATCCGTGAGATGGACCTATCAAAGGTCGGTTGTATTATATTTGATAGTGCTACCTGGATTAATGGACTACATGGCTTTTCACAAACCTGGTGGTCAACAATTAAATCAATATGTTATGAACATGGTATTCTTATGATCACTGATGATGTAGCATCATGTTGGGGTAAGACAGGATCATTACACCCATACAAAACACTTGGTTATGGAATGCAACCTGATATATCAGCAGTAGGTAAATCATTAACTGCAGGATATGCGCCACTCGGTGCAGCTGTTTGTAATAAAAAGGTAGGTGAAGTAATACGTGAACCAGGTGCCTGGAACTATAATCATACATGGCAACCATCTATGATGGGCATTTATATTATGTTAAATGTACACAAATATATTACCGAACATAAATTATTAGAAGAAGTACCAGAGATTGAAACTCAATTAATGCGTATAGCCGATGAATTAGATATAGATAGTTATAGAGTACAAGGTTGTTTCTTTGCACTGGACGCAAAGAAAGAAACAAAACATACCGGACTAAGCTCGACCATACTAAAAAACAACATTCGAGGTTGCGCACCTCTTACTGCTAATTATAAATATTTTGAAGACCTAAGGACACACCTAAATGGACACATTTCATAGCATACCCACAATGGATATATCACCCTTACGCCCACATGGATTGGCTAAGTTAGGGTTAAAGTTACCTGACCTCCTTCCATTAGTTGATGAGGCTTTGTTCTTTGATATTGATTGGACGCTTCAAAAGTTTGCTCATAGGGAACATGGTGAAGTCTTTGGAGATGGGAAAAATCATTTTGATCCGTCTAATATACAAAAGAAAGTTGCGGAGGGTGGATTAGACTATCGTCTTATAGTAAGACAAGAACAATCAGGTTTAAAGCAAGAGAGTTGGCTTGGCTCTGCAGGAAATATAGCCCTTAAGAAAACTGCATTAGTCGAATACATATATGATGCTCTTGGTGATAACGCTAAATATTTTGGTAAAGTATTCTTTCTTAAAATGGATACTGATCAAGGGTTTATCCCTCATAAAGATGGTGGCGGCACATCAAGACTATACATACCAATCTCTCCAATTGGTGAAAAATATTCTCGATTAGAGTTTTATCATAACAATCAAATATATTATGTTTACAACTATGAAACCCCGCCACCTGTTTATTTGTTTTCTTCTCGTTTGATTCACGCTGTATTCAACTATGGATACCCAGAAAGAATCAACCTGCAGATTAACTGTAAACTACCGTATGCGGAGGCTCTAGCACTATTCGATGAAAGTTAAGTTCTTAGCATTTAGTTATACTAAGCCTTACTCATTTAATCCGATCTACTATTGGCTTAAATCATTCTATAAGAAGAATGGCAAACATTATGACTCATATGAATGGTTGCCAACTGAATACTTCTTTACTGAAGATATTGTAGATCGAATCATTGAAGAAGGAACAGACGTACTGTGTCTGTCGGTTTATCTATGGAACTTCGAAAGCCAGATGAAAGTTGCTAAAGAAGTACACGAAAGAGAACCTGATATCCACATCATTGTGGGTGGACCTGAATGTCATGCAAATACAGAAGCGGATTGGTTTGAGAAACATTACTGGGTAGACTTTGCAATATATGGTGATGGAGAAAATGCATTCCGTAAACTTATGGATTGGTTTATTGAGCCTGGCAATGAATTAGAAATACCAAACATTGTACATCGAGATTACAAATCAAAACATGAGATCTTTCGATTCAAACAGTATGAAGAGTATAGTCCCTATCTTGATTTAAAAGATGAGTTCTTATCTGAATACAATTCATTTAAAGATAAAGTAGGTGGTGCCTTTGTGTATCTGCCATACGAGCGTTCACGTGGATGCATGTACTCCTGTGCGTTCTGTGACTGGCAGTCTGGTCTGCATTATAAAGTAAATAGCCGAATTAATCCATATCAACCAGAGATTGAATTCTTTGCAGAGAACAATATTAAAGGCATGCAGACTGATGCGAATGTAGGCATGCTAAAAGAAGATCTACCATTGTATGAATATGTTTATGATACAATGCAAAAGGTAAATCCAAAGTTTATTCCAGTTGAACCACGTAATATGGCAAAGCTGCATAAAGATAAAGTTGCAAAGATCTACGACATCCTATGTCAAGCAACACCTGATTATAGTGTAAAGGTATCTCTTCAATCAATCTACGATGATGTGCTGCAGAATATTGATAGACCTGATGTCCCATGGGAACAACATCGTAAGATTATTGTAGACATTCGAAAGAAGCATCCTAAAGCAAAAGTTGTTCCTGAACTCATTATGGGTCTACCCGGAATGACATATGATCGCATACTTGAAACTCATTTGGACTTTGCTAAAATACCAATGTCATTTATCTTTTCATATGAATGGATACTTTTAAAGAAAAGCCCTGCATATAATCCTGAGTATCGAAAGAAACATAGTCTTATTGCAACCAAGACCTTCTATCCAGCTATGTTTACTGGAAGTGAGGTGGATGTAATTAGAACAGATGAGTTCCATAAAGACCCGCACATTTCAATTGAGAAGAGTCAGGCATACTTTATTGATATGGTCTATGATGAGAAGCTAGGCATAGAGGGTGTCATATATAATAAGATACTTACAAGAGCTTATAATGATTTTTATAATCAAAATAAAATCAACAAATACGCCGCGTTTATGAAAGAAAACAATAAATATATAATAGAAGTATCGAAGAAGGAAGCAGACCTTCAGCGCAAACATTACGACAAGTATGGGTTCTATGTTTGGGGTACGATCGATGACGAATACATACGAAATTACGAAATAAAAATAGCAAGGTATATAGCAGATGGAAGACATTTTTGATTTTGGTTTTACTGCAGTAGATGAGGATGAACTCACCTCTGTACAAGAAGCAACCAAAACGGCCACGGCCACGAGTGTAAAAGCAGCAACAACGCAAGATACATTAGATAAATTGTATAATGCAATGATCCCGCTTTTAAACAATCTTAAGAAGAATCCTGAGAAAGAATACATTCTTTGGCCAAAACGATTAGAAAAGGTAGAGGCATTCGAGACAATGCTAACCAAAATATATAAAGGAAAATGAGTCATGTGGGCATCTATGATATTAGCATGTGGAATTGCTAACGGTGAAGTGACTACTCACTGTCGGAGTTTTACAGCCAAGGTAAATGTAGCTACTGAAGAGTTGTGTCAGCTACAAGTAAAAGTCGGAGTACAAGTAGTAATAGATGCTGGCTGGATGCCTATGGACTATAGATGTATTAATTGGAAAGAATCATCCGCATAAGTGTTTACAAATCTAGATAAATGTGTTATAATAACATTATCAAAGGGAGGATTTACTCATGAGTATGTGCGGTGAAATCGAAAACGTTGAACATGAAATGAAACAACTATGGATAAAGATGAATGAGCTTTTACTACGAAAGCTTGAGTTAGAAAAAGCAGTATCTGATCAATTAGAATTAGAGGTATAATGGATCAAGAACTCTATCATGAATGGCTTCTTCGGAAGCTTCGCGAAGAAAGAAATAATAATGTACAATCCCTTCAAGAAGAAGAAGAATGAAAAAGTATTCGAATTAGTTTGGAGTGTTGATCCGAAAGATGCTGCGTTTGAAGTGAAGCCCATGCGGCTACAACGAGATTGGATGGATAAAACAAATCTCAAATACGCTTATCGTTGTTTACCTCTTAACATTGCAAACCAACATGGTTGGGCAGTTTATCCTAAAAAAGAAATAGTAGTACGTTGTAAGCGTGATGATAGATTAATTCAAGAAGATATTGAATTCAGTGCGAATCCAGATGCTCTTGGGTTAAGTCATTTTGGTTATGGTACACTTACATTCGCTATGCATTTTACACCGAGAGTATCCGAAGGTTATAGCCTGTGGATCGGCGGTGCACCTAATCACTTCATAAATGGCATCACACCTATGACAGGCATGTATGAGGCTGACTGGGGACCATTCAGTGCTACTATGAACTGGAAGTTTACTCGCAAGAACTTTGATGTAAGATTCACACCAGATGATCCATTCTGCTTTATGTTCCCAATTAAACGTTCTGATATTGAAGAGTTTAAACTTCACAATATTATGGAAGCTGATTATCATGATAGAACATGGATTGAGCAGCACCACAATTGGAATGACCAACGTAAACAGTTTGGAGAAGATCTTAAAACTGGTAAAGTAGACGGTTGGCAGAAGCATTACTTTCAAGGTAAAATGGTAGATGGTACTAAGTGTCCATATACAGGATCGGACCGACATAGAACTTCCCTTAAATTAAATGATCCAGGAACTAAATTAAAATGATATACACGAATGAATGGGCGTTTATCCATATTCCAAGAACAGCTGGCATGGCATTAAAACATGCAATTCCAGAGGCGCAAACAGAATGTACCACTGGTGTACGAGGAGAGATAGAACAACATCAACCATATCACTACTGGCAACGTAACGTTGATCTTGCTGATAAAACAGTTTTTAGTATTGTACGAGATCCTTATAAAAGAGCTATTAGTCTATGGTTGTATTGTACATCTCATCACAAGATATATTCTGCACATTTGAAAGGTACATCATTTCAAAACTTTTGGGATGTTGACTTTGCTAATATAGCACCAAATATAAGATACAATATGAGAACAACTCAATGTGAATATCTTACAGGACTCAGTGGTGAAATGGTTGAAACAGTTTATAAGGTAGAAGATGGACTCGAATCCCTTGAACATAAGATAAATGTTAAACTTAAAGCGAATGTAAATTCATTACCAACATACAATTATATGTCACACTATACAGAAGAAACATATGATCTTATAACTGATATATTTGCAGAAGACTTTGAACAATTTGGTTATGAAAAGAAGACAATGGCAAGTGTGTTATAAACAACACGTCTTCAAACTAAATGAAATAAAATGAAAATAAGTGTTTACATTGCCCTCAATATGGTCTATATTATATATGTAAGACAGTGAAACTATGGAGACTATATTATGAAACTTGAAATGAAAAACGTAAAAGTATATGACAGCATGTCTGAAGAGACTATTTGTTTTGAAGGTAATCTTTATAAAGATGGCGTTAAAGTTGGAAGAGTTGAAAACTCAGGTAAAGGTGGATGTCACCGTTATGAGTTTAACTTTTCAGTTGAAAAAGAAATGGATGAGTATTGTAAAACTCTTCCTAAAATTCAAAGTGAATGGTTTCCTGAAGGTTTAGAACAAGATCTTGAATTGTGGATCTCAACTACTGTAGGTGAGTGGGATGATCACAAGTGGATGCAAAAGCAACTTAACAAACAAATTATGATTGTTGATGATACTTGTGATATAGGTCAATCAATGAATTGGAGTTTCAAAAAACATAACGTACAATCTAAAGATTCAAACATGATGAAAAAGTTTGTATCTCAAGTTTTGATTGCAAATCGTAAAACTACTAAAAATCCAATTGTGTTAAACCTTCACACTGTTTCTGAGGCTTATCAAATCTTAATGAAAAAGTATCGTTATAAAGGTGGAGTGTTAGTTGCATAATTAACACACTTTCAAACTAAATGAAATAAATGAGTTAAGGGGGTTTACATCCCCTTTTTTTTATGTTATAATGATTATATAACATACAAGGAGATATTATGCTTATAGTAAATGACTTGCAAGATGCAATGACAATGAGAAATAAATTGAGTAGTATGATTAGAAGAACAATACGTAAACGTGATGGTGCTTTGCCTGAATCCTTTATGGAAGAAATTCTAAATGTGATTGAAGACTTAGACAAGAATGTTGAACGTATAGATGCAAATGTTTATGACGTCTGGAAAAACTCGTGAGGGTTGTTGTTGAAAATATCATGATGCACTGTAGTTGTACTGAAGCATCTGCCGAAAAGATTGCAGATAAAATAGAGTATGACTATAGTAACTTCCCTGAAGGGTGGTCAGAGGCTGTGGATATCGCACGTGAAGGACTTGCGATCTTTCACGGTGGCGTTAAGCGTGAGTGGTAATGTTTACAAATGAATTTGAATACGATCATACAATCACTACAATCCTTGATCCAGACGGTGGATTCGAAGACTTAGAGTTAGTGATTGATGATGCTGGATGTTTCATAAGACAATATAATGAGATGGAGAATAATATGGACTTAATTGTTATGTCTCATAAAATGCTTAATCTTATATTGATTGCAATGAGAACCAAAGAAGGTGTATTTACAGTTGACTATGTGTCGAATAAGTCACAGTCAGAAACAAAATGAATTTAGCTGTTTACATTCTTATTAAACTAATACATAATGAAATTAAATAACAGTGGAGACGTATATGTTAAATGAAAATATAATGGCCGAGAGGCTTGAGATGATTAAAGCAATAGCTGCAAAGGCTATCGCTAAGAAAGCTAGAGTTGCTGCTATCAAAGCCAAATCAGCACGTGTTGTTGGTTGGGTCGATGATAACAGTGGCGTTACTATGAAGAAGCCTACCCAAAATCTTACTGAGAAGCATGATGGAGAGTCTGAGTTACATTGGACTGATGCATCTAAATTTGCTAAACAGTATTATGGCGAAGTTCACTACCACACAACTAAGTTAGATAATGATTGGGGTGACTATTAATGACTGATGTTGCTCATCTCGAAATGAAAATTCACGCTCTCAATGATAAGATTAGTGAAGTGAAAGGTGAACTTGATAGACTCACAAACCAAGTAAATAGAACCGTTGTTGAAGATCTTCGACGGGCACATAAATTGATTGATGAAACCAATGGATGAAGGAGAAAAAATGTCCAAAGTAGATATGATGAAGGAACTCACAAGCCGTGAGTGCCAAGTTAAGTTTAAGAAAGTCAATGGCGATCTTCGCGATATGACATGTACGTTGAAGGAAGACATGATTCCGTCAGCGACAAAGGCTGACCCAATGAGTCAGAAGAAAATCCGTGCTATTAGTGACGAGGTTATTCCAGTATGGGATGTGAACGCTGAAGGTTGGCGATCATTCCGAGTGGATAGTGTTGTTTCTTTTACATGAATTCTTTAGTATATCTGAAGTATCTGCTTATCCTCAAATGGAACACGTGGTTTCGTAAAAAAGAGGATAAGCCAGGTCCAATGTTTATTTATGAACAGGATGATGATAAATAGTATAAAGGAGATGGTTAATGATAGAATTACCATGGTTTATATTCATTGCCGCTAGTATATGCGGTTATGGTATGGGTTATACTTTTAAAGCAAGGAGACGTAATGAAATCGTTGAAGGCACTATTAAGTATTTAACAATAAATGGATATGTTAGATCACACATTAATGAAGACGATGAAATCGTTATGGAACAATTTGAAAAATAACTATTTACATTTGACACAAAACGTGGTATAATATAATATATAATGTTGGAGTGAAAACATGGTTAAAAAACTTACCCGTAAGAAAGTCAGAAAAGTACCAGCCTCTCGTAGGTCAGGTATTGCAGCTGCGCCTACAAAGAATTGGTGGTTCTTTCGTGACTATTTCCGTATGGAGATGGATCGTAAAGATGTAGCAAGTGTATTGCGTAGCTATATTCGAACCAATCATTCTTCTGAAGCTAAGCTATTATTATCAGCACCTGAATATATGTTTACTATGCCTCATGGCATAGCTGCATCTATTGCATGGAACGATCGTGAAGGTGAATTTCCTTCTAAATGGAATCATGAGAAAGGTGTGTCTCGATATATTGATGAGCTACGTGATGTAGCAATGCGTAAAACAGAAGAGATGTCCACAAAGGTTGTCTCTTCAACTCCTGTACGTACAATCGCAGATCGTATTCGAGAGATTACATCTGACTTCATTGCTAGCCTTGATGGCGTTGTTGATGAATGGAATGATAATACAGAATACAATCTTTATAATGAAATGAAAGTGAAAGATCTTAGTAACGTTACAGCAAGAGCGGTTCTTAATTATTACAAACCGTTACGTGATGAATTACAAGAGTTGGTTGAGTTAAAGACACCTGACTTAGTTGACGCATATAGTCATCTATCACAACCAGAACGTAAGAAGATGCTAAGCTTTATGAATGGGTTTGTAGCAGATGCTGAACGTTATATTATGGGTAAGAAGGCTTTACGTAAGACAAGTAAGCCTCGTGTTAAAACTGCAGATCGTCAGATCGCAAAGCTTAAGTATTTGAAAGAGTCGAAGGAGTTTAAGCTGACTTCTATTAACCCTATGATGATTGTAGGATCACGTAGACTCTTTGCTTTTAATACACGTTATAAAGTATTAATGGAAATCAGCACTCAATCTGGTAAAGGATTTGAAGTGTCAGGTAGCACTATTAAGAATATTGATACAATTCATTCAAGACAAACTACTTTGCGTAAGCCAAGTGAGATGTTACCTGTATTTCAATCTAAAACAATTAAACAGATTGATAAGTATTGGTCTACTTTAACTACAAAGACTACCAAACCAACCGGACGGATTAACCAAGATGTTATTCTGTTAAGAGTAATGGATACATAATGAGTGATAAGTTTTTAACGAAGTCTGAGTTCTCGAAGTTAGTAGAGAAGACCGTCTTGGAACATAAGATGGCGTATATGGATGCAGTGCTAAAAATATGTGAAGATCACGGCATTGATCCACAGGATGTACGTAAGTTTGTGTCAGGTCCAATCCAAGAAAAGATTGAGGGTGAAGCGATGCGCCTCAATTTAATACCTCGAACGAATGAATTATTTTTCGATTGAGTATAAATAAGTGTGTACAATAGTACATATATATCGTATAATAAAATGTAATACAATGCAAATATAAGGAAACATAATATGTCTTTTGCAAATCTAAAACGTAACCGTACCACTATTGATCAACTCAAAAATGCGGCTGAATCAGCTGGTGGTGGTGAAACTAAAAAATCCTGGAAAGATGAACGCATATGGAAACCGGCTATTGATAAAGCTGGTAATGGTTATGCTGTCATTCGATTCCTACCTGCCGCTGAAGGGGCAGACCTTCCATGGGTCCGTTATTGGGATCATGGATTTAAAGGTCCAACTGGTAAGTGGTATATTGAACGATCACTTACATCGATTGGTCAAGACGATCCAGTCGGTCAGCTTAACAGTAAGCTATGGAATATGTCAGACGATGATAGGTCTGATACACGTAAACAAGCACGTGATCAAAAGCGTCGTCTACACTACGTATCAAACATTCAAGTTATATCAGATCCCGCTAATCCTGAGAATGAAGGCAAAGTCTTCATGTATGTGTATGGCAAAAAGATCTTTGATAAGATTATGGATGTTATGAACCCTACCTACCAAGATGAGAAACCAATGAATTGTTTCGATATGTGGGAAGGTGCCAACTTTAAGATTAAGATTCGTAAGGTTGAAGGTTGGATTAACTATGATAAGTCTGAGTTTGACGCTCCATCTGCATTCCTAGATGGTGATGATACAAGGCTTGAGGGTGTGTATAATTCCATGCATCCACTTGAAGAGTTCACTGATGCACAGTTCTATAAGAGCTATGCTGATCTTGAACGTAAGATGCATGATGTACTTGGTACACAAGCATCAACGGATACTCGTGATCCAATCGCAGAAGCACCTGCACCTACTATGCGTGAAATGCCTGCTCAGTCTATTGAAGAGGTTGTTGCTACACCAGCTAAAGAAGCTGAGGAAGAAGATACTATGAGCTATTTTGCTAAACTAGCGGCTAGCTAATAATACATCGTTTCATTGTTGAGAAAGGGGAGTGTGTGTAACGCTCCCTTTTTTTATTCTTTATTACCCATGCCTACAGCAGACCCGGTAAGTATAGCGCCAAAGGCAAGGTGAAACAAACCACCGCCCATAAGTGTAAAGGGATTATGCTGTCCTGTTAGCTTTTTCATTAATTCCATTTGAACCATTGGTTCTGTTGTAGCATTAATAATCAACATAAATTCTTCGATAGCTGGTCTATTAAGCCCGTACCAGACCGGGACGAACAAAAAGTCATAAAAGCAAATCAATAAGTACAAACTCAATGCGGCCCACCGCCAGGCCATAGTCGCCCTTTGCTGAGGTGTTAACTTTGACATTTAGCACATCGCTTCTTTACACATTGCGCCATCAACACCCCAAATCATGAGTGCAATAAATGCTACTAAACCAATTCCAATTATAATCCATTTTGTCATTTTATACTCCGAAACTTTCTCCGCAACCACACTGTGCAGTTGCATTAGGGTTAATTACTTTGAGGTACGAACCTCCTAATTCTTCTACATAATCTACTGTGCAGCCAAATACAAACATCTCTGCCATCGGGTCTAACCATAGGTTCTCTACAGTAGGTTCAGCATCTGTGATACCCCACTCATATTGAAACCCAGAACATCCTCCGCCTTTAACTTTGAGAGAAACGTTTGGTTTACCTGCATTCTTGAGATATGTCTTTGCTCTTTCTGTGACTGATATATTCATTTACATATGCCCATACCCAGGTACCTGACCACCTGATATATCAATTATTGTTATATTACCTGGAGCTGCTCCACCACCGCCGTCATTCGA
>Ga0308008_1000502_pt1 | contig 15747 bp, 9 predicted proteins | sample Neamet125_FD_203140 | JGI IMG/M metagenome (GOLD analysis project Ga0308008, IMG submission 203140) | Marine microbial communities from water near the shore, Antarctic Ocean - #125 | ecosystem: Environmental > Aquatic > Marine > Unclassified | place: Southern Ocean | collected 2014-07-24
TTGAAGCCGAGATTTTCGAAGGTGGCCTTCATGAGGCGGGCATGATTGACCGGTTTTTGAGATCGTTTTGAGTGACGTGATTTGAATTCCCGATCACCAAGGTGATTCGCCTTTGAGCGTGAGTAATGGTGGCGGTCAAGAGGGGCAGTTGGGAGATCGGAACGACCTCCAGTCTAGAAGATACGCTATCCAGATGCTGTTTTCTTAGCAAGACTGTCTTTTTTCAGGCTTCCGGTTAAATGTTGAAGTGTGCCCGAATTTCGGAGACGAGTTCGCTGGGAGTCTTTTTGATGTCGAGCGTCAAAGTGCCCTCGGGGATTTCGAGAGTTTCCAATTGGGATTGCAGAAGACCGGGGGGCATGTAGTGGTCCGTGCGTTGGCCGATCCGTGCGGCGAGGAGGTCAGTTGAACCGGACAGGAAGATAAATTCGGCTCCGGCGAGGATCTGACGGTAGCTTGTCTTGAGCGCGGAACAGGCGATGATGGTGAGGGAATCTGCTTCTCGAATGATCTTTGCGAGTGTTTCCAGCCAGCCTCTTCGGTCTTTGTCGGTCAAGGGTGTCTCTGAGGACATTTTGGTGACGTTTTCGGGCGGGTGGAAGTCGTCTCCGTCAAGGAAGGTTCCTCCGGTTTGGGTTGCGAGGAGTTGACCAATGGTGGTTTTACCGGAGCCACTCACTCCCATCAAGACGATGGTCTTCACGAGACAATCATCCACACGATCGATGCCAGGGCGATTCCGATGAAGGCCACCGCTGTTGAAACGACGCTCCAGGTCTTGAAAGTTTCTTTTTCAGTCATGCGGAGGTAGCGGCTCACCATCCAGAAACCGCTGTCGTTGACGTGTGAGAATCCGGCGGCACCGCAAGCGATGCCGACGACGACGAGAGAGAGTTTGGCGTCAGAAAGATCAAGCTCAGAGAGAATAGGAGCCATCAGGGAGGCGGCCATGACCATGGCCATAGTGGCCGAGCCTTGGGCGATTCGAGAGATGGCGGAGAAGAAGAAGGCAAGGAAGAGGATGGGAATTCCGAGACCATCCAGGGAGTCCGCGAGAGCCTGACCTACGCCTGAGGCTCCCAACATTCCTTTAAAAACACCACCTGCGCCTGTGATGAGAATAATAATGCCAGCCGGGCCAAGCGATTTGGTGGCGACGTCCATGAGAATTTCGCGGGATGCTCCACGCTTGGTGCCGAGGAGCCAAAGGCTTAGGCAGGTCGTGAGGAGAAGAGCGATGATAGGGTGCCCAAGGAAAGAGATGGTTTGTTGCCATATCGGGGCAGCTCCCAGAAGGTCACGAAGAGCATCAGCCCGGGCGCCTTTGCTCAGGCCGCTGGGGAGCGAGCTGCCGACTGATTGCTCGACAAAAGATCCAGCGACAATGAGGACAATGGGGAGGAAGAGAATGGAGGCAATCATGCCAAAGGAGGGGGGATTTTCCTCCTCGGCATCAACAAGTTCCGGGGGATCGATATGGACTGTTTTGGCAATGCGACCTCCAAAGAAAATCCCCGAAAGGACTGCCGTCGGCAAGCCCACAAGCACGCTGTAAAGAATGACGGTGCCAATCGGAATACCGAGGGTGTAAGCAACCCAGGTCGGTCCGGGGGTGGGGGGCACGAAGGAATGGGTTACCATCATGCCGGCGAGAAGAGGCATTCCGTAGACCGTGAGAGACTTTCCGCTGCGTCGAGAAAGCGCGTAGATGATAGGAGCTAGGATCACGAGGGCGACATCAAGGAAGACCGGAATGGAGATGAGGAAACCGGTGAAGAGCATGGCCCAAGTGGCTTTTTTTTCGCCGGTGATTCGAAGCATGCCATTGGCGAGACTTTGGGCTCCGCCGCAGTGCTCGATCATCGATCCAAAGATCGCGCCGACACCGATAATGGTGGCGATGAAGCCGAGGTTGGAGCCCATGCTATTCTGGATCGTGCTCCCGATATCTGTCATGTACATCGTCCCGGATGCGAGTCCGACGAAGATGCTGGCGATGAGGAGCGCGATGAAGGCCTGGACTCTTAGTTTGAGAATTAGAATTAGAATGAGTGCAATCGCGGCAATGAGCGTGCCGATAAGTCGACCTGTGCTCGATTCAGCCAAGATGAGGTGGTTTAGATAATTAAGGTCCATCATTCGATGTCCATCTCAATACAGAAGAAGCGGGTAGGTAAATCTTCAATCGCAACAAAAAGCAAGTCAGCCTGTGATTGACGATCGTTCAAGCTCGGCAGTCCGGGCAGTCCGGGCGAGAAAAGAGCGGACGGTTTTCTTATTCACTGATGCCTTCAAAAAGCTTCCGGAGGGAACCGTCGCGATGAGAACAAGGAGAAGCTACCATCGCTGGAAGCAATGACGTGATTCACGCCATTGACGCAGTCATTCTTCCTGCTGGCTAAACTTTCGAACGCTAGTTCCTATTGTGTGTTAACCCGTTCCCCGTCAGGGGAGCGCGTTATTCTTTTTTCGCAACCTTCACAATCAGGGGGTCTGTTACGGCCTCAATGCTCAGAGGGGCTCTGGTGATCGGATGAATCAGATTGAGTGACTTGGCTTGCAGTAACATCCGGGTGCCAATGCCCATTTTTTCTCCCACCGCGTGACAGTGATCCTCTTCCAGGTATCGAAAGTCCCCCACAATGGGGTGACCTCCATGGACAAGGTGGCGGCGGATCTGGTGGAAGCGGCCGGTGTGCGGTCTGGCCTCGATGACAGAGAGCTCACCGGGAAGGCGGTCAAGAACTTGAAAAGTGGTTTTGGCGGATTTTTCAGGCGCATCCTTGGTTTTACGAAGAGGGATTGCGCACTCCCAGGAAGGACAAATGGGATGTCCGTGAACTACGGCGAGGTAGGACTTCTCAACGCGACGTTTTTCGAACGCCTGACGGAGTTTTTTAGCAGGATACTTGCCGAGAGCAAAGAGGACGACCCCTGAGGTGGGTTGATCAAGACGATGGATGACATGGATGGTCTTTTCAAGTTGATCACGCAGGATCTTCATCGCGACGAGGTCGTCTGGTCTTGGATCCTCGGCGGGATGGATGAGGTAGCCGGCCGGTTTGTCGATCGCGACGAGCCACTCGTCTTGAAAAAGAATGGGAAGGGAGGTCACTTTGAATCTACCGGGTCGAAGAGCGAGAGAAGCTTGGGCTGGGCGACCACTTCCGCGAGGGTGTGTGAATTCATCACGTCGAGGAAGGCTTGTTGGGCTTGGGCGAAGATTCCTTTGAGCCGACAGGCGGGGGAGATGCGGCAGACTCCTCCGACGCCAGTTTTGCAGTCGACAACCTTGGGTTTTAGTTGACCGAGAGAGAGGAGTTCGCCGAGGTTGATGGAAGCGGGATCGCGGGCAAGTTGCACTCCGCCACCACGACCGCGTTGAGCCTTGAGGAAACCATGGCGAATGAGTTCCTGGCAGACTTTGGCGAGGTGGTTGTGCGAAAGCCCGTAGGCTTCCGCGATTTCACGCGAGGTCACCAAGCACCCCGGATGCAGCGCAACATAAATGAGCGCGCGGTAGAGGAAGTCGGTATTCGCGTTAAGCTTCATAAAGAGGTAAGAAGTTTACTTGTTTTCTGGAGGTCGTAAATGAGCGAGTGGGGTCTTTTATCCTCTTTTGGAATCGCTTGTCTTTTGAAGTGCCAGTTTGGGCAGGATTTGTTTTGCTAGCGGGACTGATGAAAATGCTTTTTGCGATCCTGATGCCCCTTGGAGCCGCCTTTGCTGATGATTTTCCTGAGGTTTATAACAGCGAGAAAAACCAAAAGGGGGAGCCGATGTCTCCTGAGGAGGCGGCAAAGGCTTTTAAGGTGCCCGAGGGTTTTGAGGTGACTGTTTTTGCGGCGGAACCGGAGGTGCGGAATCCCATTGCGATGGCATGGGATCATAAAGGGCGAATGTGGGTGGCTGAGAACTATACCTATGCCGAGAAGGAGAAGCGGTTTGATCTTAGCCTGCGGGATCGGGTCGTGATTTTTGAAGATGCGGATCGTAACGGGAAGGCGGAGAAACGGACGGTGTTTTCGGACACCTTGCAGATGCTCACCAGTGTGGAAGTGCAGCCAGGTGGGGTGTGGGCAATGTGTCCGCCTCAGTTGTTATTCATTCCCGATGCTAATGGTGATGATGTGCCGGATGGTGAACCGGAGGTGGTGTTGGATGGTTTTACGGTGGCGAAGAGTAACTACCACAACTTTGCCAACGGTTTGCGTTGGGGGCCGGATGGTTGGCTTTACGGGCGGTGCGGTGGATCATGTCCGGGAAGCGTGGGGGCGCCGGGGACTCCGGATGTGGAGAGGGTGCCTTTGCGAGGTGGGATTTGGCGATACCATCCGAAGCGGAAGTTTTTTGAGGTGATTGTGCATGGGACGACAAATCCGTGGGGGCACGATTGGGATGAGCATGGGGAGGGTTTTTTTATCAATACGGTGAACGGGCATTTGTGGCACATGATTCCGGGCGGGCATTTTGATCGGCCCTTTGGGAGGTCGGTGAATGATAAGGTTTACGAGGCGATTCAGATGCACGCGGATCATTGGCATTATGATCGGGGTGAGAGCTGGAATAAGTCGCGAAATGGGGCGGCAAATGATTTTGGCGGCGGGCATTCGCATATTGGGATGTGCATTTATCAGGGGGATCATTTGCCGAAGGAATGGCAGGGGAAGTTGCTGACTTGGAATCAGCATGGGCGGAGATTGAATGTGGAGAAGTTGGAGCGTGAGGGGAGTGGGTATGTGGCGCGGCATGAGCCGGATCAGTTTTTGGCGGGTGACGATTGGTTCCGGGGATTGGATATTCGGGAGGGGCCGGATGGGGCGCTTTATGGGTTAGATTGGAGTGATACGGGGGAGTGTCATGATCATACCGGAGTGCATCGGACGAGCGGGCGGATTTATCGGTTTTCATGGGGTTCAATCAGTAAGCTGGTTCTCCCGCTGGATGAAGACTTAGAGCTTCGAAATTATGTCTATGACGGAGGTCCGTGGGGATGGCGGCAAGCTCGTAAGTGGATCGCAGGGAGAGAGAATTTGGATTCAGTTTCGCTGGGAGCTATCGATGGGGATCCTACCCTTTTCCGATTGCGAGAGCTTTGGATCATGAATGCGGCCGATCAATTGAAGCGAAAGGATTTGATCAGGTTGCTTGCCGATCATGACGAGCACATCTGTGTGTGGGCGATCCGTTTGCTGACGGATACGTGGCCGATTGATTCGGTTTATGGGCCGATGGCTCATCGGAAGGCTCCATCGGTTCCTGAGTTGCGGGATCGTTTTGTGGAGATGGCGAAGGAGGATGGATCTGGGTTGGTGAGACTTGCGCTTGCTTCGACTTTGCAGAGGATGCCGGTGGAGGATCGGGTGGTTTTGGCTTCGGCTTTGGCGGGGCGTGCGGAGGATGCCGAGGATCATAATTTGTCGAAGTTGGTTTGGTTTGGGATTATGACTTTGGGGGAGGAGAAGCTGAAAGTGGCGGAGGCGACGAGCTGGCCGGATTTGCTGCGGTATATCGCGCGGTCGGCTGTGGGAGATGCGAAGTTGGTGAGGGAGGTTGTTCGTCTTGCTGCTCAAGATGAGACGAAGTCTGGATTTCTTCTGAAGGGGTTGATGGAGGGCTTTAAGGGTTGGAAGAAGGCTCCGATACCTGCGGAGTGGGGCGCGGATTCGGTGGAGTTGACGAAGCGTCATCCCAAGTTGACTCGTGAGCTCAGTGCGCTTTTTGGGGATGGGCGGGCGAGGGATTCTCTCAAGGCGACCGCTTTGAATAATAAGGAAAAGATCCCGGTCCGGAAGCGTGCCCTGGAGGCACTCATCGATGCGAAGGTTGAGGGCCTGCGTGGTCTTTGTGAGAAGCTTTTTTGGACCAACGGTCTTTGTGAGACTGCGGTCAAGGGGCTGGTGGGATTTGATGATCCCTTAATTGGCGAGAGCCTGACGAAGAACCACCGCAAGCTTTATCACGTCGAGGACAAGGCGGCTGTTATCGATGCTCTTGTGACGAGGCCGAGGTGGGCGGGGTTTCTTTTGGGTGCAATGAAGAAGGGCGACATTCCCCAGAATGCGGTGACGCCGTTTCATGCACGTCAGATTCTCGCGATGAAAGATGAGGCTCTGAAAACGCAGCTGAACGAAATCTGGGGAGAGGTTCGGCAGTCTGATAAAGTGGTGAAGGCAAGGATCGTGACATTAGAAAAATCGCTCGCGTCCGAAGTGCGAGCCAAGGGCGATATGGCGCAAGGCCGGGTCCTTTTTCAAACGCTCTGCGCGACCTGCCATCGACTCTACGGTCAGGGAGGGAAGCTGGGACCGGATCTCACCGGATCGGGAAGGGCGGATTTGGGATACCTTTTGGAAAATATCGTGGACCCCAATTCGGTGGTCCCGGTGGAGTATCAAATGTCGCTTGTGAAGCTGAAGAACAAGCGGGTGTTGAGCGGAGTGGTGTCGGCTTCCACTGATCGCACCGTGACTTTGCGGACCCTGACCGAGGAGGTGACGCTGGAGAAGTCGGCAATTGCGGAGACGATCCTCCTGCCTGACTCCATGATGCCACCGGGTTTGCTGGATACTCTTTCCGCTGAACAAACGCGCGATCTGATCGCGTATCTCATGCACCCGCAGCAGGTCGCCCTGCCGGACGAGAAAAAATAAAATCGCTAACGCTTATCTTGACGGCTGCTCTCGCACTGCCAATCGGTGCGCGTGACTTTAAAAAGGAAATCGAGCCTTTCCTCGGCTCCCATTGTTATGACTGTCACGGCGATGGACAGGACAAAGGGAGGCAGATCCTGGAGAATTCAAACGACGACCTTTCGGGCCCGGCTGCTTTTGCGAAGTGGGAGTTGGATCTATGATCGGATCAAGAATGGTGAAATGCCGCCCAGGCCGAAGGTTGAGGCCAAGCTCAATGAGTTCGAAATTGATCGAAAATGACGAATTTTCAGCCTTCAACGAATTCCTGACACGACTCAAAGGAACTCTCCTCGATGCCACGTCGGTTCTCTTTGGTTCCAATCTTGGGAATGCCTCGTCCCATGATTGTCGCAATTTTCCCATCCTCGTAGCTGGCGGGGGGGGGATCGTCATGGTTCCTATGTGGCTCATGATACGAAGGAGAATACACCGCTTTCCAATCTCTTCGTGCCATTGGCTCAGCGGATGGGAGTGGAAGTTGAGAGCTTTGGTAGCAGCACGAGCGCCTCGGTGAGGGGGCTCAAAAAAGCGTGATCATCTGAAAACGGGAGCTTGTTTGTCGCGTAGAGTGGAGGAGAATCACTCCATGAAAAGACGACACTTCCTTTCCGGTTCACTTGCCCTCTCTGCCAGTCAGGCGATGGGTGAAAGTGCCTCTTCGAAGCAACTTCAGCTTGGCTACGACAACTTTGCGGTTCGGGCGATGGGTTGGAAGGCTAAGGAACTCATCGACTATGCGGTAACCCTGAAAGTTGATACCGTTTTCATCACTGATCTCGATGCTTTCGTGAGCCTTGAAGAGAAGGCGCTGGGGGAGATCAAAAAGTATGGGGACGACAAGGGTATCAAGATCCTTCTCGGGACCTGGAGCATTTGCCCGACTTCGGTGAGCTTTAAAGATAAATGGGGAACGGCGGAAGAACATCTTCGTCTTGGACTCCGTTCCGCAAAAGCTCTCGGTTCGCCGGTCCTCCGGGTGGTTCTCGGTAAGGGAGCGGATCGGAATACCAAGGGTGGCATTGAGGCACGCATCGAGGATACCGTGAAAGTGCTCAAGGCGAGTAAAGGTGCGAGTGAAGATCTCGGCGTGAAAATCGCGATGGAAAATCACGCCGGCGACATGCACTCGCTGGAATTGAAATCTCTCGTCGAGCAAGCCGGACCCGATTTTGTGGGTGTCAATCTTGATTCCGGGAATGCAGTTTGGACTTTGGAAACTCCTCTGGAGAATCTTGAAAATCTCGGTAAATACACTTTCACTACGAGTCTCCGCGATACGCAGGTTTGGTCGAGTGAGAACGGGGTGACTGCGCAATGGACTGCGATGGGAGAGGGGATGGTTGACTGGAAGACCTACTTCAAACGATTCGCCGAGCTTTGTCCGGAAGCTCCGGTTCAGATCGAAACAATCTCCGGGTTCAATCGTGAGCTCGCTTTCAAGAAGGATGGCTTCTGGAATTCATGGTCGAAGGGGAAACCCGCAAGCCTGACTGCCTTTGAAAAATGGGCTGCCGTTGGAAAAGAGAAAAATCCTCATCGCTCGGCTTCGAAGGAAGACGAACAGAAATATCGATTGGGTGAAATCGAGCGCAGTATCGCATTTTGTAAGACCATTGGATTGGGGATCAAGAAATGAGGGTTGGGACTTCAACGTGTATTTTGATCTGGTTGATTGGCATCAGCCAGTTGTCAGCCGGAGAGCCTCCAATGGCGGCACTTGGGAAGAAAATATTTTTGGATACCTCGCTGTCCAATCCTCCGGGACAGGGATGCGTTTCTTGTCATGATCCAAAATTTGCCTTTGCCGATCCCCGCCGGGTTTCGCCAGGGGCGGTGAAGGGACTTGAAGGGCGTCGCAATGCTCCTTCGTTGATGTATTCCGGGCTCATTCCTCCGCAAAGGTTGGAGGACACCTACGATGAAAATGGCGAGATTGAATATATTGTGGAGGGTGGACTTTTTCTCGATGGAAGGGCTCACGACGTAATGGAGCAAGTCCGACAGCCGTTTTTTGATAAGAATGAAATGAACATCGCGAATCCCGCTGAATTAGCGGCGAAATTACGCAAGGTCGATTATCTCGCCGAACTCAAATCAAGGGTGGGAGAGTCAGATTTTCGGGATGACGAGAAGCTCAACGATAAGGCTTTCGAAGCGCTTGTTGCCTTTATTCGTGAACCCATGTTTCGCCCTTTTAATGCTCCGATTGACGAATACTGGGCGGGTAATAAAGAAGCCCTAAGCCTGTCAGAACGACGCGGTCTTGATGTTTTTCAAACAACGGGGGGGTGCGCGACGTGCCACCTTACCGGAACTGGGAGTTGGCTCGAGCCACTCCTTACTGACTTCGGGTATGATAATCTGGGAGCTCCGGCGATCGATAAGATCGATCCGGGTTTGGGGGGTGTCACAGGTAAAGAGTCTGAACTCGGACAATTCAAGGTTCCCACCCTTCGCAATGTCGCTCTGACAAGTCCCTATCTCCACAACGGGTCCATCAAGACCTTGAAGGAGGTCATGGAGTTTTACAACAAACGGGATCTTGAACCAGAACGATGGGGCGTGACCAACTATCCGGAAACAGTGAATCATGATGACATGGGAAATCTCGATCTGACTGAACAGGACGTCGCTGATCTTGTCGCGTTGATGGATGCCTTTACCGATCGAAATATAATTCAGATGAAAGAAGGTGACTTTTTTCCAAAAGTCTCACCGGGTGTTCCTGCGACACAAGAGCGAAAAGCTTTCTTTAAGAAAAAGGGGCGCCACGATCTTTCTGCCCCGCGGCGACCGGGGAGATAGCCATCGTTGCTGTTTAGTAATGAGGAATTTGCCTGGCGCTGAAAATAGGCAGAGGAGGAGATGGGAAAGGGTGTCCAGGTGGAGATGCTTTTCGACGGAGTGTTTTGTATCTGGTTTGCTTCTCTGTAAGAGTCGAGCTTGATGAATCAGGGAGAGGCGGCGTATTTAATGATCAGCGCAATCATCGTGAGAATTACGATTCCGCCAAGGAGGTAGTGCCAAATGGGGGGGGATGATTCTCCGCCCCGCGACCCATGAGGTTGTTGGGGTAGGGTGGGAGTTTCAAGTTCGTCGTCAGCCCAGTTCCGCTTGTGACGCATCGGTTTTGATTTGGAGTCTCGGCCCGTATTCGTCTCAAAGACCAAGGGGATTACGGAGCTCATTTGGTCAAGGTTGAGACGGTATCGGTGGAGGTCCTTGACCGGGACTTCGGGAGTTTTTGATCGATAATGGTAATAAAGCGTGGGGCAGGTATCCTCGTTCTTCGTGCCGGCTTCGAATTCAAGAAATTCGTTATTGATGATTGTCTTAGGAACGACTGCTCCCTTGGCGTCCGGATGGTTTAATTCGATCGAATGAAATACTTCGGTGGGATGAAACAGCCCCAATGGGAATTCACGATTCGATTTGTCGATTCCATGAATCTTGTCGATGACGACGTGGGGAATGAATTCGCATATCATCCGTCCGGTGTGAGGATTTTCTTTGAATGCATTTGTCGCCGTGAACTCACCGCTTAGAACGATGATGTTAGCGAGCGGATCGTCTGAGACTTCGAGGTCCGTGAAGAGTTCGGCTTCCGAGCGGGTGCTCTTGACCACTTCTACGAACATTTTTTGAATGGAGGATTTTCCATTCGAATCGAGACCCCCGCGGATTCCGTCGGCCTCTGATCCATGGAATTCCTGACGAACAGTCATTGTGGCATCATTTTCTTGAAAGTGATAGGATTCCGAGACACGCACAAAGTCCTGTTTTGGTGGAGTTTCCGCGATGTCGAGGAAGTCGGAAGTTTCCTTTGAAATCAGGAGGGCTTTTTGGAAAGGGAGGGTGTTCCAAGTGGCGAGGGAACCTCGTTGGGAGATCGCGGCGGGGTCGATCCAGTAGTGATGATCATGATGGCGGAGGTAGACGACCACGTGATCAAAAATGGGAGCTGGAAGTCGCTCCGCTACTTTTCCACGCAAACTAACAGAAACGAGGGCGGGGTGGGCATCGAAGCCACACTTGCGGAGGAGCCAGCACAGAAGGCTGGTCTTCTCCTTGCAGTCGCCGAAGCGCCTTTCCCAAATTGTGCGTAGATCTGCAGGAATCAAGCCCAGGCGGCCGACCTCCATGCCTTGATAGCGAATAGTGTTTCGGACAAAGGCGACGAGAGCCTCGATGAGGTCGGTCTCGGAATCGGTGTGCTTGTTTTTCAGTTTTCTTAGCTCCTGGGGAAGCTTTATCCCCGGCTTCTCTGTCTGTTCCCATAGCTCTGCGATTTCCGAGGCAACCTCAGACCATGACTGAAACGAAGTGATGGAAATGCTCTCGAAAGGATTCAATCCGATGGGCAGAAGTAGTGGTAGGTCGAGCGCAGGGGTGAGCGCTTTCGACCAGGTTTTTCGAACTCCCCATTCGGTGTCCTCTTCTTCGAACGCGAGATTGTTTTTGTCGATCGTTACCTCGAATCGATCATGGTCTTTTGAAAGCCACGAAAAACATTGGTGTCCGACCGGGAGAGGGTGCTCAAAGTTTTCGGAGAACCAATAGTGGTTTGGAAAAATGGCATCATCCGAAACAATGCTGCTTTCCACATCAATGACATCACCGGTTCGTAAATCCTTAAGAAGAATGAGAGCGGTGACACTTCCCGCATAGATGCCCTTGTTTAAGTCCCTCTCTTTTTGAATGACATCGACCTGGTCCAATTCGGTGAAATTCGTCAACTCGCCATTCCGAAAGATTGAAATGGCATGAATGAGAAGTAATTGGGTTGCGGGATCGAAATCAAATTCGATGCGCCCTGCCTCCTGAACCGCTTGAGGTGTTTCAAGGCGGCGAACGTAGCGAGTGTATCGTGTGGATTGATCAGGAGCAATCTGCCGATCAAGCAAGAGCATTGTGACAGGGGATCCGTCAACTCGGTCGAGATTTTTCACTTTTCGTCGGACGATCCACTCCGGCGGTTCTTCGACTTTCAGTCGCGAACCGCGCAATGCCAAGGGATTGCGGTGGAATTTTTCAAGATCCGATGAGTCCATTGTCTGGATACTTATCAGAAATCAGAACTGGGACCAAGTTCTGATCTTCAGGTGGCATTTCGCTGATTCAGTGAACTGGTTAGCTGCTCTCTGGTTCCCTAAGAGGTTGCACAATCAGGAAGGGAATAACGACCTGATCGGGAATCTCTGAATTTTAGGCTAATTGATACTCGTTGCTGGGCATCTTCCAATCCCGCATGTGCGCCAGTTTTTTGCGGAGGTAATCGAATTACTCACGATCTCTTTGTCGGAGTATTGATTCCAAGGGACAAGTGATGCCTTGCGGTAGGGCGACCTGGATTCGGTCCTTGAGAGGAAAAGCGATGCAGGTTGCCCGTGTCTGCAGTAAAGGTTCCGAGCACGTGGAAGTAGCCGCTACGGGCCATTTTGACACTTGTATTGTCGTTGCCCTGCCCATCCGTGAGGTTCGTAGGTGCGTTCGGCACAAGAGGTTCGCCCATCTGCGCTGCCAATGAGCTGAACCTGATATTCTCTCCCTAGAACCAAGCTGCGAATGGTTACGGTGATTTCGGCAGGATTTGGCTGCGGTATAGGATTGAGCCTCCAAGAGGCCATCGAGATCCCCATCGTCCATGGAATTGGGAGGGAAGCTGCGCCCTAGGTGGGACCGTTTTGTGGTGGAGAGGTTTCCGCTTCCAGCACTGGGAGTGTCGACGAAGGGGATCCTGTTGATTGTGTTGTTGTCTCGAACCGCTGTTCCGGTTGTGCTGTCGAAAGCTCTATAAAAATTTGTGCGTGCCTCTGGAATTGTTATAATAAAAAACTGTAGAAAAACAGATTAAGTCGAAGAGGATAAGGAGGATTTCAGGGGTTGGATTTGTGGTCGAATGACTGCAATGTTGATTTCTAGTCACTCTTAGTGATTGACGGTTCTAATGCCAACCTCAAGGGAATCGAATCCATTCTCCCTTTGGTAGCTGGGGTGCCTTTCCAGGTGGGGGGCGGCTTTCTTGATTTCGATGGAAGAGACCTTTGCGACAAAAGCTTCAAGGAGGGTTCTCACTATCAAGCGGGCATGCGGGGCTCCGAGGCAGAGATGGGTGCCGAACCCGAATGAGACGTGAGGGTTGGGTTTGCGGTCGAGTTGAACTTTTTGCGGATTTTCAAAGACCTCTTCATCGAAATTTGCGGAAGCCCAACCAAGTGAGACGCGATCACCGGCCGGGACGGTGTGACCCTGGACATCCGTGGCGACCGGGCAGACCCGGCCGATGTGGGTGAGGGGCATGAAGGCGCGGAAGAACTCTTCGCCTGCAAGCACGAGACTTTTCGGATTTGAGCGAAGAGTCATCAGGTCATCAGGGTGTTTTCCAAAATGATGGATGATTGAAGAGATACTGTGAATGATAGTGTCCCGACCTCCGGCAAAAGTGAGGTTTGCAAAGCCCATCATCTCTTCGCGGGTGAGCGGGCGGCCTTGGTAGCTTGCTTGGGTCAGGGCGCTGAAAAAGTCTTCTCCGGGACTGGCTTCAGCTTTGTCGAGCGCGTCGGCGAGGTAGGCTTCCAGCGGAGCTCCCTCACCATGATCGCCATGGAAAACGTGTATGCCCCAGCTGATGTAGGTCTTGGCTTCAGATTCGGGGACGTTGAGCAGGTAGGTGAGTGCGTGGGACTGGATGGGGAGGGCGAATTCATTGACGATTTCGATTGAGTCCCGTGCCAGGGCCTGGTCCAGCAAGCCGTTGATGAGGCTCTGAACTTTCGAAATGACCTCCGGGCTTTTGGATCGTTTGAAGAAGGGGTCGACGATCTTGCGGTAGTCACCGTGTTCGGGCGGGTTGGTTTCGATGGGGAGTTGTCGCATGCTTCGAAGATCTTCTTCGGACGGGATGGGGACCCGGAACGGAGCGTCGGAGCTAAACGTCTGCCAGTCTCTGGCGGCGGCACGGACGTCGGCGTGACGAAGAAGCATGGGAATGTCTTCTCCCTGAAAGGGGCACTTGAGAATGCCGGATTCTTGACGAGCTTCGCGGAAGGGATCTTGAGACATGGTTTCGAGGAGACGATTTAGGCACAGATTTTTGAGGAAGGGCACCGATTTTTACAGATTTTGAGTGGTGTTGATTTTGAGGAGGTTTATGAATGAAGCGATGATACGTTTTTTGTTGCTGAGTTTATTGGGTTTGGCTGCCGTTTTTGGGCAGGAACAAGGTGGTCGGAATGGGATAGAAGGGCTTGATACGAGAGCGCTGCATGAGAGGGGAATGGAGCATTTTTTTGCGGGACGAATTGAGGATTCAATCAAGGATTGGGATCGTGAGATTGAACTCATCCCCCGCAGGGCACCTTATCACTGGCAGCGTGGTTTGGCCTTATACTACGCCGGGGAATTTGAAAAAGGAGTGGCGCAGTTTGTGAGTCATCAAAAGGTGAATGGGAATGACGTTGAAAATGCGGTTTGGCATTTTCTTTGTGTCGTTCGAGCGAAGGGAGGGTCGGTGGAGAAGGCCCGCGGGAATTTGATCCCAATTGTGGGGGATTCGCGGGTTCCGATGAGAGAAGTTCACAATCTCTTTTCGGATAAAGGCTCGGTTGAGGATGTTTTGAAGGCCGCCTCAAGCGATGCCGAGGGAATCATTTTACGGAATCAGCTTTGTTACGCTCACCTCTGTCTGGGGCTCTATTTTGAAGCTCTGGATCAACCTGAGAAGTCGAGCTCGCACATGAAGAAAGCAGCAGTGGATTTTAAAATGGATCACTACATGGGTAAGGTGGCGCAGCTTCATCATCGGCTGCGAAAGAAGAAGCCAAACATCATCTTCCTCTTCGCCGACGATCAAAGGGCGGACACGATTGCGGCGCATGGCAATCAGCATATCCAGACCCCTCACTTGGATCAATTGGTGGAAAGGGGATTCAGTTTTCGGGAGAATTATTGTGCGGGTTCCTTTAGTGGCGCGGTCTGCGTGGCGAGCCGGGCCATGTTGATGACGGGTCGGCATTGGATGAAGCTTCCCAAAAAGAGTCCTGGTTCCAATTGGGGAAATGCCACATTGCTGCCCGCCCACCTGACAAAAACGGGCGGATATCGCTCCCACATTGTAGGCAAATGGCACAATGGCGAGGGGACCCTGAGGAAGGCCTTTTCGGAAGGGTCATCGGTCTACATGGGCGGGATGGCGAATCATGCTGATTTTGCGGTGCAGGATTATCAGGGAGGAAAGCTCTCTCCGAAGCGCTCAGCGGGTGGATTTTCGAGCGAGGTCTTCGCAAATGATGCCGTCAAGTTCATCGAGACGGCCGATGGGAAAGATCCCTTCTTTCTCTACGTGGCATTCATGGCTCCTCATGACCCGAGGAATCCGCCTGAGAAGTATCGCGAGATTTACTACAAAAACCGGCCTCCGCTGCCGAAAAATTTTCTACCCCAACATCCTTTCAAGATCGGTCCGGCGGGTGTTTCAGGACGTGATGAAGGCCTTGCTCCGTGGCCTCGAACCACGGACATGATCGGCGATCAACTGTGCGAGTATTATGGTCTCGTCACCCATCTGGACGAACAAGTGGGTCGCATCATGAAAGCTCTCGAAGGAAGCCCGCACGCTGACAACACCTACGTGATTTATACCGCAGATCACGGTCTCGCGATGGGGAGTCACGGGCTGCTTGGAAAACAGAATGTTTACGAGCAAAGCATGAAGAGCCCTCTGATTATTTGGGGGCCCGATGTGCCGGCGGGGCAATCAAGCGAGGCATTTTCCTACGTTCATGATCTTTATTCGACGGTAGTGGGTCTAGCTGGAGTGCCTGCTCCTGGTGGGAACGATTCCCGTGATCTTGGTCCGGTGATGCGAGGTGAAAAGGAGAGGGTTCATGAGGCTATCTTCCTTCCGTTTCAAAAACATCAACGGGCGATTCGGGATAGAAATTGGAAGCTGCAGGTCTATCCGAATATCGATCATCGCTTGCTTTTTGATCTCCGGAAAGATCCCCATGAGATGAACAATCTTGCTGGTCAATCGGAGTATGCCGGAAAGGAA
>Ga0308008_1000513_pt1 | contig 15523 bp, 22 predicted proteins | sample Neamet125_FD_203140 | JGI IMG/M metagenome (GOLD analysis project Ga0308008, IMG submission 203140) | Marine microbial communities from water near the shore, Antarctic Ocean - #125 | ecosystem: Environmental > Aquatic > Marine > Unclassified | place: Southern Ocean | collected 2014-07-24
TGATCTTGTCAATACACCAGTTGATGTAGCAACATATACGACATCAGGTTCTTTAATCTTACTGGCAACCTTTACCATACCTGCTGTAACTAATTTGTGTTTCAGTCCTAGGGGAATAAAGAATGCATTAGAATTCTGATCAGCCCACTTCTTTGCAATTAGGTTTAGGTTAGGCATGGCTGCAATTCTATGGAAGGATGCTTCTGCTCCTTGCTCTATGCAACATGCTTGGTGAGATGATATTCTTTTAGATGATGGCATGAATAAACGTACAGCTTTGTTATGTCTCTTCGCAACATCTAATATACTTACACCAGCTAAACCAGTTCTTGGTTGAACATACACAATAATATCTTCTTTGATACTTGACATTAAACAATCACCACCACGAACCTTCGATCCAACTAAGTCATCATCACGTACAACACGAATACTTTCATGCATTACAATACGTGGTGGAGGATTAGGATCTTCCCAATCTCCTGCAAGATCTAAGTAATAATTCTTAGCTTCATCTGGTTGCATCATACCGACATCGATATTGAACCCGTCTTCTACATGTTTGTTATGTGGCATTAAATAGGTAGTGTATTAGTATCGGGAGGTGTTCCTTGTCTTTGTTTCCAACCAGAAACCCAACCGCTGTTATTAGTTATAGTACTTGGAATGTGGTCAAATGTGCCATTACCTCTTGGTACATAGTTCTGACCAAACCTTACAAAGTCACACATTACATCTTCAAGATCTTTCGGTCTACCGCCTGTACGTTCTCTTAATATATTCATGAACTCATCTGGCTTATATCCTGTGGATAACTTCTTCATACAACGAACTGCATTGTTACCTAAATAGGTATGTGAATCTTCATCTACTGAACCCGGATAATAGTCTGAACAATCCATAGAGAATGCTGCATATTGAAAGTTAAACTTCCTATGACCTGCCGATTTATTATGTTCATTTAAAAAGTCTACAATTTCTTTATGACCTTTCTTAGGTTCTGAACCTGTATACAATAACCAATCGGTAAATTTAAACATTAGCTCAGGTAATTCTTGTGTCATAAAGTCTACATTGCTAAAACCTTTTTTAGGTGCTGGTGGTTGGTTACCAATAGAAGTAAAGATTGGTCCTTGCTCTTTCATCTTGATCATGTCTTCACACATGTCTTTTATACCAAGCTTACCAAATTGTGTTCCCCAATATTGCATAATGTTATTACGATATCCGTGATCATTCTCAAATGATGCACCACTACCTGTAATACGATGACACATCATAACAAAAAACCATGTGGATAAACCCCATGTGATGTCATCATTCCATGTGTTAATATGTCTACGTTCAGCATTCTGCCATCTCCACTTAGGAGTCTTAGAACCAAAGTGTAAGTCTTGTAATACATTAGAAAAGCCAGCGGCATTCCTTGTCTTACAATCGTAGATGTCTATCTTCTGTAATAAAGGATCATCTATAATAGAGTTAGCTTCGGGTCCTTCGTAATCTAGTGGTCCCCAATTAACATTATCCTGCAGCCATCCAGCTTTAGGATAATAATAATTAACTAGCACATCTAATGCTTCTTCGTTAAGCCATTTATTCATCGATTACTAATAGGTTGTATTAAGCCAAAGTGTTTTTCATATACATGGAGGTTCTGTACCTGCCATATCATATCGCCAATCTCTAATCCTAAGTCAGTTGCTAATTCATTTAATACAAACGATTGCCATGCATAATCATTCTTGTAACCATACACAACATCATTAGATCTCATTTGTACACAACAATTTAATTTACCATCGCGTATATAATAAGCTACTGAGTTAGTACATATAAAGTCAGACATACCCATAAGATCATATTGGTCCCATATCTCTGGTCTCTGATATATCATAGTGGCTCTACGTCCATCAGGATTAGAATCTAATTCTTCTAAGACATGCTCATATTGATAGCCATTGTCTTTGTTATATATAAGATAACCATAGTTAGAGTTGATCATACCTTCTGGACTTGCTGCATATTTCCATGCTTCAGGTGGTCTACGATCAGATCCGTATATGTCATTTATATTTAATGACTGAGACTGATACCATTCAATCTCTCTATTGATATACTCTACGTTTGGTTCACCAAAGATTGCTGGTTCATCAGCAAGAAACGATGCACCTATAAGCTCAAGGCATTTAACACCTGTCTTATCTGTTGTCTGGCAATAAGGATTGCGTTTAGCAGCCATAAAGTAATCACGAACATCTTGTACTCTATATGGTTTAATCAGCATTATGTGCAGCTACAGGATTTTTAGGTTTGTTTAAGTAATCGAGTGTAGGATCTTGGCCTTCCATTTCACCACGTATATAAGCAACAGCGAAAGATGCATAGTTAATAAGATCTTTGTATGTGTCTTCGAGTGATTCAAAGTTATTGGCTTGGCCGGATTCAAGTAGAGACTGAGCACGAAGCATTTTGCCGTGCATAGTATCATGTATAGAATCGACACCGCGACGGTAATGCATTGCTTGTTTTACTTGTGAATTTGGATTTTGATAGTCTTCTGACTTTTTAGATTGTAGCTCAGCGCATTCTTGCAGAACTAATATAGATGTTTTTTGCATGTGACTCCTGTATTAAATGTATAGGTATATTATAACATAGTTTAGTGTGAAAGTACATACTCTGTACCATTAAATTTATAATCATTTAAGAATGTATAGTCACCTGATTTAGGATCATAGAGATAGGTATAGACTATATCAGCTACATCATATCCCCATTCAACTTTACGAACTATTAGATCACCTAACATAAACTTTATATTATGTTCACCACGTGTGACCTTGACTTCGATCTCATTTCCTACTGGATCATATACGTCCATAAATCCATTAGGGTTATCAGAGAATCCACACTTGTCTATTAGATACAACTCAGCACATTGACCCATCATGCAGTCTTCTAATATCCTTTGTTTGGTTCTATTGTTAGGGTTCCAAGTAATCTTTTCAGACTCTTTGAATGCCCTGTCGTATAAACGCTTAGGGTCTATATCGGTTTGGTTAAAGGTTTCCGTATACGAATTCAATTGCACGGTCGGCCTCCTTGTCGAATGGTCTTGACTTATACCAGTTTCCATTTTCATAATCTATCTCCTTACATAATGTGGTGATCTCAGCAGCAGATATAGGATACTTCTTACGTATCGCATTGCCCGCTATAGAGACCATGATGCCATACATCTTTGTATACCATCCAGTATCGGTTATCAAGTTATACTCTTTAACCATTTTCTTATTAACAAATGGACAATCTTTATAATTGTTCCACGATATAGTTGTATTTGTCATTTCATTCTTACGATGACTTAACATAGCCTTCTTAATTGCTGGTGGTAGATTATCTAATAATGTACCTTGTCTCTCAACGTAATCATGCTTAGCCATTATATCATACGGATTCATATCTATAGCACTAAAGTTATGGTGTATAAAATTATATGCACCTTTGTATTGACCAGGGACATAATACATACGACTCAAGTCTTTTGTTTGAGGATCACCAATGTCACCTAACGTTTTATTCAGAGCAAACCAAAAGTGTTTAATCTTATCTTTAGGTACATCATCAGTGAGTGGGAATACTATTCTAAATTTAGGGTGTTCCTTAGTGGAAGAGGCGGTAGAGTAGACAACATAATTCCATGATCCATAAGCATTAAGTAATTCTTTCTCAAGATCACCATCGAATATATGTTCATCTACATCTACTGCGCACCAACCTGCCCAACCAATTACATTATCATTCGCTCGTGTCGTATCGGGCTTATACGTAGCGGGGGAGATGAGCGGTGCAGACTTTTTATCTTTCCGGGGCTGGTCTGCTAAATCAAATAATAACTTTTCAAACTCAGCGTAAGAGGTACAGTCTATACGCTTATGAGTCTTATTGTCAAAAACTGATTTAAATAATGTAAGGCTTTTCACTAAACGGTTACTCTTTCTATATTGCCTGCTCTCCAGGCTTTAAATAATCGTGAGTATTTAGTATGTTCATCTAAAGTGATCTTATCCACATCTGTATCTTTATACATTTGTAACCACATGTCGTACGTAACATCTTCTTTAATTACTTTCATCTGTATCCCACCCTTCTTCTAAATGATTAATAGCTGAAATTCGTAAGAACTCAGAGTCTTGTGTAAAATCTATCTTAGTACCATCCTGATATTCAGTAGGATGTTCAAGCTTCGAATAATGTAAACCGTCATTGCCATTTTGACCAATGATATCCATACGTGAATTCCAATTAGAATTAACTTCGGATGGGTCTACATCTAATCCTTCTACCTTGCATTCCATCTTTGCATCAAAGATTGCAGAATCAAAGCTGGAAGGTATAACACCATGGTTACCATCATGTGATGGAGCTGTCCATCCTTCTGGCTTAATTAGATCTGGTAGACCTAATGGATTTGGTCTTGATTCTTTTACGCCAACTTCCTTTGCCATATTTGCAGCGAGCACAGCATCCCACGCTTGCATTGAATTAATACCCATGGCATCTAATGTGCCAATAGCAACAACACATAAATCAATAAGACCATCTACGATCTCTTCAGCATCTTCTGTAGCCATAGCTTCACGTGTTTCATCATACTCTTCCTTGATGAAGTTTAATCTAAACTCAATGAACTTCTTAAGCTGGAATGGTGTTGCTGTTTTAATCCACTTATGTACACCATATTTCTGATGCATTAAATTAATATCACTTACCCAATTTGTACTCATACGTCTCCTTTGTTAACTTGTAATACTATTATATCACACATTTGCTTAATGTACATACCTAAACAAAGAATGATTCTAATGATATTGTCTTCTCACTTTCCCATCCAACTGCTTCTAATACAGGTTCGATGGCACCTAAGAATGTCTTTTCAAACTGCAGATTATAATCTACATAGTTATCTAGATTGAATTGCTTTGGCATGTAATCAATAAAAGCAATAACATTCTCTTTAATAGGGTTTGGCTTAACAAGATATGTGAACTTGACCTTGTCACCACTGGTGATCTTTTGTATAGATCTACCAAGCTTCTTATCAGTAACTAAATTGTTATGGAGGATTGCTCCACGAATATGGATAGGTGTACCTTTCTTATATACAAGTTCTTTATCAGTCCACTTGTTTAGGTTATTCACACCACGAGGGAAGCTAACTGCCTCAGGAGATGCTTTACTAAACGCAAGCTTAAAGTTTGCTATGTCTGATTGTACAGTCTCCTCATCAGTCTCAATGATTCTCTTAAATATATCTTTCAATGCTTGTCTACATATAGCAGGGGTGGATGATTTGATTGCCTCAATACCCATGATCTTTAATTTAGGTTTGGCATAACGAACACCTTCATTGTCATGCACGTTTAATATGTATCTCTTCTTGGCTGTCCATATACCACGATCAGCTATAACCTCACGACCCATAACCATATGGTTTTGAATACCACCGAGGGATTGATATAGACGATCATAGCATTCAGTGAGTGCACCTTCAAGTGCAGTCGAACACATCTTATCAAGGAAGTCAATAGGGTTTTTTGGTCCAAGACGTTTAACGAATTCATTAAGGGTAACATAGACCGAGTCTGTATCAATGGCAACGACATAATCTGTCTTTGTGCCTAATGCTTTGTTTAAGTAATCATTAAGGTTATTCTCTGCCCAACGAATAGTCGCTTGACCAGTAAGAGTGATACCTTCGGCAATACGCATGTCAAAGTATCTAAACCATTTATTACCCATTGCACCATACAAAGAGTTTAGTAGGATCTTTAATGCCATCTGTTGGTTCTTGGCAATAGCAATACGTTTCTCTAAGCCATACACTTCTGACTTGGTGGCAGTAAGCTCTAACTCTTGCTCAGCTTTAAGCTGTGACTTCTTATATAATACACGTTCATTATAGATCTCTTGAATGATTGCTGGTAATACACCGAGCTTCTTTGTACTGAACCTAACACCATTAACAGCTAACGCAGTATCAGGCATTGTGTTCTTTACTGTGCCAGACAATACTGTTTCAACATTAACCCCTGGCTCATCAGTACCAACTAATATAGTCTCAGGAGACATATTGTATTGCATAATGATTGAAGGATATAGAGAGTTGAGGTCGAATGAACATACCCAGTCATGCATACCTACTTGAGGTTCTTTAACATAACCGCCAGGATATGCACCTTTAAATGATTCTGAATTCATAGGCACAGCAATACGTTTACCATGTAAGTCTCTATAGATCAGTGAGTCCCATATAGCCACAGTACCAAGTACTTGCTCATAGTTAACACCACCTTTATATGCCATAGTTAGACATAAGGTAATAAGACCAAGCTTATCTTCCATACGGTCAATTAGTTCTACGTCTTTAATATTATAATCAATAAACTTTTGATAGTCATTCTGATGTAATTCATTTAGGTCAGAGGCTTCACCGAAGTCAAGCTTCTTCTCACCGAGTACAACACTTGCAATATGATCAAGCTTATATGATTCTTGTGGACCATATGAGTAACCGAACTTTTTAAAGATTGCCATATAATCTAAGATAGCAATACCTTTTAATTCATACTTGATTGTAGATTGACCAAAGCCTGTGTGTGTCTCACGCTCATCAACCATTTTCCATGGAGACAAACGCTTCATAGTCATCTCGCCATTGATCTTAGCAATACGATTGACTAGGTATGGTATATCAAAGAACTCTACGTTCCAACCAGTAATAACATCAGGTGATGTAGCATTCATATGGTAGACAAACTTGTGTAACAGTTCTCTCTCATCTGCACACTTAACATAAACAACAGTGTGTGTTTGCATCAATGCTTTGTCTACATCATAATCACCACAGCCAAATGTGTAATAGGTGTCATCAATATTATTCTTAGTTGTGATTGCTGTTACTTCCTGATCAGCCAGGGAAGGCTCAGGGAAACCATCGCCGAACTTACATTCTATATCTAGTGAGGTAACATTAATGATATTACGGTCCCATGATATATCACCAGGGAACTGCTCATTAAGATACTGCACAACATAATTAGTATTGCCATACACTTTAAAATTAGGGACATCACTATATGCCTTAACAAAGTCAGTGGCTTCACCCATGCTGCCAAAGAGGATAGGCTCTACGGGATTACCATCTAAGGCATTCCAGTCATGTTTGTTATTACCTTTATTGGTAACGAATAAGGAAGGTTTAAATGGGACTGTGAAGGAGACTTTCTTACCGTCTTCATAACCCATGTATTTAATGACCTTACCATGACGGAAGGCACTTGTATAGAAAGTTTGATTCATGGTACCATTATATCATGATACCACTAAAAGTACATACCTCTATGTAAATATTTCCTGTTGAGGTGGTATTGCCAGTTTGATTTTACCATCAACCATGTCTTCATATTTATCTAGTAAACCAGCTTCAGGAATACATATAAACATAATGTGTTCTTCCTTTATAACTAATTCATCCATCTCACAATAAGACAAATATGGTACAAAGCTTATTCTACCTTGAGATCCAGGATCTGGTATTAAAAGAACGGGGTCTGTTACTGTTGTGGTTTTTTCATCTCTCTTCTTTATTCCAACTAATATCTCTTCGCCCGACGTAAGTCGGATTAATTTATAATCACTCATTTATCTATGTTCCCTTGGTTGTTTATTAATATAGTCTTTGACTGCTGATTTGATTGCATCTTCTGCTAGTACACTACAGTGTATCTTAACTGGTGGCAAGTTTAGTTCTTCAACAATTTCAGTATTTTTAATTTCTTGAATTGCTGTTACTGTCTTACCCTTTACCCATTCAGTTAATAGTGAACTAGAAGCGATTGCTGATCCACAGCCATACGTTTTAAATACGGCATTTGTGCATACACCATCTTCAATCTTTATTTGAAGACGCATTACATCGCCGCAAGCAGGAGCGCCTACCATACCAGTGCCTACTGTTGGATCATTAGGATCCATCTTACCCACATTGCGTGGATTATTGTAGTGATCTAAAACCTTCTCTGAATATGCCATAACGCTCCTTAGTTTTTAACCCAACAGCAATTGTGCTGCTTTATTGAGTTTACCTAACTTAATGATTTGAGGCTTATCTTCTTCTGGAATATTATTCTCCAGAGCAATGACAAGCATACCATCTACGATATCTGCACCAATAACACTTACGGTGTCAGCTATAGTAAATTTTCTTTCAAATCCCCTTGTAGAGATTCCACGATGTGCGTACTCTCTGTCTACACTATTTGTAGGCCTGTTGCCTGTGATAGTTAAAACTCCTTTCTCAAGAGTTAGGTCAACGTCATCTTTACCGAATCCTGCAACAGCGATCTCGATTAAAAAATGACCATCTTCTTTTTTTATAACATTATATGGTGGGTACCCTGAGCTACGTGTTTCTGTAGTTCCGTTAAATGGTACTGTTGATAGTGTTTCAAAAAGTTGATCGAATCCAAGGAACGTATCCCTTGGGAAGTTAAATGCTAAGTTTGACATAATTGTCCTCCTATATTATAGCAAGGTTATAAAATGAATACCCTTTCGGCATACTCAATTCTATTTATACACGTAAACCTTTAGGTCTTTGTGTTTGTTACTTAATTGTGTGTTCTCTTGAACACTTCTTTTTTGTACCCAGTGTATAATAGCTTTGTTCTGCCAGTATATCTCATGCTTCATTTTGATATCATCTTTATACCATTCATAAGACGGATAGGTTATATCCCATCCACCAGCTTTCTTCCACCATTCCATACAGTCATCACAGTCACGAAGACATGCAACGATCGTACTCTCTGGAAACATTTTTTTGATCTCATCTAAGTAATATGCAAAATGATGTGACATAATTACTTTGACTTGATCTTCTGGTCCAGAGAAGCTGTTATTGATCTCTTCAATCCACTGCTCCTTCGTACCAAGACTGTTATTCTTTTCTAACCATTTTCCATACTGCATGCCAGGGCCATAATAGTTTCCCTTATGACCACTGAATTTACTATGCATGTATTCTTTATCGGATGTGTAATCAGTTATATCAGCATGGTGATTAAACCTAAGCTCATCCCCTACACCACTCCATCGTGATCCAGGGGCTCCTGTTACAAATATCCAATTCTTCACTTGATTAACTCTTCCTTATAGACAGATGCTAAACCTAATGCACGTGTATTAAACCATACAAGATCTTGCAATGCATCTTTAGTAATGAATGACATAAGAGTATCTCTATGTGCATCACCATCAGCACCGATAAGCCAATCATATTGACCTACTTTCTTTTGAATAGCTTTCACTGCATCAGCATCTTGGCTCATTGCTGTTAGTGCATTTTGCAAAGCGAATGCATTTGGATTTCCTTTGTTTACCCATAAAGCTTTTTGCATACCATCTCTAAATGATTTGACAAGCTTATAAGCATTATAGAATTCACCTTCAGGTTTGACACCCCATCGTGCTTCAAATAGAAATTCCATTTGATATCCTGGGTGGTTAACATCATCCGCGTGACTTCCGTCTGCTTGTAGTATACCATGATGGAACCATACTTCAGCGTTCTTATCTGACTCAACATGTTTTTTATATGCCGCTGGATTCTCTCTTGTACCAGTTAGCTCACCACGTTTAAATGCTAAACGTCTTTCTGAACCAGACATACCACTTACCCAAGTCACATGCTCTTTAAAGCAGGCAGCATAAAATACCATCTCTCTATGATCATCTGTTGGTCCACAAATTAACATGGCCATTGCCCAAGCTTCTGGTGTTTGACCAGATCCTGCAGCAAATTTAGGATAATCCATATCAGATCCAGTACGCATACCAGCAATAATGTTTAGATTCATAAGGCCGATAGATGTATACTCACCATAGTTATAGTCTACGTTCTCTTGTAAGAATGCAACACCATTACCACCATGTGATACCATGACAACTTTGTCGTCATCTCTCATATCGTTGTGCCAATTGTTAAAGCCAGGAATGTCTCTTGCTCCAGGCTGATGTAATAAAACTATCTTCTCTCCTAAGAAAGGTTCAAGTTGCTCTGCTATAATTTGTGCCCACTGTGATGTTCCGCCTCCAGGCTTCTGTGGAATTACAAATGTATAGTCAGCGAATGCCGTTGTTGATATTGCTATGATGAATAGCGCTAGTAGTTTTTTCATGAATACTCCAGTTTGTTGTTTTTTAATGATAATCCAAATAGTACTATCATCAACAATACTAATCCTATAAAAATTGGCCTAGTCATCAGAGTTTCCCAGGTATATAGGGCACTCATCTGAATGGTTAATGTCTCAACCTTATAACTTAATATAAACGCCATTAGCATGGCTGGTCTACTATACTTATACGCCTTTCCAAAGACTCCCAGGAAAGAACATAAAAGCAAGATTGCGTAATCTTCCCACCCGCCAGTGTACTGAGCACAAGCCCATACAATGAAACCTACGAGGAAAGGAAAATAATATTTGTATGGCACATAAGATATCTTACAGATATACTTGTTTAATGTTATGCATATGATAGCAACTAATACTGTACCCCACATAAATCCATATGTAAGAGCACTAAAGAATTTCGTGTCCGCGGCGAGATCAGGTGTACCTAATTCAAATCCTAAGTACATAAACAATGCTATGAGTACTGCAGCAAAGGAAGCACCGGGAATACCAAACAATACGGTAGGGATCATACTCGTTGCCTTCTGAGCATTGTTAGATCCTTCGGGTCCTATCACTCCTCTAATGTTACCGTTACCAAATTCTTCTTTAGGGTTTGCAGCTAAGGTTGAACCATATGCCATCCAATCTGCAACACCTCCACCAATCCCTGGTAAGAATCCTACGAATGCACCTATTGCTCCACCTCTTAATGCATCCCATTTGTATTTCCATGTTGCTTTGATTCCATCCCATGTCTGGCCTGATGTATCATGTGGCTGTGCTGTTGCACTACCTTTCTTTAATCCATCTAAGATCTCTGGTATAGCAAATAGACCAGCAACCATTGGCATAATCTGAATACCATCAGCTAGATAGTCCCAACCAAATGTCCAACGATCAGCATTAGTAACAGGATCAACTCCTATCATACCGAGGAATGTTCCTATAAGAATGGCAATGATACTTCTTACCCAAAATCTATTACTAACAAATCCTACACAAGCAAGAGCTAACATGGTAAATGCCCATAGTTCAGGTACTCCAAAGATCATCATGAGATTCATATACCAAGGGAGTAAGGCAAACGTAAGTGTTCCCCATAGTAATCCATTGATTGTAGATGTAGTGATAGCTGCGGTAAGAGCATACGTTGCTTTACCTTGTTTGGCCAGTGGATGTCCATCAACCATTGTGGCGGCAGATGAATTAGCACCAGGAATTCCTAATAATACTCCAGAGTATGTGTCACCTGTAGTAGATGCTGCGACTGTTGCCATACAAAAGACAACGCCAAGATAAGGATCTGTGAAATAAGACATGAAGCTGAATAGAATAACAAGACCTGTTGTTGCTCCGGCTGCCGGTATTAATCCAATAATGAGACCATATAAGGTCCCTAATAACAAAGCTGTAATCATGATGTAGGTTAGTTTATTTTATTCCAATGTTATACTTGGGACATAATTCCCAATCGCCTTTTTCTTTATGTGATATTATTTTGATCTGGTTGAGAGGAGCTGTATCACCTATAGGTTTGACAGTCTCTAATAATCCCCAGTCAGACATGAGTGTAACGATTGTGTTACGTCTTTGAAGATCATTCTCTGTTAGATTAGATGGCTTACCATCCAATAAGAATAACTCTTTAAAATGTGTTATGAAATATCTACCTTGCTTATGCAAGATATGACATGATTGAAATAATTGTGAGTCCCGCTTAGATGCTACACCCATACGAGTTAATGTTTCTCTGATCTTTAAGAAGTCATCAGGTTCTGCAAGAGTAACCTCTAACATCATATCTGGTGTCCAACTTACTAAACTATCTTTGTGTTCCGCCATGCTGTATTCTTCCCTTTATAGTATTCAAATTTGCCTTACTTAAAAGCGGAAGAACATCACGAGCCTTTTCATTGCTATATCCATAATATATTTTAATAGCATCGATGTCCTCAGATTCACTAGACTTATTCCACTTGGAGAAACGATTTCGTTTCCTGATAGTATTTATAAGAAAATCAAACTGCAGGCGGCCATCTAGGTGGTGATACTTGTTCATCTCGTTGGCATAGATGACAGTATCGGGAAAGTAAGATAGACCACGGTTTACCATAAAGGCAGTGTAGTCTTTCTCATTCTCTAGTATGTCAAGTTTAGTATTAGATATAGAACTGATTAATGCAAATGGACTCATTTCTTTTTCCAGATCCATACAGCAAGTTGAGTATCACGACCAGTCATTTGTTCAATATGCATTTCTAGACACTCAAATTTATCAGCGAACCATTTGTGTGCACAGTCATCAGCATTTTCTAATGTCCAAGGTGCATACTCTGTTCCTTCTTCTTTGTTATCTTCTGATCTATTGATGTGAACTCTTACTGCACAGATTCCACCGGGCTTTAACCATTGGTGAAAGTAATCAAAGTAATATAGATTCTCATCGAGAGTACCAAAGTTACATGATCCTAATGCCATAACAACGTCAGCGAATTGTCTACCGAATATATGATGTGCCTCAGAGAAGCTTGCTTGAAAGTCTGCCTCTTCATAAGGAGCAATATCAAATCCAATAACATTATCGAACGTAGATTTAAACCCATTGATACCACAACCAGCATCGATAACTAATGGATTAACATTCATTTCAACAATGTAATCAATTAAAGTCTCAGCTAATATTAGACCAGATGTTGGATGTCTCTCAAATTTCTGTTGTGTGTATGGTTGGCGTGTAAAGAAGTCAATGACTTTACTTTCATTTGCCTTCATGCTGCGTATTCAGGTAGGTCAGTTTTTATATATTTGATATTAGCTAATAGGAATGATCTCCATGACTCTGCTTCAGTATCAAAGACTCTCATAACCTCTGGATTAATAGCTATTGGGGGTTTAGTGTCATCATACGCTTCATACGTTTGATCAATTATATCTGATTGAAGAGTACATAACATCTTACGTTCTGTACCATCTTTCTTTGTGAACATTACTTCAATGATCTCATTGTGTAAGAATTCGGTTAGATCTCTTCTAAGGTTTTTGCCAAAGAAATTACGTGTCTCACCACGTGGTGTTATATTTAAATATTTACTCATTGTCTGAGGCTCCTTCGTTTAAGAATTTATTCATGCTTGCAATCATTTTGCTTGCTTTGTCTAATTGAAATACAACATTGACCATAGCTAATGCCATAATAATTGATGCATAATTTGCTAACTGTTCTATCATTCGAACTCCTATTTAAATTTAATTCCAGACATGATTTCTGTCATACATGCCACTACATTTAATTCATGATCAGCCACGAAGCTATCCTTATATGAATAGTCTGCAAGTATCAGAACTAACTGAGGAATACTTGAAGGCTCAACATACTCTGACATGTTATCATAAATCATTCTAAACAACTTTGTAGATTCTACGTCAATGTTATCACTTACCCACTTACGCATCTTCTTAAAGTTTTTAGTCTTGAGGTCTTTCATCAGTCCAGCTATGCTTGTCTCAGATAGAGTAACAAGAATGCCGGTATCGATATGACCACTCATACCATATCGTTGACATTCATTTATGACACGTCTCCAATCTGGTATATATTTCATAATGAGTTCTGCAATAACTGCATCATCATGTATGATACCTTCGGAGTCAAGAATGAATTTAAGCCTAGACATAAATGCCTGTGCCATCACTACTTTACTACCTAGGTTGAATTCATATATAGAACATCTCGAATGGAGAGGTTCAATAATACGATTCTTAAAATTACATGTAAGTATAAATCTACAATTAGAAGAGAACTCTTCTATGAACCCACGCAATGCGGGTTGAGTAGATGATGGATTAAGATAGTCAGCCTCATCGAGGATAACAACTTTCTGTCCACCATGCAATGATACTGTACTTGCAAACTGTTTGATCTTACCACGGAGTGTATCAATGTTACCATCTTCGGAACCATTGATCATCATATAGTCAAGATCTAATTCATTACATAATGCTCTGGCAACTGTAGTCTTACCTACACCAGCAGAACCTGTAAACATCATATTCGGAAGCTCACCCTTTTGGACTATTTGTTCAAATGTATCTTTGAGTCCTTGAGGGAGAATGCAATCCGATATGGTTTGTGGTCTATACTTTTCTACAAATAGAAATTCTTCTTTCACATTGACCTCATAATATAATTAAGCATGGTACCATTATACCATGCTTTTGCTAAAAGTACATACTTACTCAGCTGTTTCTTCTGGTGCTGGTGGTACTGGTGGTTGGTTAGCATTTAAGAATGCTTGGAAGGCATTTCGTATTCTTCCAACATCTTGCATCTCTTCACCATTGATTGCACCACGTTTTGTAACCACATCAATAATTTGAATAGCACCTCTGATATCACCTAAGCTAATCGTAGCTTGAGCAATTACTTCATCAGGTACTCCTAAATCTACAGGGGCTTCGCTTGTCTGCATCAAGCCATCTGTTACTACTTCTTTCTTCGCCATATTATATCTCCTTATATGTCGTTGTTTTATCAAGGGCAACCCAATATTGTGTGCTGCCGGCTAGTACTGAAGCTATAAGCTTCTTATCAATACCAAACTCATACGAGTCTGAATTAATGAATTTAAAATTATTCATATCAAGTACTAAATCAAACTCTGCATCTGTATTTATACTACAGTTTGCGATGTTCATAGTGAATTGATTTGAAGTTGGATTACTCTTATCAACAATAACGCATTCAACAAATGATGCTGAGCTGCTCTTTCTAATGCTTAATGTATTAGCTTTAAGAGTAGCAGAAGCTTTGCGCAATTGATTTAACTGATCTAACGTAAGCGTAAACATAATATCACTACAAGGTAAATCAATATCCTTGGTAGGAACAGTTAGAATGTCGATGTCAGAGAAGAAGTATTTAAACTTTGTGATACCATCAGTGATAGTCACAAACTTCTGATCAGGATCAAAGTCTAGAGTAGGATCATCGAACATACTTAGACATGCTAGGAATTCACCTAAGTCATATATGCCGAATGGATATGGACTTGCAAAGGCAAGATTAGATTTAGCCATGAGAGTCTTTGATGTTGACATACTCCTAATAATTCCACCTTCTTCACCAAGAGCAATATTACTATTGATCGTTTGAAAATTACTCAATACTTCTTTTATTTCATTACTAAGCTTCATCGCTTGTCTCCTTTAAGTCATGTTCATTAATTGCTAACAGAGTATAGTGCATGATCTTCATAAGATCAGTTCTGTTTGCTCCGTCT